>Ga0224500_10000580_pt1 | contig 24438 bp, 17 predicted proteins | sample SF_Oct11_sed_USG_FD_168126 | JGI IMG/M metagenome (GOLD analysis project Ga0224500, IMG submission 168126) | Sediment microbial communities from San Francisco Bay, California, United States - SF_Oct11_sed_USGS_4_1 | ecosystem: Environmental > Aquatic > Marine > Sediment | place: USA: California... | reverse complement strand
CATGTGCAAACGCCAGCGGCATCAGCGCATATACTGAATCGGTGAGAAATCCCAAACCGCCCACTTCATCTGGATGGGTGGGCACAAGGGACAGCTTGATGCGCGACACCTGAAACAGGAAACGTGTCCATATGGATATCCGGTAATACCAGCGCAGGAACAAAAACTGAAAGATCGGTAAGCTGATGTACCGAAACCAAATTCCCGCCATGGACAAGGTTCCTTTTCCAATGCCAGGCTCCGAGTACCAGGCTGACGCCTCATGGGCTGAGGTCTGGTGCCAAACTACCTGATAACCAATTATATAAATGATAGCGATCATGAGTATCTCTGCGATCACCGCGTTACGCCACTTACGGGCTGATGTAACAGCATTCTGGAATCTCTCCATCTCGGCGTCAGGTATCAAGTTGCGCTCCCGGAATTCCCTGACCACCACGAGCATGCGTTGATGGACAATCACCTCGGCAACGATAAACATGGGCAGCGCTACCAGCAGCCGGATGTGAACATCCAAATCCTGAATAAAGGGCAAGTTCGTTTCTCCACCCCAGGCCTGGCCCTTCAACATAGAAAGCAGCAGTAGCGGCAGCCAGGCAATCAGGGTGATAATGATCGTGCGGAGTTTTGCCAGCTCCATACCTCTGCCCGATAGGTGTATTCTATTCAGAAATTGAAAAAAAGGTCCGCCGGGGATAATGGAGAATGTCTTGTCGTCCGGATATTCCGCCTCGCTCATTGCGAATGGTTTTATCTTCTACTAAAAAAATGAAGGAAGCAAAAAACAGTCACCGGAAGCGCTACCCTCATTTTCCACAAAGTCCCGGTTACCCGTACTTCGATCGAAAGAAAGGATTTTAAGACACACGTACAATGACATTTATCATGTATACTCCTAAAATCAGAATGATAACAATCACCTGTAGTAATGATATTCTTTGCTTGTTCATTCTGCTTGAAAGACTAACTTCGGCTAACTTGTATTCCGATCTTTGTCGCTATGTACAGGGAACAGCTTACCGTATTACATTACTCGTGAAGCACGACAACAATCAAATATGAAATTCCCAAGGTCTTACATGCCCGGTACATACGAGCTGGTACGAAAAGTTAAGATACCTGCCCAGCGTGTCCATCGAGCAAGTTCTTTTGTAAAGAGGCGAACGAATCTGAATTTGAGCGTGCGGATTTTTTCTATTGACTTTTTCGGTTTGTTGCTGGTGCTATGGATGCTCCTGATTCCCTCCAAATCATTTCCCCAGGATACTTTATCATCTGCCGTTGATTCAACATGCATACAAACAGACTTAGCAGATGTAATCCGTAAAGCAAGGCATAAACCACCCAAAGTGAAAGCCGTAAACGAGGGTTCGCTGCTGCTCATCCCAATAATTGGATCCAATCCGGCTACCGGTTTTGTCTTGGGCTTAGGTGGCCAATACGCTTTCAAAGTACCACAAAGCGACCGCTATTCTGCCCTGGTGGGAAGCGCGCAGTTTACCACGAAGGGCCAATTTCTATTCTTATTAAAGAATAACATTTTTACAAAATCCAACCGTATTTTTTTCACTGGCGATTGGCGGTTCTTAGTTTTCTCCCAATCAACGTATGGCCTAGGAACCAATGCGCCGGCCGGCGGGATACTGGACTATCAATACAACCTCGGTGGCATTGAAACATCCAGCGATTCATTGGTTCAACCCATGGAATTCAATTTTGCGCGACTACACCAGTCGATGACCTTTAAAATCAGTAAAGGGATATACCTGGGTTTTGGTTACAATCTCGACTCCTATTTTAAGATCAAAGATGAAAAACTCAGGCTGAATCCGGGTGACTCGCTTATCACCAGCCATTATGCCTACAGCGAATATTATGACTTTAATCCACTCAAGTACACCTCATCGGCATTGAACGCAACTTTTATCGTTGACACCCGTGATAACATGATTAATCCGTACAAAGGATACTTCGCATTGTTTAGCTGGCGGCATGACATATTTGGAATAGCTAAGAACGCAAATTTTTACCAGCTGGAATGGAGAAGCTATCATCGGCTATCGAAAAGAAATCCGCGTCATCTGATGGCCTTCTGGTTCATGGGGAATTTCACACCGCCAGGAGAGTTCCCATACTTAATATTGCCGGCTACCGCCTACGATCAGCGTAGCCGTAGTGCCAGGGGCTACACGCAGGGTCGCTTTCGTGGAAACAATCTCGTGTATGGAGAGGCTGAGTATCGATTCCCTATTTCGTCTTGTGGAGGAATCTGGGGCGGAGTACTGTTCGTCAATGCCACTTCTGCCAGTGCGCCTGGAAAATCATTAGCGCTATTTGAATCAGTAAAACCCGGATATGGTGTAGGACTTCGCATTATGGTTGATAAGAATTCGCGCACTAACCTTGCTATTGATATTGGGTTGGGCGATAAGTCGGGGGGGTTTTATCTGGCTGCATCTGAGACTTTTTAGCCCATAAGAAGGACGCATGATCATGCGTCCTTACAAAAATCCCGATGCATTGAGATGATATATGCTTTTCAGTTCCCGTGAACCAAGGCTCAAAATCTACTCATCACTTTCTGGTGGAAGCATCTGGTAGCCGAGCTGCCGGAGTATGTCTGCTTCATTGTAGAAAGTTCTGCTTTGCACAATTTTTCCGTTCTCAATTCTGTAGACAGCATTGACCCATACGTTCACCGGGCCTCTCCCGTCTTTGTACTTGATGGTGAGGTAAGCCCAATTCAAGACCCAGTCGCCTATTGCTTCTCCTTCTGTAACGGTTACCGCCAAATCCTTATGTCGGGTGTATTCAATCGACTCATACAGATTCTCTGCATTATATTTCCAGCTTGCGATGGCATCGGCTTTATTGGTTGAATCGCCCACTGAGGGACCATAGCCAATATAGTCTTCAGCCAAAAGCGCACCCATGGCGTCGGCATCTTTTGTTTCAACTGCCTCCATATATTCTTTGGCGATGGCCAGGTTTTGGCTTTCTTTCTGGGCATTCGGAGAAGTGCAGGAAAAAAGCCCTATGCATACAGTGGCAGATAATATCAGTTGTTTCATAAATAATATAATTTAATGTCGTGTTATTTGATGGTATACCCTTTGCCTTCGATACATACGGTGAAAGCCTTCTGGAAGCTATCCTTCATTGCCTGTTCCTGCGCAGCAACGTCGGCCTGCGCTTGCTGGTTTTGCTGGGCTTGCATTTGCCTGCCTGCCCTTCTGCCTGCCAGCCCGCCTGCAACCGCACCGATGGCCGCACCCTTTCCTGCATCTCCGGCAATAGCGCCAATGGCTACGCCTGCCGCCGCACCTTTAGCAGCACCTACAACCGCCCCACCTGTAGGACCACTTTGTACTGGCGCCGCCTCTATTTTTGGAAGGTTCAAGGGGTCAATGCCTGACTGTTCAACTGCCCATTGATAGCACGCGAATTCATCTTGCTTTTGTTTATTCTTAGACTGCCCTTTTGACGGGAACACATATAATTTCATCTGGCCCGAAATCTGGTTGTAGGTCATTCTTGATGTGTCAGGCAATGCGGGCGTTTGGCCAATCGCCGTCTGAGACAAAACAAGAATACCTGCCAGGATAAAACACCTGGCAACTGCACTAAATAAATAATCTGGTTTCATATTTTTTGTTTGATAAATTAAATCAGCCGGAATGTATAGTCTCCTTTGCTTTTATTTCCTGCAAATTTCATAAAAACACACGATTTTGCACCGCTGTAACTAGAAAATTAACTGAGTTATTGCAAGTCTGAATATGGCAAGCAAAGCCCTCATCATCAGCTTGTTCATAATACAAGAACAAATATGCCTTTTCACAACATGATATTTAAGGTAACATAGCGTAAGTTACGGTTACTTTGAGGTGTGTGAAAAACGGTCTATTTCTCCCTTGCTACCAGTTTTTGTCGAGTGGATAACCTATACACGATGCAGGCAGTTCGTGCTGGTCAATACAATCGGTCCTTTCTTTCGACTGTGCCTAATATCTACCATTACTTAAACATCTCCCGTAACTCGATAATTTTCTGGTTTGGGTTGTTCATGTTGATCAGTCCGCTCCGAGGCCGGTCCATATCGATGATGGTGAACACCGTTGCAGAAAGCATTATCGCAAAACCAACCACCACAATCCAGTCGAAATCATTTTTGCGGTCGTAGCCAAGAAGGAAAGCAGAGCAGATACATAGAATAAAAAGAAAATACATGATTGAATCGGGTATAGTGGATTCTCCTGCTGCTCTTCGTGTGGTAGTTAAATCAATCATTTCATTCAGGGCCGGCAGCAATTCTGCTGTGCGAGTGGTGATGTTATCTACGCGCGCATAGGTAGCTGCTGTCGTCCAGATCTTGCTGCTGATTTGATTGGCATGAATATAGGTATTTTCCAATTTTTTTATGTTCATGCCAGATTCAAGAAAGGCAATGCGCGCTTCCAGGTATTCGTTCAACTGATCCTTCAGTAAACGACGTATGCTATCAGGATATATTTCAGTGCGCAGGATGACCGTGCCAATAGCATTGGCTTCCTGAATGATCAATTGCCGGCGTGTATCAAATCGTGAATTGGACATACTAAAGGTAAAGGCGAGCAGCAAGGCAAGCAAACCGAGCAACGTTCCATTGATCGCGCCCAGGTCCTCAATATTTTTCTCTGGATTTCTTTTTATCATCTGCTTGCGCATTTGAAATCCAAAAAGATAAAAGGCAATTAGGAGTACGAAGAGAATGATGGCAATAACAGCGGTGGATGAGGATTGAAGTACGGAGAGTTTTGTCATAGGAGTTATTTATCAGGTGGTTCTTAATGAATTCATCGTGCTAATTTTTATACACTTCCTTCCAATCATTCATCATGTCCACAACCGTCCAGTTGTATAGGGCCGCATCGTCCAATCCTTTTTCTAAGTGCCCGATGGAAGATTGGCGATCGTAATACACTTCGCGAATGGAATCGGTGTGGTGAATGATCATCCCAAAACGTGGCCCGTTTCCCGTCGAAGTATATTGCAGCATGGCATAGTCACCATCAGAATTACCTACTGTAAACACCGGGCGTTTGCCAATGTATTGATGAATGCCCACGGGCTTGCCTTCCTTGTCGTCTATGAAATTAAGTTCCTGAAGTTTAATCAAATTGCCTTTCCCGTTGATGACTTCATATTTCACTTTGCCGGAACTGCCAACAACCTGATCCGCGGGGATGCCATATACTTCTTCCGTCCAGGGCCGCATAAAATCAACACCGCCGCCGGAAACGATGAACGTTCTGTACCCATTGGCGCGCAGATAATTCAGTAGCGCTAACATGGGCTGATACACCATTTCCTTATAAAGCTTACCAGTCGTGGGGTGCTTTGCGGTATTGATCCAATCCCTCACAATTTGCGCAAATGCGTCGGTAGTCATGCCGGCATGGGTAGCCATTACCAATTGCAAAAGTGCATGTTCGCCACCGGCCATTACGGTTTTCATATCACCTTCCAACAACGCTTTGAAAGGCTGCTTCGCTTTCCATTCCGGATGTGCTGGTGCCATTGCCTTTACCCGGTCTATCGTGAACGCTAGCTGAAAGTATATCGGCTGCTCACCCCACAACGTACCGTCATTGTCAAAGCAAGCAATGCGATCAACGACCGGGATAAAATCAACGCCTGCCGTGGTGGTTCTGCCCACGAAATCCATGATGGCCTTCTTGCTTTCGCCTTCATTCCAGGATGGAAGGGGGTCCGTATTTGCAATTTCTGTTTGACTCGTCTCCGTCTGTGGCGGTTGGCACCTGAATAGGCAAGGCACCAGGAGAAACAAAGTCAGCGTTGCGGTATTGATTTTTCTCTTCATGGCTTGAAAATATGATAATAGAAAACGGACATCTGGCGATGTCCGTTTTCGTAAATATTGCTCGGCTAATTCTGTGGTCTTGCCTGCATGCTTTGCAACACCTTGTCAATGCCTAAGGAAGAGCCCATGACCGGAGGAAAATCTTTGAAGGATGCTAAGAACCTACCCGTAATCGTCTGGGCCGGAACAAAGAGCCATAAATTATCGGCATACCAGCGCAAATACATGGCCGACTCCTTCCAGGTAGTCTCAAATGGATCCGCCTTTAGGTTGATCGCCAATGGCCAGGCAGGTTGTTTTCGATACGCCTGGTTTATTCCACCTTCCAAAATGGTAAAATGCAATTTCCAATGATCGTAACGGACGGCATTCAAATTCCCTCCCTGATCGAAATAAAATATTTCATGACGTGGATCATCTTTCGTATCACCTTTCCAGAGAGGCAGTAGGTTGTAACCATCCAAATGAACTTTGAAGGTTTTGTCACCGGCTTTATAGCCCGTCAATAATTTTTCTTTGACATCGGGTACCCCAGCTGCAGCCAAAAGCGTTGGCATCATATCTTCATGCGAATAAATGTTGTTATCGATCGTTCCGGGTTTAATGACACCGGGCCAACGAATAACACACGGCACTCTAAAGCCACCCTCCCACGTGGTTCCTTTTTCGCCATAGAATGGCGAGGTGCCACCATCAGGCCAGGTTATTTTCTCCGCGCCGTTGTCGGTGGAATACATGATAATGGTATTGTCAATGATCTTCAGGTCTTCTAATTTTTTGAGCACCGTTCCAATGGCTTTGTCGTGTTCGACCATTCCATCGGCATAAAGGCCAATACCAGTAACGCCGTCACTTTCTGGCTTAAGGCGTGTCCAAACGTGCATGCGGGTAGCACTCAGCCAAACGAAAAATGGTTTGCCTGCTTTATGCGCTTTTTCAATAAAGGCGATGGCTGCATTCGTAAATTCATCATCAGCAGTTTCCATTCGCTTGCGCGTCATGGGTCCCGTATCTTCAACTTTTCCGTCCGCATAACTATGTATTACACCACGGGGACCATATTTCTTATGAAAGGCGGGATCTTTCGGATAGTAGTATGTTTCGGGTTCTTCCTCCGCATTGAGATGGTAAAGATTTCCATAGAATTCATCAAAACCATGGTTGGTTGGGAGGTGCTTATCCCGATCTCCCAAATGGTTCTTTCCAAATTGCCCCGAGGTGTAGCCCAGAGGTTTTAATAATTCAGCAATGGTTGGCTGGTCATCCTGGATTCCTTGTTCTGAGCCGGGCATACCAATGGTTAAAAGGCCCGTTCTGAACGGATGCTGGCCTAATATGAACGCAGCACGGCCCGCTGTGCAAGACTGTTGTGCATACCAGTCCGTGAACACGGCCCCTTCTTTGCCAATACGGTCAATGTTGGGCGTTTGATAACCCATCATGCCCTGGTTATTAATGCTGATGTTGGAATAGCCAACGTCATCGCCCCAGATTACAAGGATATTGGGTTTTTTTGTTTGTTGGGCCTGTGCTGAAATCGAGAGGATGACAAGCAGTATACCTAAGATGTCTTTTTTCATAAATAAAATATTTGATTGGGTTGAGGTTTTTAATGCTAGTGCAAGATAGTTATTCCTAAAAAATAATTGTGCATTGAATACTTTAATCGTCAATAATTGCATTAAGTGCATTTACTATTAAAACATTAACAAAAGCATTTCATGATTGTTCAAATATGTTGTTGCTGATATCCCCGGAATCCAAAACAAATGTTAGCACATCCCTTAAAAATATCAACATTGATTTAGTACCCAAAAAAAGGCGGCGGGCACCTTCTTATTTCCTGATTTCAATCATCGGAATGGAGAGTTCCACGCCTAAAGCTCTTAGTGCATTATAAATCTGCACATTCAATTCCCCGCGCGTAATGAGAATCTCCCCATCTTGCCAGTAATAAAGTTTGAATAGTAGCGTTTGCTCCTGTTGCCCTTCGAAGACCACAAAAGGCGCCGGATCTTTGATCACCTTAGCATGACTAGCTGCTAGATGCTGCAATACTTCAACTACCTCTGCTGGATTTGCATTCCCGTGGGTCCTGACTTCAATGAAGAATCTTCTTCTTCTGTTGGTCAGTGTCCAGTTAGAAATGCTGTTGCTGATGAGGCTCGCATTGGGAATAATGACTTCGGCGCCAGCATAGGTAATCATCTTGCTGGAACGAATTCCAATCTCTGATACGGTACCCTCTTTTCCTTCCGCTTCGATAATGTCTCCCACCAGTATTGGCCGCTCAAAGATCAAAATCATCCCTGAAACAAAATTTGAAACCAGATTTTGAAGTCCAAAACCAACGCCTACTCCGAGTGCCCCGGCAAGTATGCTCATTTTTGTAAGATCAAACCCGGTTGAAGCGACGGCCAGGAAAAATCCCAGGACGATAACGAAATATTTTCCAAGCACGCCCATCGCCATGGGTACTCCCCTTGGCACATCTAGCCGCGAAAAGACTTCTTCCTCCAACAGCACTTTGATGAAATTCGAAATAACAAAGGACAGCAAAATAATAATGATCGTACTCAGCACCCCCCCTATCGTAACATGGATCTCTCCAAAATTTCCACCCAGCGCCCAAAATTCCGTCGCAGTATCAACAAAAAATTGTTCCACTTCAAATGCTGACAATAACCCTTTTATCCAGAGCAGCCAGGCTCCCAATCTAATCAGCTTAAAACTAAGCTGCAGATAACGATTTACAATGTGTGAGTTGGTTAAGATTGCTGTTCTTGAGAATGTTTGTAAGAAGCTGATTATAATATGTGCGCACAATAAAATCACGGGTCCAACGTAGAGACTACCTACAATACCGGAAAGCATTAGTTTGGCCAGGGAGCGATAGCCAATGATGATAAGTAGGAGCGTAATAATAGAAAGGTAAAGATAGGCTGGCACCAGAAGGGTTTTGATATGCTGCGTTACGATCCCCCTCAAATGAGTAAGATATCTATCGTGATTTCGGTACATCCAATATAATAATGAACTCGCCGCAAGGTTCAACGCAACCAATAGGATTAAATGTGCCTTGATGGGTAATGAAATTAGATTTAAGATCACACTTATCATATAGGCAATAATGATTACCCAATATATCCATGGATTTCGAACAGCCTTATCTAAAGAAAATATTATCACCGGAAACGCAAAAGCGACTAGCAGAACCTCTGTAAGAAGCGTTGGCCGGTTCTTGAGAGAAAGGATCGCAATCAGCAAAATTGTAATAATAGCGGAAGCAATTGGGTATCTTATCGTAAGGCCTTCAGCTGAAAACAAATCGGAATCATCCTCACTTGCCTTCTGCAACCTTTGCAAGACGAACATGGCGAAATAGATACTGAGGCCAAGGATAAGCAGCCAAATAAACGCGCTCGCATTCTCATTTATGTATTCAAATGATTCGGTCACGCTTTGGGTCACACTTCCCGAAAAGAATTTTACGTTTGCACCTTGCTTTAAACTACCATCCTTTTGCGAACTCCATATGGAGATGCTGTCGCGCTGAAAGAGTCGTACAAACGAAAGTGATTTGGCGTTTTCTACCCTTTCACTGTATTCGCTTATGTCGTTTTGGTTTTGATTTATCCTGCTTTGAATGGCCAAAAATCCGCTTAGCTGGTACTGAAGCTTTTTTTCGGCGCTGACTGTTAGCGCCAACGCCTCCTGAACCTGGGGCAGTAATGTCATAAAAATTGTATCGGTAGCGGCTTTCTGCAAAACACCACTCCAATTAGATTTTGTGCGTTCCAGCACGGATAGTGAATTTTCAATCTCCGTTGTAATATCAGTGATCTCCATTGACAGGCTCTCCAGTCTGACACGCGACCGATTCAGCCTGCCCTGGAGATTGGTTGTCTGTGCTGAGCTCATATACCCAGACAAGATTTCATCCGCTCTCAATTTGATGTTGCTCAACGCCTCTGAATTCCGATCGAGTTCTGCCGAAGATGAATTCAGCAGCGTAGAATCCTTATAGCGTTCCAGCATTAAGGGGATTTGTGTAACCAAACGCTTGTACTCGCCCTGGACATCGGCAAACTTGATTACAGAAGTTGAATCGGTACCTCCATTTTGCTTGTCAGGCTGACTAAAGCCTGACAGGGAACAGGCAATGAATGCAATTGAAAAAATTAAACAGAGCGTATTTTTTGATGACACTTTTAGCTGAATTTTCAACGTGCAAGATAATACCGATTGAAACAACATGGAAACCAGTACATTAAAAAGAAAGAAGGAGTCCTACACCTTAGCAATGCAGGACTCCTTTCTTCCAAGACTCTTGTCTTCGCCCTCTGGCAGAAGTTATTGGGCACCTACGCACCCGTTCATGTGGCGTGGTTTAATTATTGCTGATATCTACCGTTACCTTTTTAATTTTGCCGGTAAACTTATTATCGCCCTCTTTATAATCGCTGGTCACGTTGGTCTCATTGTCCGTGCCGACATCAACCCCTTCATCTCCCGAGTAAATGAATGGTTGGGTTTTTGGAATTTGTCCTTCGGCCACTTTTTCATCATCCACGTACAGAATACATTTGCCACCTGCACCTGGCTTGGGTTCATCAATGATAAATTCATACTTAATTTCATGCTTGCCTGCGCTGATCGCCTTTGGCGAGGCAATGTTTGTGTGCGCTAAGCCAAAGAAATTATAATCATGATGCACTTTACCATTCTTCATATAGAGCGACCAACCGCCAAAACGTCCGGCCTGCGAAATAATCACGCCATTGGTATTGGCATCCTTCAAATCCACATCTGAAACAATAGTATAATTTTTAGTCTTGTTGTTGATAAATACATTTTCCATAATGCCTGTCATCCCTTCATAGAGGGTAAGGGATGTTCTATTTCCCATAATGTCAGCCCTTCCTGCAATCTCAGCATTAAAACGTTCGGATCTTCGATCATCAATTGGGAAGACATGATTCTTAATCGCTTCTTTGGTGAATAAATCCTGTAGTTCTTTTAATTTTTCAGGATTACTAGCAGCAAGATCGTTGGCTTGTGCAAAATCTTCATCTACATGATACAGCTCCCAGACATCGTCCTCAAGCGGAGGATTCTCAACCATAAGCCATGGGATGGAGTGACGTGTGCTGGCTGTCCAGCCGTTGTCGTATATACCCCTGTTGCCAAACATTTCGAAATACTGTGTGGTGTGCCTGTCCGCTGCTTTTGCATCGTCAAACGAATATAGAAAGGACGTTCCGCTGAATGGGGTTTGGGGTGTTCCATTGACTGAAGTGGGAAAAGGCAGGCCGGCAGCTTCCAATACGGTTGGCGCAACATCAGTGACATGCGTAAACTGGGAGCGAACTTCGCCCTTTGCTTTAATACCCTTAGGCCAATGTACTACCATGCCATTACGTGTACCACCAAAGTGGGACGCCACTTGTTTGGTCCACTGGAAGGGAGTATTTGTGGCATGCGCCCAGCCGATGGCAAAATGCGGATACGTGTTCGGGCCGCCCCAGTCATCGTAGTGGCCCATCATTTGAGAAGCATCGCTAAGCACACCGTTCAAGCCCATCATTTCGTTAAATGTTCCCAGCGGTCCGCCTTCCGCACTCGAGCCGTTGTCTCCAACAATATATAAAAACAAAGTATTATCCAGTTCGCCCATTTCATCCAGCGCCTGAACCAGTCTTCCTACTTCGTGATCTGTATGCTCAGCAAAACCTGCAAATACTTCCATCTGCCTGGCGAAAAGCTTTTTCTGTTCGGGGGTTTGGTCATCCCACGCAGGAATTTCCTTTGGTCTCGCTGTAAGTTGTGCGTCCTGGGGAACCACGCCCATTGCTTTTTGACGAGCAAAGGTTTCTTCTCTGAGTTTATCCCAACCCTGATCAAACTTGCCTTTGTATTTTTCGATGTACTCCTTTGGTGCGTGGTGTGGAGCATGCGTTGCACCAGTAGAAAAATAGATATAGAACGGTTTATCAGGTGTGAGGGATTGTTGAGCACTTACCCAATTAATAGCCTGATTAGTCATGTCTGTGGTAAAGTGATAATCAGGATCATGGGGAACTTCAACCCGTATCGTGCCATCATACACTGCAGGAGCCCACTGGTTGGTTTCGCCCCCAATAAAGCCATAGAATTTATCGAATCCAGAACGTGTAGGCCAGCGATCATAGGGTCCTGAGACGGATGCTTCCCATGGAGGTGTTTCGTGATATTTTCCGAACATGGCAGTGCTGTAGCCATTCAACCGCAACATCTCGGCCAGCGGCGCAACACTATTTGGACGAATGCCGGTGTTTCCAGGAAATGCTGTGGCAAGCTCCATGATCGCGCCAGCATTATTTAAGTGATGGTTTCGGCCAGTCAGCAGCGCTACCCGCGTTGGGGAACATAAGGCAGTAGTATGAAAGCGATTATACTTCAACCCATTGGTCGCCAGCCTATCTACGGTCGGCTCGTTCACAGGACCACCAAATCCGGCAGCACTGCCAAAGCCTTGATCGTCAATTAACACAATCACCACGTTAGGTGCTTTTTCGGGTGCCTTTACCTCGAAGCGTGGCGGTGCTGTCGCTTTGCGGGCATCAAGCTCAGTGATGGATTGAACGGCAGGTTCCTTGATTGGTAGACTGGTGCGATCCAACACTCCAGATTCAACCGGAGTGCTTTCAACATCTTGCTGCGACTGGCTGCAACTCGCCATAACGAACATGGCAACTACAAAGATGACTAGATTCAGATTTTTTTTTTTCATGTTATTGGGTCTAGATGATTGCTGCATAAGGTACAAAGGTATGTGTTCCCTGTATTGTAATAATGAATTCACGACTTAACCTGAATTATCCGGGTGGCATCCATGGTTGTCTAAATAATCTAGTAAAAAGATAGATAACGAAACTGTTCAAGATCCGGTATCTTTCCTGATCCAATCCTGCAACCCGTCTCCGGTATCGCCATGAAAACGTTTACACCAATTACATCCTGCCAAACGTAAATCCGAGATTTAGTGAGATATACGATTGTGCCTCCTGCAATTCACTCCCGGCCTTAAATCCATAATTATACCGCGCGCTTACATGAACAGAAGTTTCGTCAGAGCCGCGATATAGAAATCCGATAGTCGGCTGTAATCCGAAATTCCAGGCCTCTTGCCTGATCGTATATAAGTTCATGTCTGTGTTGCGCCTGGAGTAAATCGTTCCTATACCCATTCCAACAAAAGGGTTTATCTGTTCCCCTGGCTTCAAATAATAGTTCACACTGGCAAACATCGGCACGTGATTACTATACCGCCATTGCTTCCCAGACAGCGAAGCATTATCAACGGTATAGGTGTCATAACCTTTCTCTTGGTAGAAAACATTCCAACCAAAACTTACACCTACTCCAATATTTGGTTGCACAAGTCTATGATAATCAAAACTGATACCACGGAAGCTTGTCTTCCCAACAAAATCACTGACATCACCAGTTGGGAATGCAATTGAATAGGTAACGGATGTCAGACTTTGCGCGTTAAGGATGCCAACTGTACACAAACTAAGGGCACACGCGGCTAATAGAATCTTTTTCATAGTAGTTTGTATTAGTTGATTTTCAGATAAGGAGATTGCTGAAAGGACTGGTCGATTGCTTTCAAGATGCGGTCGATGTTGCCTGAGGACGTCAGGACGCCACTCATCGCTGCGATCCAGGCTGCCTGAGAGCGATTAATCGGCGAATCTACTGTCGGATCGGCCATGGCAATCATCAAAGTACCAGTAGTATAGCTGCTCACTGTATAGTAAGGTGGATAATACCAGCCCCAGCCAGGGTACCAGCCTCCATACCACCAATCATACCAGTAGCTGTAGAAATAGGTTGTCGAGGATATGCCTGCAGGCGTAACCACCATATCCGGATTCTGATCGATACCTACTCTCTCCCAACCCTGGGCCTGCAAATGGTCTTCAATGCTCGCCAGAATAGGCAACGCGTATACATCTTTCATGTAAACCCATGTAGTGTCTCCGTTTTTAATCTTTACGTCAACTACAATTGCATCCGGCAAAGCAAAGGTGCCCTTGCTTTGAAAGTCAAATTGCTCATCAAATTTGGTGTACACTACATCCAAATCGTCAATGTATTCAGGACCCGACGGGTAGCATCCCATCACTAATAAGGCTACTCCAATGGCCCCAAGGATTCGATAAAGGTTTCGTTTCATAATTAATATTCTTTTAAAAAGCACGCAAAAATATAAAATTTCAAGGATTTAAGACAAACCCTTTGTTTGATTTTACAAACCCCTGACTATTAACACGTAACTGTAAGAGTTGTTCATACATCGCATAAGGAAATTCAGAATTTAAAAACCCCAATGCAAAGATGTTCACCTATGCATGCTATTGGCAGTAACTATGGAGTAAGTTACGGTTACAGCTAGTGCCAAATGAGGCTTTGGGCACCGGCTCGTCCAAAGGATAAGCCAATATAGAATCAGTGGTGAATAGTCTGCTCTGGCGCAAAAATTTCACGCCAATATCTTATTGCCCAACGCCTTGAACATGCATGAAGCAGACCACAGAACTGAAATTAATATCCGTGGAAACAGGTGATACGCACCCTGGACCATTGAAATGTAGCACGCCCGAGGAAGTCCCGAATCAAAATGGCACCATTCGTGTTAACGGAATAAGATTTACCTTTGCAAAGACATTTTGAACCCACTTATATATATACCTAGCTATGAAATCGTTGGCAATTCTGATTTTTCTGGTTGTAACATTCACTGCATCAGCGCAAAACGACTGGCCCCGTACAATGGAAACCGCAAAGGGTGGTAAAATTATAATGTATCAGCCTCAGCCTGAAAGTCTTAAGGACGGGAAATTAACGGGTAGAGCAGCTGTTTCTGTGCGTGAGATTGCCGGGGATGAACCTATTTTCGGCGCTATCTGGTACGAGGCCTACATGCTTACAGATCGCGATACACGGATGGCCACTATGGATCGGATAAAAATTACAAATGTAAAACTACCGGGAATCGAAGATGCTGCCAAGATCGAGCGGTTTACCACATTTCTGGAGAGCGAAATCCCCAAGTGGGATATAGAAATATCGCTTGATGATTTACTCGCCACTATTGAACAGGAACAAGGCAATATCTCAGATGAGCTAAAAAATGATCCGCCAAAAGTCATCTATACCACGACACCATCCACCCTTGTGCTTGTTGATGGTGAGCCAAAACTTGAGTCAGATGAGCAGCTCAAAATGCAACGTGTGCTCAACACGCCATTCCTAATTGTGCAAAGTACTGAGGATAAAAGGTACTATCTCTCGGCAGGAAAATACTGGTACGTTTCTACATCGATAAAAGAAGGATGGGCCGTTACAACAAAACTGCCCAAGACAATCCAGGAGCTTGACAAACAAATAAAAAAACAGGATGCGTCAGCAGGCGAAGGTGAGGAAGATAAATCACCGCGTGCCATAATCATTAGTACCGGGCCCACAGAGCTTATTCAGTCAAAAGGTGAAGCTGACTTTGCATCGATCAAGGGAACAAGCCTGCTATACATGGCAAATTCAGACGAAGAAATTTTTATGGACATCAACCAACAAAAATATTTCGTACTACTTTCCGGGAGGTGGTATGAAGCATCAGCCTTACATGGACCCTGGGGATTCATTGCCTCTGACAAACTCCCACCCGACTTTCAAAAGATACCCGAGGGTTCGGAGAAAGACAATGTACTTTCAAGTGTCGCCGGAACCGAGGCGGCCAAAGATGCTGTAATGGATGCCCAGATTCCGCAAACCGCCAAGGTAGATCGGAAGACGGCAACGTGCACGGTGAAATATGATGGTGAACCCAAGTTTGAAAAGATTGAGGGCACAAGCATGTCGCTGGCAATGAATACCAGCAGTACCGTAATGCAATCCGGCAACAAATACTTCTGTGTCGAGAATGGCGTTTGGTTTGAATCAGCGACCGCCAAAGGACCCTGGTCTGTTTCAACAGAACGTCCAGCTGAAGTAGACAAGATTCCTGCCAGCAGCACAGCCTACAATACAAAGTACGTTTATATCTATGATACAACACCCCAATACGTGTATGTAGGTTACACCCCGGGATACATGGGATGTTATGTATACGGACCAACGGTTGTGTATGGAACCGGATTTTATTACTCACCGTGGTACGGACCGTATTACTATCCCCGGCCGGTAACCTATGGATTCAGCATGCATTATAATCCCTGGACAGGATGGAGCATGGGTTTCCACTACAGTGTGGGATTTTTTCATGTTGGTTTTGGCCACGGCGGATACTGGGGCCCTCCTGTATACAGGCCACCTTATCGGCCGCCATACCACCACGGTGGTTATTATGGCCGCGGAACCACCATCAACCATTACGGCAATACAAACATCAATATTAACCGAAGCAACAACATTTATAATAATCGTAAAGACGTTGCCACACGCGACGTAAGCAGAGGAGATACCAGGCCAAGAAGTACAACTCCTGCCAATACCGGCGATAATAAGGCGGCAAACAGGAGCCGCCCTACACAGCAACCAGCGCGACCTGCCCAACAACCAGCGACACGCGACACGCAACGCCCGCAAAACAACGTGCTTACCGACAAGCAAGGCAATGTGTATCAGAAAAGCAACGATGGGAACTGGCAGCAACGGAACAACAACCAATGGCAAAACACAAACAGAAATCAGCCCTCGGTAAACCAGATGGATAGGCAGCAACAAATGCGCGACCGCGGTAATACCCGTGAAAATAATTTCAACAACAACAATCGCGGCGGCAATATGGGTGGAAATGTAAATCGAAGTAGCGGAGCCACCAGACCTGCGCCAACGCGAAGGCGCTAAAGATTTGTAATAGAAACTGCAGCTATAGCGGACTCCAGCTGTCTGAACTTGGGGAACGCTGAGGATGCTGCTTTTCCGAAAGCTATAGATTCTGCTTTTTCAACTCCTCAACGGCAAAGCCTGCGGCCCGAGCCGTTAATGCCATGTATGTAATCGAAGGGTTCTGACAGGCGGAAGAAGTCATGCACGCGCCATCCGTGACGAAAACATTCTTCACAGCATGCAATTGATTCCACCGGTTGAGCATTGATGTTTTCGGGTCGCGCCCCATGCGGCTCGTACCCAATTCATGGATGGCAAGTCCGGGCGCCTGGCCGTTGTCATACGCCTGAATATTCTTAAATCCGGCTGCTTCCATCATCTCAGCGGCCGACGAAACGGCATCTTTTGTCATCGCGTTTTCATTTTCTCGCCAGGTACAATCAATATTCAAAATCGGGATGCCCCATTGATCCTTCTTCACCTTATCCAGTGTAACACGATTATCCGGGTGCGGGAGCATTTCGCCCATGGCGGTCATACCAAAGCTCCATGGACCGGGTTTGGTTACTGCATTTTTCAATTCCGCGCCAATCAATTCCATGTTCATGCCCCGCTCCCACCCACCACGGGAAGCGCCACATGCATAGGCGTATCCCCGCACAAAATCCTTTTGCCTGTCGTTGCCAGCATTTCGAAAACGAACCAGATAGGTACCTGCAGGTCTCCTTCCTGAATAATACATATCCTCAAAACCATCGACTATGGCGTGCGCACGACCTCGATAATTATGATCCATGAGATGGCGACCAAGGGTATCGCTGTCGTTGCCAAGACCATTGGGAAAACGACTGGAAACGGAGTTTAATAAAATCAACGTTGTGTTCAGCGTGGCAGCATTCAGGAAAATAATTCTTGCATAATACTCGGTCATTTCCTTCGTATTCGTATCAATTACACGAACGCCAGTTGCCCTTCCTTTTTGTTCGTCATAAATCACAGAGTGTACAACAGAAAATGGATTGATAGTCAGGTTGCCGGTTGCAGCTGCGGCTGGTATAGTTGATGAATTGCTGCTGAAATAGGCGCCAAACGGGCAACCTGTACTACAACGGTCACGATACATGCAATTACCCCTGCCCAGTTTTTTATGTACATCCTGTGCTTCGGTAAGATTTGCGGTTCTGCTGATGATGAAATGCCTGTCGGGGTGCGTCTCTTTTAGCCGGCCCTTAAAATGCTGTTCTATGCAATTCAATTCCATAGGAGGAAGAAATTCTCCATCTGGTAGTTGCGGAATACCATCTTTGGTTCCACTGATTCCAACAAATTTTTCCACATAACTATACCAGGGGGCTATATCCTTGTACCGAATAGGCCAATCCACGCCGATACCCTCTTTGGCATTGGCTGTAAAGTCAAGATCGCTCCAACGCTGTACCCATCGTGCCCAAAGCAACGACTTCCCCCCCACCTGATAACCCCGAATCCAGTCAAATGGCTTCACCTGATGATAAGGATGGTCATCATCCTTAATAAAATATTGTCCTGAAAGTTCATTAAATGCATAGGCAACTTTGCGTTGTGTCGGGTTGGCATCATACGCTGACAAAGTGAGTCGATTGCGATGTGGGAGTTCCCAGATTTGCTTATTTGTTGTGGTGTAATCTTTTGGATGTTCTACCTGCCGGCCCCTTTCCAACACCAACACTTTGAGTCCCTTTTCGCACAGTTCTTTTGCCGCCCACCCACCGCTGATGCCGGATCCCACAACGATGGCGTCGTATGTCATTTTTGCTTTTGCTTCACCTTGCAGATTCATATGTTGGATTTATAGAGCCTCATTACAAACCAAGATTGCGAACAAGATAATGATTTTCGTTTTCATGCCATAAAAAAGCTCATATAGGAGGGAGTGCGTTTACTAATTTGATAACCGTAATTTCAATAATCAAATCCATAGCATATCTGCGTTCCAAATCACTACGCGGTATTTAGGATGCTCCTCCGGAGCCCAATAATAGACTGTACGATTTTTCTAGTGACAGGTGGCTCCTAACGGAGCTATTTTGAAGAACAAGTAAGCCCGCAATCGCAAATAGCATATGTAGACGTCGAGCTAACACTTTATGTATCATTGCTCCAGCCGAGCACCGTGTGAATAGCAAAAAAGAATTTATATTCTCCGGCTCCGGAGGAGCAACGTGTTAATAGCAAAACAAATTATGAATTCTCTGGCTGCGGAGGAGCCTCCTGAGCATTTTAGAGAACAAATAAGCCAGCAATCGTAAACACTATAGGTAGACGCTTTCTGTCTCATTAACGATCATTGCTTCAACGAGGCACATTGTTTATATCCACTCGTTGTGGTCTAAATCCTTTTACCTGGTAATGGTCAACATGTACTCACCAACAGCCTGACGCGTATCGTCCGTCAAATAATCCTGGGGCGGCATTTCAGGATAATCATCGCGCTTGTGAATAGGTCTGGTAATATAATCAACAATACCTCTCGGGTTGTTTTTATAAAGTGCCTGAATGGTAACCACCGGAGGTCCTACCAGCCGTGTGCTGTAAGCATGACAACCAGAGCAAACACCAAAGTACGTCATCTTCCCCTTTTCGCTTAATGCAATTGCGCGGGGAGCAACAGGTCGTTCTAGCATGTAGCTTATAATACGACGCGTCTCCCGTACCTGGCAACTTGCAAAATTATCAACACCGAATGTTCTGTAGCGCCCGGGATTTGCAATACAGCTTCCAACGCCACCGCCAACAGCAATAATATCAGGCCCTTGCCTGGAAAGCTTTGTAATCATCAGGGCTTTGACATCATCAACAGGATTGTTCCCATTGTTCTCCATAAAGTTATCCAGTAATACTATCCTGTCTGAGTTTGGTTCAGATTCAGGATCATTTGCATTATCGACGCCGGCAAAAGCATAATCTGTAATGGTTATGCCTGCATTATCATTCCCTGACACGATATTGTTTTCAAGCGTCACATCATCAGCAGCCATAATCAGAATGCCGGTTCCCTTTGGAATGTGCGACACGGCAGAACCTTCCGCACCAAAATTGTCATGGTTGTTGTTGTACACGTAGTTATTCCTGATGATCACGTCATAGCACGTCTTGATCGGTAGTCCTTGTGTAAGGAATGCTAAAATGCCACCTGTATTATCATGTGTATAGTTGTACTCAACAAGGGCATGCCTGGAATTCTCAATTTCTATTCCGGCTACGTTACCATATACTTCATTGAAGCGGACGTCAACATTGTCACACATCCCAATGTAAATGGCAGCATCTGCAATACCTGTAAGGATATTGCGCTCTACCAAACCATTCTTTCCAAACTGGGGAAAGATTCCGTATACCCCAGCGTCTATGATCCAGTTATTCCGAATCACGTAGTTGTTGCCTGCCTGACCCATAATACCGTTGCCTTTATAGTTTGTAATCTTCATGTTTTCGACAAGGGTACCGCTCCCTGAATAAAGGATTGCGTCGTTCATCGTCTTCTGACCATCCAGCGTTGGCCACTCACCATTTTCTATAACACCCTGGATCGAAATATTATCCTTGTCGATGTAGACTGTCTCATTGTACACACCAGGGTATATGCGGATCAGATCTCCGGAATTTGCTTTGCCTACTGCATCCTGAATGGACTGTCCTTTTCTCACGGCTATAATCCTGCCCGTTATCGTACCTGCCCCGATGCCAATGGAATCTTCCGATGTGACAGACTGATCAAAGTATGTGGGAACCGGTGCCGGTACCCTTGATGATCTTCCCAGCAAATATTTCCCCACCAATATTCCAATAGCGAGGGTAAATAAAAGGATCATCATGCGTTTTGCGGATTTCATGTTTGAAGCGTTTATGGTTTTTGGATTCGGCTGCTTATTTGTACTGAAGCCACTTGCGGAATTTCAATTCCTGATGGCAACTTTTCAGGTATGCGGGGCATGAAGCTTTCATCGGTTAATGTTTTGAGGAAATCAACAAGACGGTCCATTTCATATTGGCTAAGTTGAGGTTTCCCGATATGCCAGTGGATACGTAATCTTTCATCTAATGGCACTTCATGTCCACGACCTTTCGTATAGAATTCCACCATTTCCCGCATGGTGTCAAACCGGCCTGCGTGGGTATAGGGTGCCGTCCTGGCGACGTTACGCAAACTTGGGACTTTGAAGGCTGCCCGAAGTGTTTCATCGTGGTATGTTTTTTCCGCGCCTGGGTCTAAGGGACCCCCGTCAGGTTCTGACACACCGATTACAGCAAGTTGCTGATTGGTGAAAAGTGGCGGTGTATGACATTCGGCACAACGCGCCACGAACGACCTGAAAATATTTAACCCTTCAATCTCGTAATGATTTAATGCTTTGTGATAACCATGAGCATATTGATCGTATCGACTGTTAAGTGATATCAACGAGGACTCGAAAGCGGCAATCGCGGTATATATTTCTGCAAGTTCTATGCTACCCGATTCCCTGGCCGGGAATGCCTGATCAAATAAATTCTGATAAGCTGGAATCTGATTGAGTAATTGAAGCAATAGTTCACGTGTTGTTCCCATTTCATTCTCCGCGTAAAGCGGACCTTCCATTTGCTGTTCTAGGGATGTGGCACGCGCATCCCAGAAGAATTTCTTGAGGAAGGCAACGTTCCATAGACTTGGTGCGCCGCGTTTCAACTTTTTTTGCCCTATTCCAACGCTGGTTTTCAGCCCATCGCTGAATCCTTTTTCCGGATTGTGGCAAGTTGCGCATGACACCGATCCATCTTTGGACAAAACGGGATCAAAAAAAAGATAGCGACCCAGGTCTATCTGCTGAGGGGTAAATCCATCACGCGCAGAAGTCAAAGCAGTTTTTAGTCCGCCAACGCCTGTATCATCTCCGGTACCTGATTCATATTGTTGATAGAGGTTCCGCAATACACAACGATTATCATTTGTTAACTCAAAGCCGGGTGGGCAAGTGGCGCAAAGCGTGAATGCATGCTGCTTTTTATCCCTGCTACTGAACTGGTAGACCAAAACCATGCATAGCCCCAAAACAAAAATCAGAATACGCATCATTCAGTAACAGTTTGATCTGTGGAACGTATGTAGGCAATTAAATCATCCAAAGCCTTTTCATTTGTAACAAGCGCTGCCATAGCAATCATTTGTTCACCTAAAATATCATCGGGATGTGAACCTCGCACTGCGTTTTTGAAATTGTGCACCTGCCGCTTTATATACCAGTCGTCAAGGCGGTTTAATCGGGGCGCATTCATTTTCTCATTTCCTTTCGCCCCTGCACCGTGACAGGAGCCACAAACTGTTTGATAGATTCTTTCTCCCTTTCCAATATCACCCGTGATAAGCGTCTCTAGTGCAACAGGAGTCATCGAACTTATGTACGCAACCACATCGGCTACCTGGGATGAATCCGTCAATGTCTTTGCGATTGTAGCCATTTGAAGGCCAAGTGTATCCGAGCCTGTTCCCCGGATGCCTTTCCTGAAATTTATTAGCTGACGATACAGGTACCAGCTTTCTCCATTCGCCAGCGCTGGAGCATTCACAGCAAGACTACCCTCGCCAGCAACACCATGGCATGCAGCACAAGTCTTGTATAAGACTTCTCCTTTCTCAGCAATACCAATGCTCACCTGTGGTGTTCCCGAGATTGAAGAATCATCCCCTTGCTGCTTTGGAGAAGTACATGCGGCAACCGCTAAAAAAAATGGAGCAAGAAAGTAAAATCGTCGCATAACAGTAATCTGCAAATGATTAAAGTAAACAAAATTTGGGCAAATAAACAGGATACCGTCAACGTCAGCTAAACCTGGCAATGATACGCTTACAAATTAGCCGGACGTGCCAAACATAACCCGCAAAATTAACGAGGAATCTCAGTCTTCCCTGTCAGCAACACCCGAAATGAGGATGAATCTTCAGCGACATGCAGGGATCATAGACTGATGCCCAAGGTTTGCTTAACCCTTGGGTTCTGAAATGATCAGCTGTTTTCACTATATTCGGTGCTGACTGCAACATTCAACCAGCATCAATGAAAAAAAGAACTTTTCTCAAAATCTCTTCGGCAATGGTAACCGGGGTTGCGATTGCCCCCTTTTCAGCGTGTACTACGAAAGAGCAACATGAAAGATTAACAAATTGGGCCGGAAATTTGACTTACAGCACTGATAATGTTTATGATCCTAAGACCATAGCCGAGGTGCAGGAAATCATAAAGCGCAACGCTAAACTTCGTGCACTCGGTACACGACATTGTTTTAACCGCATCGCCGATTCCAAATCAGCTCTTATTTCTACCCTAAGGCTGAATGAAATATCGCCAGTAGACACAGCGAAAAATACGGTGACTGTAGGTGCTGGTATTCGCTACGGGGAACTCTGCAAGTATCTTGATGAGCGCGGATATGCTATCCACAACCTGGCTTCCCTTCCACACATATCCGTAGCGGGAGCCTGTGCCACCGCAACCCACGGTTCAGGCGTTTCGAATGGGAATCTCGCTACACCGGTTTCAGCGCTTGAATTCGTCACGGCCAACGGGGAAATTGTTACGCTATCGCAAGAGGAAAATCCGGAATTCTATGGCGCGGTAGTCGGGCTTGGCGCATTGGGTATCGTAACAAAAGTCACACTTGACCTGCTGCCATCATTTTCCGTTCGACAAAATGTCTATCTGAACTTACCGATGGAACAATTGGATAATCACTTTGACGAAATTATGTCCAGCGGGTATAGCGTGAGTCTATTTACCGATTGGCAAACGCCGGACATCAATCAGGTTTGGATAAAACGTATTGCCAACAAAGATGAGCCGTTTAGTGCTGATCCTGAATTTTATGGCGCAACGTTAGCAACGCGTAACGTACATCCCATTATCGAAATGTCAGCTGAGAGTTGTACTGAACAAATGGGTGTTCCCGGGCCCTGGTATGATCGACTCCCCCACTTTAAGCTCGACTTCACGCCAAGTAATGGAGAAGAACTGCAGGCTGAATTTTTTGTACCCCGGCAAGACGCTGTTCAAGCGATTAAAGCCGTTGCCACACTTAGCCAGGAACTCAAGCCATTGCTCATGATCACTGAAATTCGTACGATCGATGCAGACAACCTGTGGATGAGTCCGTGTTATCAGCAACCAAGTATCGCAATTCACTTCACCCTGAAACAAGATATGGAGGGAGTGAAAGCCCTGTTGCCAAAGATTGAAGAAAAACTGGCACCCTTTGGGGTTAAACCGCATTGGGGGAAATTGTTTACGATTCCTCCGGCTGCGCTACAGTCACGCTATGCGAAACTTTCAGCATTCCGCGAATTGGCTAATCACTATGATCCGGAGGGAAAATTTCGCAACGACTTCATCAATCGAAATGTGTTCTAATTGCTACTGTGTTAACGGATCCGCGAAAATCACTCTGTCATAGTATTCGCAATACCGCCAAGCGACACTTCTTTCTTTATTATTTTGCGACCTGCATTTAAAATTATAAAGGCGATAGCGGAAGTAAGCGCCATCAATCCAACAATTGGTGTTATGTCGTTGGCACTAAAAAGTCCCACACCAGTAGAAACCAACGCTGCCGTTCCAATCTGTGCACACCCCAGCAAAGCAGAAGCGCTTCCAATATTTTTTGTAAATGGCGCCAATGCCAGGGCGTTT
>Ga0224500_10000577_pt1 | contig 24594 bp, 18 predicted proteins | sample SF_Oct11_sed_USG_FD_168126 | JGI IMG/M metagenome (GOLD analysis project Ga0224500, IMG submission 168126) | Sediment microbial communities from San Francisco Bay, California, United States - SF_Oct11_sed_USGS_4_1 | ecosystem: Environmental > Aquatic > Marine > Sediment | place: USA: California... | reverse complement strand
CCGCGATGACCACGACCTTGGTCGCATTGCCTGCGGGGACGCCGAACAGGTAATGCAGCCCGCCAGTGATCTGCTCGGCGCCCAGGCCCAGCGAAACTGCCAGTCCGAACAGCGTCGCCAGCACCGCAACGATGTCGACGACGTGGCCCAGCCAGCCCCAGACCGCCCGCCCGAACACGGGATAGAATGCCGAACGCATCGTTAGAGGCATGCCCCGGTTGAAACAGAAGAACGCGAGCGAGAGCCCGACGATGGCATAGATCGCCCACGCGTGCAGGCCCCAGTGGAATATTGCGGCGGACATGCCGACGGCCCGCGCCGTGCCGGAGTCCGCCGGGTTGATCCCGAGCGGCGGTGTGAGCGTGTGGGTGACGGGTTCGAGTACACCGAAGAACATCAGCCCGATGCCTACACCGGCGGCAAACAGCATCGCCAGCCAGCCGGCGTAACCGTAGCGCGGGGTGGCGAGTTCGCCGCCGAGCCGGACACGCCCGAGCGACGACAGGGCGACCAACAGGCAGAAGACCACGAACAGGTTCGCGGAGATCAGGAAAAACCAGTCGAATGCCGTAGTGACCCAGGTACGGACTGCAGCGAACATCACAGCCGCTTGCGCCTGGAACAGGAGGGTGAGCGCAACGACGGACACGGCCAGGAATGCGGAAATCATGAACACGGGCCGGTGTATGTCGAGCCCGAAAACGTTCACATTGTGCTCACCGACCTCGTGCCCGATGTCTTCGCCGGAGGCGGATCGTTGCGACAGTTCGCCCAAACGGAATTCCTCGTTATCCCGGATTTCGGCCGACACATCGATTGCCGTTCGGTCCGCCGTGCCGGCGCCCAGCATACTCCTTCGCCTGCGGCGGCAATACCGGCTGGGGAAGTATCGCCAAATTCGCCGTGAAGTGGCATCCTGCCGGTCAATTTCGTCCATCCGTGGTCGTTCGAGCAGCGCGTGCGGGGATTTACATGAGCAGCAGGCAAGGCAGGGGGAGAGGGGCCGGCAGGGAAGCGCGGCGCGAGGCGCGGCAACGGCGGCCGGTTTCGACGGCGCCATTCATCGAGCGGCACATTCCATATTACGAGGTGCTCGACGACCAGGCCCTGGCGCTCATCGAGCATAACGCCGACACCGTTCTCGAGGAGATCGGAATCGAGTTCAATGATTTCCCGGAGGCGCTGAACCTGCTGCAGAAGGCAGGCGCCAGCGTCGCCGGAGAGCGGGTCCGCTTCCCGCGCGGCATGTGCCGCAGCATCGTGCAGGCTTCCGCACCGGCCGAGTATACGCAGCACGCCAGGAATCCCGAGCGCAATGTGATTATCGGCGGCAAGCGCACGGTGCTCGTTCCGGCCTACGGCTCGCCGTTCGTCCGCGACCTCGATGGCGGCCGGCGCTATGCGACGCTCGAGGACTTCCGGAACTTCGTCAAGCTCACCTACATGAGCCCTGGACTTCACCACTCCGGCGGTACCGTCTGCGAACCGGTGGACATACCGGTCAACAAGCGCCACCTCGACATGGTCTACAGCCACATCCGTTACAGCGACAAGCCCTTCATGGGGTCGGTCACGCGCCCGAGTCGTGCAGAGGACACGGTCAGCATGGCTAAGATCCTGTTCGGCGACGATTTCGTCGAGAACAACACGGTCCTCACCAGCCTGATCAACGCCAACTCGCCGATGACCTATGACGCCACCATGCTGGGCGCGGCGACCGTCTACGCCCGGCACAACCAGGCGACGATGATTTCTCCGTTCCTGCTTGCCGGGGCGATGTCGCCGGTCACGGTCGCCGGCACGGCCACGCAGATACTTGCGGAGGCGCTCGCAGGCATGGCTTACATACAGCTTGTAAAGCCCGGCGCGCCGGTGATCTTCGGCACGTTTTCGGCAGCCGTGTCGATGCAGTCGGGCGCACCGACTTTCGGTACGCCGGAGCCGAGCCTGATTCTCTATGTCGCGGCCGCCCTTGCTCGGCGGTTGGGCGTGCCCTTTCGCAGCGGCGGCGCGCTCTGCGCAGCGAAGATCGCGGATGCGCAGGCGGCCTACGAGTCGGCGAATACGCTGCAGACCTCCGCGCTTGCAGGCGTCAATTTCATGCTGCACACGGCGGGTTGGCTCGAAGGCGGGCTGGTCATGGGCTACGAGAAGTTCATTATCGATGCCGACCAGGCCAACATGATTGCCGTGCTGCTGCGCGGAGTCGACATGTCGGAGAACGGCCAGGGGCTCGATGCGCTGCGCGAAGTCGGGCCCGGGTCGCACTTCTTCGGAGCCGCGCACACGCGGGCGAATTTCGAAAACGCGTTTTACCGGTCTACGATCGCGGATAACAATCGATTCGAGCAATGGGAGCTCGAGGGGTCGCAAGATGCGGCCCAGCGTGCCAACGGGATCTGGAAGTCGATGCTGGCGGACTACGAAGCGCCGGCTCTCGATCCTGCCGTCGACGAGGCGCTGCTCGACTACATCGCGCGCCGCAAGTCGGAACTCCCGGACCAGGACTACTAGGCATGTCGCGCAAAGTCGCTTTCACGGAGATGCAGTTCGGCACGCAGGCCGATTACGATCTCCTGTTCGAGGATGAGGCCCGCAAGTCGGGCGAATTCGCCGAACGAGTCCTCGGATGGCTGCGCGACCTGGACTGTGAGTCGCCCTACCAGATCAGTCGTTTCCAGCACAGCCTGCAGACCGCGACCCGAGCGGAGCGCGACGGTGCCGACGACGAGACAATCGTCTGTGCGCTGTTGCATGACATCGGCGATATCATTGCGCCGGCAAATCACTCGCAAGTCGCGGCCGCGGTGCTTGCGCCCTATGTCAGCGACCGTAATCACTGGATCGTCAAGCACCACGGAATCTTCCAGGGTTACTACTGGTTTCACTTCGCCGGCGGCGACCGCAACGCTCGCGATCGCTACCGCGACCACCCCTGTTACGAGGCCTGCGCCCATTTCTGCGCCCGGTGGGACCAGCCTTCGTTCGACCCGGGCTACGAGACTTTTCCGCTCGAGCACTTCGCGCCGAGGGTTCGCGAGCTGTTTGCGCGGGAGCCGCGGCCCTTTTTCTGACTGGTCCCGCATTCTCCCCGTTTTGGAGCTGCCGGTTGGGTCCGGTGTCCGAAATCGGATACATTTCACTTGAGTCCCGCATTCCGGAAATGCCCCGGCAAGAAGAGGATCGATGGCACAGAATTCAGTCAAAAGCGAAGCCCGCGTCGTCGTAATCGGCGGCGGCGTCGTCGGGGTCGGCGCGCTGTACCACCTGGCGAAAAAGGGCTGGGGCGATAAGGTCGTCCTGATCGAGAAAGGCGAACTGACCTCCGGCTCGACCTGGCACGCGGCCGGATTGTTGCCGCTCTTCAACATGAGCTACAGCGTCGGCCAGATTCACAAGTACTCGGTGAATCTCTACAGCGAGCTGGAAAAAGAAACCGGCCAGCCGGTCGGGTTCAGGAGAGTCGGCAACCTGCGGCTGGCGATGAACAGCGATCGCATGGACGAGTATTACCAGTACGCGGCGACTGCGAGGACCATCGGCATCAACGTCCGCTTCCTCGAGCCGGCCGACATCAGGAAGCTGTGGCCGCTGTGCAATACGGACGGGCTCGTCGGCGGCATCTACCACCCGGACGACGGCTACATCCAGCCCGCCGACCTGACGCAGGCGCTGGCAAAGGGTGCGAGGGCACGCGGCGCCACGATTTACCGCCACACGGCCGTGCTGGCGATCGAGCGCAAGGCTTCCGGGGCCTGGCTGGTCCGGACCGACAAGGGTGACATCACCTGCGAACACATCATCAGCGCGACCGGCAACTATGCGCGCCAGACCGGCGCGATGGTCGGACTCGACCTGCCGGTCATGCCGGTCGAACACCAGTATATCGTGACCGAGCCGCATCCCGAGCTGGTCGAGCGCCGGGGCCGGGGCGAGCCTGAGATGGGCGTCCTCCGGGAATCGGACGGCTCGTGGTACCTGCGCGAGGAGAACGGCGGTTTCATCCTGGGCCCGTACGAGAAGGGGGCCCCGTGCTGTTACGTCGACGGGCCCGATCCGCGCGCCGAGTACGAGTTGTTCCAGGAAGACATAGAGCGCCTCGAGCCGCACATCGAGGCGGCAATGAACCGGGTGCCCGCATTCGCCGAGGTTGGCATCAAGAAGGTCTACAACGGCGCCATTGCGTATACGCCGGACGGCAATCCCATAATCGGGCCTGCCTGGGACCTGGATAACTTCTGGCTCAGCGAGGGGCACAGCTTCGGCATCACCGCCGCCGGCGGGGCCGGGTGGCAGCTTGCGGAGTGGATCGTCGAGGGAGAGCCTACGATCGATATGCTCGGCGTGGAGCCGCGACGCTATGGCGACTACGTCACGAAGGAGTACCTGATCGAAAAGAACGAAGAGGCGTATTCGCACGTCTTCGTTATTCACTACCCGGACGAGGAAAGGCCGGCCTGCCGGCCGCTGCGCACGGCGCCTTGCTACCAGCGCATGCAGGACCTGGGCGCGGTGTTCGGCCAGAAGTTCGGCTGGGAACGGCCGAACTTCTTCGCGACCGACGGCATGCCACAGGAGGACGACTGGTCGTTCCGACGCTCGAGGTGGTTCGAGGCGATCCGCAAGGAGGTCGCGAACTCGACGCAAAACGTAGGCCTGCTCGACATGACCGCGTTCGCGAAATGCCGCCTGTCCGGCCCGGGCGCCGAGAAGTTCCTGGATTACCTGGTTGCAAACCGGCTGCCGTCGAAGGTCGGCGGGATCACGCTGGCGCACGCGCTGAACCGGAATGGAGGGATCCACTCCGAATTCACCATCTGCCGCGAAGCGGGCGGATCTTTTTACCTGGTATCGGCCGGTGCACTGCAGCGCCTGGACCATGACTACATACGCCGCTACATGCCGAGCGACGGCTCGGTCCAGTTCACGCAGCTTACCGGCGCTGTCGGCGTTCTCGTCGTCGCCGGGCCGAAGGCGAGAACCCTGCTCGAGCGGGTCACCGATGCGGACCTGTCGAACGAGGCCTTTCCATGGCTGACGGCCCGGAACATCGTGGTCGGCATGGCGCCCGTCAACGCCATGCGCGTCAATTATGTCGGCGAGCTCGGCTGGGAGCTGCATCACCCGATCGAGTACCAGAACCGCATCTTCGACGCCCTGTTCGAGACGGGTGGCGATCTCGGTCTCAGGCCTTTCGGCATCCGGGCGATGGACTCGATGCGGCTCGAAAAGTCTTACAGGATGGTTGGTACGGAGTTATCGATCGAGTACAGCGCATACGAATCGGGCATGGGCCGTTTCGTTCGGGAAGACAAGGGCGATTTCCTGGGTCGCGACGCGCTGCTCGCGGCGAAAAAAGCCGGTTCGCGCTACGCGCTCGTGACGCTCACCGTCGATGGCGTCACGGATGCCGATGCGCTCGGCAACAACGCGCTCACGAAAGGCGGCAAGCTCGTCGGTCGGGCGACCGGCGGAGGATACGGTTTCCGCATCGACCGGTCGCTCGCGCTCGGCATGGTGACGCCGGATCTCGCCGAGCCGGGGACGGCGCTGGAGATCGAGATCCTCGGCCGAACCTATCCGGCAACCGTCGTTGCCGAGAGCCCCTTCGATCCCGGGAACGAACGACTGCGAGACGTCAATGGCGCCAACGGCTGAAGCAACGGGCGGTTGCCTCTGCGGCGCCGTCACCTACAGGATCAATGGGCCCATGCGGCCGGTCGTCTATTGCCACTGCTCGCAGTGCCGGAAGACCAGCGGGCATTTCGTGGCGGCCACCGCCGTTAGTCACCAGCATCTGACGCTGACCGGGCAGGCAGGGCTTGCCTGGTATCGCTCGTCGGATATCGCGCGGCGCGGTTTCTGCAAGCACTGCGGATCGAGCCTTTTCTGGGAACCGGCACACGGTAAATACATGTGCGTCATGGCCGGCACGATCGACGCGCCGACGGGCCTCGCGAGCCGGGAGCACATCCACACGGCGGACGCGTCGGACTACTACGATGTCTGCGACGGCCTGCCGCAGTTCGAGCACGACCACCCGGGTCTCTGGGAGGGCGACGGGAAATGAAGTATTCGGCCCTGTCGCTGCTGCGCAATGCGCTGAGCCACAACCGGAACTGGCCGGAGGCCTGGCGCAGCCCGAAGCCGAAAAAGAAGTACGACGCGCTGGTGATCGGCGGCGGCGGGCACGGTCTCGCTACCGCGTACTACCTTGCCCGCGACCACGGCATGAAAGACGTGGCCGTGCTCGAGAAGGGTTGGATCGGCGGCGGCAACACCGGGCGTAACACGACGATCGTCAGGTCGAATTACCTGTGGACCGAGGCGGCACTGCTCTACGAGAAATCGATGCAGCTGTGGGAAGGCCTGAGCCAGGACCTGAACTACAACGTGATGTTCAGCCAGCGCGGGGTGTACAACCTCGGCCACACGCTGCAGGACATGCGAGACATCGAACGACGCGTCAGCGCGAATCGCCTGAACGGCATCGACGCCGAAGTCGTTACGGCGGTGCAGCTGAAGAAAAACATACCGCAACTCAATACCTCGCCGACGTCGCGCTACCCGATACTCGGTGCGTCACTGCAGCGCCGTGCCGGCGTCGCCCGCCACGATGCGGTCGCCTGGGGCTTCGCCCGGGCCGCGGACCGCCTGGGCGTCGACATCATCCAGCAGTGCGAGGTCACCGGTATTCGTCGCGACGGGGATGGCATCATCGGCGTCGACACGACGCGGGGGGCGATAGACGCGGACCGCGTCGGCGTCGTCGTCGCGGGCCACGCGAGCGTACTCGCGTCGATGGCGGGCATCCGCCTGCCCATCCAGAGCCACCCGCTGCAGGCTTTCGTGTCCGAGCCCCTGAAGCCCGTGCTCGACACGGTCGTGATGTCGAATGCGGTCCACGGTTACATCAGCCAGTCCGACAAGGGCGAGCTCGTTATCGGCGCCGGCATCGACGCCTACAACGGCTACGCCCAGCGCGGCAGTTTCCCGACGATCGAGCACGCAATGCAGGCGATCATCGAGCTGTTCCCGATCTTCAGCCGGGTGCGGATGCTCAGGATGTGGGGCGGGATAGTGGACGTCGCCCCGGATGCCTGCCCGATCATCAGCAAGACGCCGGTAAACGGCCTGTATTTCAACTGCGGCTGGGGCACCGGCGGCTTCAAGGCAACACCCGGTTCCGGCTGGGTGTTCGCGCACACGATCGCCAACGACGAGCCGCACGAGCTGAATCGTGCGTTCGACCTGCAGCGCTTCGAGAGCGGTGCGTTGATCGACGAGCACGGCGCCGCGGCCGTCGCGCACTGACGAACGGGAGAACGGACGATGTTGCTGATCGACTGTCCCTGGTGCGGTGAGCGAGCCGAGACGGAGTTCAGCTATGGCGGCGAGGCCGGCATCACGCGGCCCAAGGACCCGGCCGCACTGAGCGACGCAGAATGGGCCGACTACCTGTTCATGCGCAACAATCCGAAGGGTGCGCACCGCGAGCTGTGGAATCACAGCCAGGGATGCCGCCGCTGGTTCGGCATCGAGCGCGATACGCTTACATACCGCATCGCCGGAACGTTCCGCCTGCACGGAAAAGACGAGGGTTAGCGCGATCATGGCGAGGCAAACCAATCGTCTCGGCAGCGGCGGTCGCATCGATCGCTCGAGGCCGCTCCGGTTTCGTTTCAACGGACGCGACTACGGCGGCTACGAGGGTGACACGCTCGCCTCGGCGTTGCTCGCGAACGGCGTCCGGTTGGTCAACCGGAGCTTCAAGCTGCACCGGCCGCGCGGCATCATCGGCTGCGGTGCGGAAGAACCGAACGCTATCCTGCAGCTGGGCTCCGGCGCGGGTACGCTGCCGAACCAGCGCGCCACGCAGGTAAGCCTGTACGACGGGCTCGAGGCGCGATCCACGCGCGGGTGGCCGAGCCTGCGCTTCGACGCGAGTTCGGTCAACGACCTGTTCGGCCGCGTCTTCTCCGCAGGTTTCTACTACAAGACCTTCATGTTCCCGCAGCGCTGGTGGGATTACTACGAAGCATTCATCCGTCGTTCGGCGGGACTCGGTGTCGCGCCCGACAGGCCCGATCCGGATCGCTACGAACACCGCAACGCGCACTGTGACGTACTGGTCGTCGGTGCCGGCCCGGCGGGTCTCATGGCGGCGCTGGCCGCGGCCAGGTCCGGCGCCCGGGTCATCCTTGCCGATCAGCAGCGAGAGCCCGGCGGCAGCCTCGTCGGCAGCGACCTGCCGATCGGAGGACGGCCTGCGGACGAGTGGATCGCGGCAGTCGTCGACGAACTGCGCGAATTTGATGACGTCCGCGTGCTTACTCACAGCATCGTGTTCGGCTATCACGATCACAATTTCGTCACCATCGCCCAGGAATGCGGCGGCGATATGCGCGAGCGACTGTGGCGGGTGCGCGCGCGACAGGTCGTCCTGGCGCAGGGAGCGTTCGAACGCCCGCTGGCTTTCTGCAACAACGACCGTCCCGGCGTGATGCTGGCATCGGCGGTATCCGCCTACATCAAGCGCTACGCCGTGTGCCCGGGCAGGCGTGCGGTCGTGTTCACCAACAACGACTCTGCCTACCAGTGCGCGCTCGACCTGGCGCACGCCGGCGCTACGGTCGGCGCGCTGGTCGACAGCCGCGGCAGTGTATCCAGTGAACTCACGGACCGGGTCGAGGCGGTCGGCATCCCGGTCCTGCACGGGCATATCGTTACCGACGTGCGGGGGCGGCTGTCGGTCGGCGGCGTGCGCGTCGCCAGGTGGAACGGCGACACCGATGCGCGGGCGGACAACTCGATCGACATACGCTGCGACCTGCTCGCCGTGTCCGGCGGCTGGAATCCGGCCGTACACCTGCATTCGCAGGCCGGCGGCGCCATTGCCTGGGACGAGCGCAGGCACTGCTTCGTGCCGGCGGAATCCCGGCAGGCGAATCGCTCGGCCGGTTCCGGCAACGGCCGCTGGTCCCTGGCCGACTGCCTGCGCGACGGCCGCGACGCGGGCGTCGCGGCGGCACGCTCTTGCGGCTTCGACGCCGCCGAGCCCGAACTCCCTGTAGTGGAGGAGCGCGACGAAACACCGCTGCAGCCGCTCTGGCGCGTGCCGGCTGCCCGCGATCCGGACAGCTGCCCGAAACAGTTCCTCGATTTCCAGAACGACACCTGCGTGGCGGACGTCCGGCTGGCCGTGCGCGAGGGCTATCGGAACGTAGAACACGTCAAGCGCTACACTGCGCTGGGTTTCGGCACCGACCAGGGCAAGCTCGGCAACATCACCGGCATGGCGGTACTGGCCGAGACACTCGGCGCCCCCGTGGCTTCGGTCGGCACGACGACCTTCAGGCCGCCGTTTACGCCGGTTTCGTTCGGCGTCTGCGCGGGTGAAGGAGTGGGCGAACTCTACGACCCGGTGCGCAAGACAGCGATCCACGAATGGCACGTGTCAGCCGGCGCCGCGTTCGAGAACGTCGGCCAGTGGCACCGGCCCTGGTATTTTCCCAGGGCCGGCGAGGACCTGAATTCGGCAGTAGCCCGCGAGTGTCTCGCGACCCGGCGTTCCATCGGCATCCTCGATGCATCGACGCTGGGCAAGATCGATGTGCAGGGTCGTGACGCGGTGGCCTTTCTCGAGCGCATCTATCCGCACAAGGTCGGGCGAATGGCCGTCGGCCGTTGCGCCTACGGACTGATGCTCGGCGAGGACGGCATGGTCATGGATGACGGCGTCATGACGCGCCTCGGCGATCGACGTTACTACCTGACGACGACGACCGGTGGCGCGGCGCGGGTGCTTGCATGGCTCGAGTCCTGGCTGCAAACCGAGTGGCCGGATCTCGAGGTCTACCTGACGTCGCTGACCGACCAGCTCTCGACGATTTCGGTTGCCGGGCCGAACTCGAGGCGGCTGCTGGAAAAGCTCGGCTGCAGCATCGACCTGTCGCGCGAGCAGTTCCCTTTCATGAGCATGCGACAGGCCGACCTGGCAGGCCTGCCGGTGCAACTGTTCCGCGTGAGCTTCAGCGGCGAGCTCGCATTCGAAATCAATGTCGATAGCGCCCACGCGCTGGCATTGTGGCAGACGCTGATGGACGCGGGTCGTGAATTCGAGATTACGCCCTACGGCACGGAAACGATGCACGTGCTGCGGGCCGAAAAGGGATTCGTCATCGTGGGTCAGGACACGGACGGCTCCGTTACGCCGATCGATCTCGGCCTGGAGCGGATGCTGGCGAAGGACAAGGATTTCCTCGGCAAGCGCTCGCTGGCCCGCCCGGACTGCGTTCGGGAAGGACGCAAGCAGCTCGTCGGGCTGCTGTCCGCTGACGGCAGGACGGTGCTCCGCGAGGGCGCGCAGCTGATCGAGGAGCCGGGCGCTGCGCATCCCGTGCCGATGATCGGGCACGTGACCTCGAGCTACATGAGTGACTGCCTCGGCCACCCGATCGCGCTGGCGCTGGTAGCCGGTGGACGCTCGCGCCACGGCGAGACAATACACGCATCGCTGGGGGCCGGGTCGATAGCGACCGTCACGATCGTGCCGCCGGTATTCTACGATCCGCAGAATGAGCGCCAGCATGACTGACCTGTCGCAACGACGTCATGGACTCGAAACCCTCGTCGGCGCGCACGGCGACCGCGAGCAGCTGTCGGCAACCGTGACGCTCGAGATTCGCGCTGCCGTGCGACAGCTGAACCTGCGCGGCGACCCGGGCAAGGCCGGGCTGCGCACGGCGGCCGAGGAGGCGCTGGGGCAGGCACTGCCCGTCCAACCGAATGCGACGACGGCGGGCCCGCACACGATTTGCTGGCTGGGCCCCGACGAGTGGCTGGTCCTGTCGGCAACACCGGACGCGGCAAACGTTGCCACGGCACTCGAGCAGGCACTGTCGAAGCACGGCGCCGCCGTCAACGACGTCAGCGGCGGGCAGGTGCTGCTGCACCTGGCCGGTAGCGGCGTTCGCGACTTGCTGGCAAAGGGATGCACGCTGGACTTTCACCCGCGCGCCTTCGCGCCCGGGGCCTGCGCGCAGAGCGGACTCGCAAAAGCGAACGTGCTCATCCGGCTGGACGAGGACGGGGAGGCATTTGACGTCGTCGTGCGCCGCAGCTTTGCCGACTACCTGCTGCGCTGGCTGCGGCACGCGGCCTGACGCCGATGACGCTGGTAGCGCACTCCGACCTGCCGACGTTCACCCACCTTCGGGAGCATGGTCACACCGTCCTGACGGTCGATCGTGCGGTTCGCCAGGATATTCGCGAACTGCACATCGGTCTGCTGAACATGATGCCGGACACGGCGCTCGCCGCCACCGAGCGCCAGTTCATCCGGCTGGTCGGCAGCTGCAACCAGATTGCCCAGTTCTACGTATACCCGTTTTCGATCGGCGCGTTAGCGAGGGGGCCGGAGGCGAGCGACCACATCGACCGCTATTACTCCCGCTTCGAGGACCTGCAGAGGAACGGGCTGGACGCACTAATCATTACGGGTGCGAACGTCGCCAATCCGGATCTGCGGATGGAGCCGTTCTGGGGGCCGCTGATCGACGTTGTCACCTGGGCCGTGGATAACGTCGCCTCGGTCCTCTGTTCCTGCCTCGCGACTCATGCGCTCGTCGACCACCTGTACGGGATTCGGCGCCACCGGCTTCCACAGAAACGCTGGGGCGTCTACGAGCACCAGGTAAGCGCGCATGATCACCCGCTGCTGCGAGACATCAACACGCGCTTCGACGCGCCGCATTCGCGTTACAACGAGATCCGGCGTGAAGACCTGCTGGATGCCGGGCTGAGAATCCTCGCCGAGAGTCCCGAGGCCGGCGTACACATCGCGGTCAGCCCGGACCAGTTCCGGCGCATCTATTTCCAGGGGCATCCGGAGTACGACACAGTCAGCCTGCTGAAGGAATACCGCCGCGAGGTGTTCCGATTCCTCGAGGGCGAACTCGAAGAGCCGCCTCCTTACCCGGAGAACTACTTTCCGCTGCAGGCAAGGGAGATCGCGAGCGAATTCGTCGAAGCAGCGACACATGCAATCCGTCGCGGCAGCACGATCCCCGAGTTCTCCGAGGACAGGCTCGCTATCCTGGTGGACAACACCTGGGGCGACACGGCCAAAGCGATCTTCAATAACTGGCTCGGGCTCGTTTACCGCACGACGAATCTCGACCGGCACCAGAGGTACATGCCGGGAGTGGATCCCGACGACCCGTTGGGGTTGCGCCGGTAAGTCGCGCGATCGGGAAGTTCGGGCCTCTTCGGAACCCGTTGTATGATAGACCCGAACCCGATGCCCTGCCGTTCGCGATCGCTGATTCGTGAGGGCCCGGGCGGCAGGGCCCGCAAGTGAATTACAAGAAGCGATAGCCATGTCTCAATTTCACTCGTTCGATACGCTGAGCCTGCATGCAGGCCAGACGGTCGATCCGGAATTCGGTTCGCGAGCGACGCCGATACACCAGACGACGTCCTATGTCTTTCCGGATACCGATACCGCGTCGTCGATTTTCAATCTCGAGCGCGGGGGGCACGCGTATTCGCGCATAACCAACCCGACGGTCGGTGTGCTCGAGCAGAGAGTTGCCGCCCTGGAGGGCGGGTCGGCCGCCGTGTGCACCGCCTCCGGCATGAGCGCGATCTTCGTGGCGCTGACGGCGATCCTTAGCCAGGGCGCCCATGTCGTCGCGTCGTCCCAGATGTACGGCGGCAATATCAGCCTGTTGAAGAATACGCTGCCGCGCTTCGGCATCAACACGACATTTTTCGACCCGACCGACACGCGTAGCCTCGAGGAGGCGCTGCGCGACGAAACGCGCCTGGTGTTCGGCGAGCTGATCGGCAACCCGGGTCTCGATATCCTGGACCTCGAACGGGTGGCCTCGATCTGCCGGGAGCGTCACATACCGCTGATGATCGATGCGACCTTCAATACGCCCTATTTGTGCCGGTGCTTCGATTTCGGCGCCAACATGGTCGTCCATTCGCTGACCAAGTGGATGGGCGGGCACGGAGTCGCGATTGCGGGCGCGGTCGTGGATGGCGGCAACTTCGACTGGGGCGCGACTGACAAGTATCCGACGATTGTCGAGCCCTACGCACCATTCAATGGAATCAGCTTCTGGGAGGAGTTCGGGCCCGCCGCATTTGCCACCCGCATCCGCGCGGAGGCGATGCGTGATTTCGGTCCGGCGCTGAGCCCGATGAACGCCTTCTACATCCTGCAGGGGATCGAGACACTGTCGCTGCGCATGGATCGACACATAGCGAATACGCGGGCTATGCTGGAATTCCTCGGCTCGCACAAGCAGGTGGCCTGGGTCAATCATCCGGAATTGCCGGAACATCGCAGTCATCACCTGGTCGCGAAGTACCTGCCGCGTGGCGCAGGTTCGATCATCAGCTTCGGCGTAAAGGGGGGCCGCGACGCCGGCCGCGCGTTCATCGAGAATGTCGAGCTTGCGTCGCACCTGGCGAACGTCGGCGATGCCAAGACGCTCGTCATACACCCCGCGTCGACGACGCATTCTCGCATCGACGCCCAGGCGCTCAAGGCAGCCGGTATCACGGAGGATATGATTCGCCTGTCGGTCGGACTGGAGGATATCCGCGATATCAGGGTCGACTTCGAGAACGGCTTCCGCGCAGCACGGAAATTCAGCTGATGTATTTCGAGCTTGCGGGGAAACGGGCCTTCGCGTCGACCGGCGGCAAGCCGTTCGATGCATCCAAGCCGACCGTGATGTTCATCCACGGCAGCGCGCTCGACCACACGTTCTGGGGGCTGCATTCGCGTTTTTTCGCATTCCGCCAGTATTCGGTCCTGTGTCCCGACCTGCCGGGTCACACGCACTCCGCTGGTCCGTGCCTCGACAGCATCGAGTCGATGGCAGACTGGGTGGCCGACGTGGTCGCCAGCCTCGGCGTGACGCGGCTGTCGCTGGTCGGTCATTCGCAGGGCTGCCTCGTGGCACTCGAACTTGCAGGCCGGCAGCCGGAGTTCCTGCGGAGCGTGTCCTTCATTGCGAGCGGCTGCGAGACGCCGGTCAACCAGGCACTGCTCGATGCCGCGCGGGACGATCCGCCATCCGCCGTTGCGATGATGATCGGCTGGGGGTTCGGCCCTGCCGGGCATTTTCACCAGGGGCGCATACCCGGGGCTTCCATGCTTGCCGGCGGGCGCCGGACGATGGACAGCAATTCTGCCGAGGCGCTGTACGCGGACCTCAGGGCCTGCAACAGCTACCGTAACGGCCGGGGGGCTGCGGCGTCGATCCTCGTGCCTGCGCAGGTGATCCTCGGCGGCAAGGACCGGATGACGCCCCGCAAGGCGGGGCTGGCGCTGGCGGAAGCGCTTCCCGGCTGCGTCCTGCACGTGGTCGAGGAGTCCGGGCACATGGTGCCGATCGAGGCGCCGGACCCGTGCCGGGCGTTGCTCAGCGAATTCGTCTTCAGGCACAACCCTCGCGATTGAGACAGGCATGTACACGATAGAGCAAGCGGCGGTCATCGGGGCCGGCACAATGGGGCTGGGCATTGCCGGCCAACTGGCAAATGCGGGCGTCGACGTCCTCCTGCTCGACGTGCCGAGCCAGGGCCCGAATCGCAACGCGATCTGCGAGCGTGCGCTGGAGCGCCTGATGAACGAGCAGCAGCCCGGACTGCTGCACAAGGACAAGCTTGCGCGGATCCGCATCGGCAATACCGAGGACGACCTGGCGAAGATCGCGGATGCGGACTGGATTGCCGAAGCCGTCGTGGAGCGCCTGGAAGTCAAGCGTGCACTCTATCGCCGGATAGACGCGGTCAGGCGCACGGGTTCCATCGTTTCCTCGAATACGTCGACGATTCCGATCTCGCTGCTCGTCGACGGCATGCCGGAAGCGTTCCGGCGCGAATTCGCGATAACGCACTTTTTCAATCCCGTGCGCTACATGCCGCTCCTGGAAATCGTGCGGGGCGAAGCGACGCTACCGGAAGTCATCGATTGCCTCGAGCGCTTCAATGATGAGCGGATGGGCAAGGGCATCGTCGTCTGCAAGGACACGCCGGGCTTTCTCGGTAACCGGGTTGGCGTGTTTGCCATCCAGACCGCGCTGCACTCCGCATTTCGCCTCGGGCTGAGCCCCGAGGAAGCAGATGCGATTTTCGGCCGGCCGATGGGCGTGCCGAAGACCGGCGTCTTCGGGCTGTACGATCTCATCGGCATCGACCTGATGAGCGACGTCGCCAGGAGCCTCGTCGACATACTGCCACCGGAGGACATGTTTCACCGGGTTGCCGACGAGATAGCGGTGATGCGGCGGATGATCGATGCGGGTCTGCTCGGCAACAAGGGAGGGCGAGGCGGCTTTTACAGGTTCCGCGAGCCCGGCAACAGCGCGACGCGCGAGACGCTCGACTTTGCGAGTTTCGACTACCGGCCCTACGACCGGAGCCGGCCGGCCATCGCGGTGAAAGCCGAGGAGAGTGGTGACTTCACGCAGCTGCTCGAGGCAGACGACAGGTACGGACGTTACGCGTGGGACGTGTTGTCGGATACGCTGGTCTATGCCGCGCAGCTGGTGCCCGAGGTGAACGAGTCGCTGGTGGCAATCGATGACGCGATGAAGCTCGGCTACAATTGGGCCCGCGGGCCCTTCGAGATGATCGACGCCATCGGGCCCGACCGGTTCGTGCAGCGGCTGCAAAAGGAAGGGAGGCCGGTGCCGGCCTTCCTGCGGGCCGCTGTCGGCAAGTCGTTCTATCGTGTGTCCGGCGGCCGGCTGCAGCACCTGCTGGCGGACGGTTCATGGCGCGACCTGCGCCGTGCGCCCGGCATCCGGCGTTTCAGCGAGGAGCGCCGCGCGCTGCAGCCGGTGCACGAAAATCGCGCTGCGAGTTATTTCGTCATCGATGGGGATATCGGCCTCGTCGAGTTTCATACGAAAGCCAATGCACTGGACGGCGACTCGATGAAGCTGCTGGAGGCCGCGCTGCGGCATGCATCCTCCGGGCTCTCGGGACTGGTGGTGCACAACGACGCGCCGCATTTCTCCTGCGGCGTGAATCTCGAGGCCATCGCTGCATTCATCGATGCCGATGATCTCGACGGGCTGGACGGGTTCCTGCACCATTTCCAACAGACCGTAAAGGCGATGAGGATGGCGCCCGTACCGGCCGTGGCCGCGCCGTCCGGCCTGTCGGTAGGCGGTGGCTTCGAGGTCGTACTGCATGCGGACAAGGTCGTCTGCCATGCAAACTCGGTCAGCGGCCTGGTCGAATCGCTGGTCGGCGTCGTGCCCGGCGGCGGCGGCGTAAAGGAACTCCTGTACCGCTGGCGCGATATCAAGGGCAAGGAGTCCGAGGCGGCCTGGCAGGCCTTCATCACCGTCGGTTACGGCAAGACGGCGCGCTCGCCGCTGGAAGCGGCCGAGCTTGCGATGTTCCGTCCGGGAACGGACGAGTTCGTGATGAACAGGGATCGGCTGCTGGACGCCGCCGTCCGCGCGGTCCGCGCGCTGGCGCCGGGCTACGAGCCGACCGGGCGGGGAGATTTCCTGATGCCTGGCCGGCAGGTATGGTCGGACATGCAGGACTGGCTGGCCGGGGCCGCCGCGAAGGGGCGACTGACCCCGCACGACGTCGTCACGGGGACACAGATCGCGATGATCGTAACCGGCGGTGACGTCGACGCCGGTACCCGGATGAGCGAGGATGAAATCTTCGCGCTCGAACGCAAAGCATTCCTGGCGCTTGCGGCGACCGACGCGACGCGGGCTCGCATCCGGCACATGCTCGAGTTCGGGAAACCGCTGCGCAACTGACAAGGGAGCGATCGATGAAATACCAGGCGCCCGTCGACGACATGATGTTCCTCATCGAGGAATGGCTCGGGATCGAACGGTTGACCGGCTTACCGGGCTTCGAGGATCTCGACAGCGACGCATTGCGCTTCATGCTCGAGGAGGCCGGGCGGTTCTGTGCGAGCGAACTGCTGCCGATCAACGCGACCGGGGACGCCGTCGGGGCCGTACTCGACAGCGGCGAAGTCCGCACCCCGCCGGGCTTCCGGGAGGCCTATCGGAAATTCGTCGAGGGCGGCTGGACCAGCATCGACTCCGACCCGGAGTACGGCGGCCAGGGGCTGCCGCGCCTGCTGCAGTTCATGGTCGACGAGATGCTGGCCGCCTGCAATCTCGCGTTCAAGCTGTATACCGAGCTGAGCCATGGCGCCGGTCACCTGGTAGCGGCCTCGGCCTCCGAGGACCTTCGCCGACGCTACCTGCCGAACATGATCGCCGGGCGCTGGACGGGCACGATGTGCCTGACCGAACCGCACTGCGGCACGGATCTCGGCCTGCTGAACACGCGGGCAACACCGCAGCCTGACGGCAGCTACCGGATCAACGGAACCAAGATCTTCATCACATCCGGCGATCACGACCTCACCGAGAACATCGTGCACCTGGTGCTCGCTCGCGTCGACGGCGCTCCCGCGGGCTCGCACGGCATCAGCACCTTCCTCGTGCCGCGCAATCACGTCCGGGAGGACGGTTCGGTCGGCGAACGTAATTCGGTCAAGACCGGGTCGCTGGAGCACAAGATGGGCATACGCGGCTCGGCGACAGCGATGCTGCATTTCGAGGATGCAACAGGCTACCTGGTCGGCGAGGAGAACCGTGGCCTGGTCGCCATGTTCACGATGATGAACATCGAACGCATCACCGTCGGCATCCAGGGCCTGGGCATCGCGGAGATCGCCTGCCAGAATGCACTGGACTACGCTTGCGAACGACTGCAGAGCCGCGCTCCGGAACCACGGCCCGACCCGTCCAAACGTGCCGATCCCCTGGTCTATCACCCCGAGATCCGCCGGATGCTGCTGCGCATGCGCTCGCAGATCGAGGGCGGTCGTGCCCTCGCAATTTACACGGCCCTCCACACAGACCTGATGCATCGGGCGCCGAGCCCGGAGGAACGCAAGGGTGCCGCGGACACGGTCGCGCTCCTGACGCCGATAGTGAAGTCCTACCTCTCGGATCTCGCCGTCACGAGTTCACTCTCGGCGCAGCAGGTATTCGGCGGCCACGGCTACATCCGCGAGTGGGGCATGGAGCAACTGGTTCGCGACAGCCGCATCACGCCGATCTACGAGGGCACGAACGAGGTACAGGCGCTCGACCTCGTGACGCGCAAGCTGTCGCTCGACGGGGGGCGACTCGTCGATGCCGAATTCTCTCGCTGGGCCCGGTTCCTCGAGGCCGCGCGCAAAGACCGGGAACTCGAGGGCATCATCGGTCCGGCTGCCGCCGCTTTCGAGCGCCTGGCCGATGCGACCGGGTGCATGCGCCAGCGCGTCCTGGAAGACGACGCAGCCGCCCGGGGCGCGGCGACCGAGTTCCAGCGCCTGTTCGCGCTGACGACGGTTGCCATCCTCTGGGCACAGGTGGTCGCCGCAATCTCGGGCAAGCAGGGCGAAATCTACGAGCGCAAGCGCAAGCTGGCGCGTTTCTACATGAGCCATGTCCTGCCGGAGACGATAGCGCTGCACAAGGTGATAACGGAGGGCGCCGAAGATCTCGCAGAATTCGACGCGGCCTCGCTCACCGGGCAGGTGCGGGCCTAGCCTGCTCCGGAATGCGCTTCGCCGAGGTATTCCTGCGGCTCGGCTGCAGCCTCGTCGGCTGGATGGTCCTGTATGCGCACACCGTGTGGCTCGCGGCGCTGCACCGTATTGGCTGCGGGCCGGACGGTGGCGAGATGCATGCGCTGCTGCTCGGCATGGCGCCGCTCACGGTCGCCATGGCCTCCATGCTGCGACTGACCCGGCCCTTCGTCGAGATTCAGTCGATGCTGCGCTGGCTCGCTATCCCGCTGGCGCTGCTCTTGCCCTTCGCGCTGTACAACATATGGTCGGTCGGTGCCGGCATCCATCGTACGGGTCTCGGCATCTGCAGCGACGCCGCGCCGGCCGGCTGGCACTATGCGTGGTCGCCTGCGCAGGTGCTGGTCGTGCTGATCTGCGGTCTCTTCGTGTTGACCAACTGGCTGAATTCGAAACAGGATCGGCACCATCTCGCGGCGCCCCGCAGCGATTGAATTCGCGCTAACCGGGTGTTATTAGTGACCCGCATCCGGGTGGCCGCATACGCGTAGCGTGTGACGTCCGATCCGGGCACCGAAAACTGTTCGGCAATCCTGCCGGGAAATAAAAGGGGTGTACCAATGTCCATGCTTACGGAGTTTCGGGATTTTGCAGTACGCGGCAACGTAGTCGACATGGCGGTCGGTATCGTGATGGGCGGCGCTTTCGGCAAAATCGTTTCATCATTCGTCGGAGACGTCCTGATGCCGCCGATCGGCCTGCTGCTGGGCGGCGTCGACTTCAGTGACCTGGCGGTGACCATGAAGGAGGCTGCGGACGGAGTCGCTGCGGTCACGCTGAACTACGGCGCGTTCATCCAGACCATCGTCGATTTCACGATCATCGCGTTTGCGATCTTCCTGGTCGTCAAGGCGATGAATACCGTCATCAAGAAGCAGGAAGCCGCGCCACCGCCGCCTCCCGGGCCGAGCAAGGAAGAGGCATTGCTGACCGAGATCCGCGACGCGCTGCGCGCGCGCTGATTCTTCGTCGCCATCAGCAATCGGGCACGGGGATCCGGATCGCTCCCGGATCCCCGACCTGTTTGTGGCTCCCTGGGAAAGGCCGGTCGCCAGGGTTGACCGGCCGCATCCGGCGCCGCAGCATCTGCGGCATTACCGATCGGGATTTCCCCCGCGACGCAGGTACGGGTCATTGAACAATCGACGCAGCGTGCTCGTATCCGCCGGCGCAAGTGGCATCGGCCGCAGGATTGCCGAAGCCTTCGATACGATTGGCGACAGCGTACACGTATTTGATGTCTCGCCGGATCGGCTCGACGAACTCCGGCAGGCGAGGCCCGGAATCCACTGCCACCGGGCCGATGCATCCCGTGATACCGAACTGGCAGCGGTGTTCGAAGCCCTGGTGCGCCTCGAGGGCAAGCTCGACGTGCTGGTCAACAACGTCGGCATATCCGGGCCGGCGGCGGCGGTGGACAGGATCGACCCGGCAGACTGGGACCGGACGATCGCGGTGGACCTGAACGCCAATTTCTACTGCACGCGCCGTGCCGTGCCGCTGCTGAAAGGTGCCGGCGGGGGATCGATCATCAACATTGCGTCCACGGCCGGCCTGTACGGTTGCCCGCTCCGTTCGCCCTACGTCGCGGCGAAGTGGGCGCTGGTCGGCCTGACCAAGACCTGGGCCATGGAACTCGGCCCATCCGGCATACGCGTCAACGCGCTGTGCCCGGGCAGTGTCAACGGGCCGAGAATCGACGGCGTGATCGAGCGCGATGCGCAGGAACGGGGCATGACGCCAGCGGCGATACGGGACGTCTACCTGCAACAAACCTCGTTGGGCGTATTCGTCGAGGGCGAGGATGTCGCCCGGATGGCGGTGTTCCTGGCGTCCGACGGAGGCCGCTACGTGTCCGGCCAGGCGATCGCGATAGACGGCAACACCGAGAGCCTGGCCAACTGGCTCGACAAGGCGCCGGTGGAGGACGCGCGATGAGAGCGGCCTGGTTCGAGCGCTTTGGCCCCGCACGCGAGGTGCTCCGGGTCGGTGAGCTGCCGGACCCGGAGCCGGGCCCGGGCGAAGTCCTGGTCGAAGTTCACGCGAGCGGCGTGAACCCGTCCGACGTCAAGAAGCGGGCCGGCTCGGCCCCGAACCTGCTCGCGGATGGCCCCGTCATACCGCACAGCGACGGCGCGGGACGTATCGTTGCGGTCGGCGCCGGGGTAAGCGAGTCCAGGATCGGCGAGCGAGTATGGGTATACCAGGCGCAATACGGGCGGCGCTTCGGCACCGCGGCCGAACTCGTGGCCCTCGATTCCGCAAGGGCTGCCCGCCTGCCGGAGCCGGCATCCTTCGACGTCGGCGCCTGCATGGGCATCCCGGCGATGACGGCGCACCGCACCGTGTTCGCGGACGGGCCCGTCGAGCGGCAGCGCGTACTCGTGACGGGCGGTGCGGGGCGCGTGGGTCACTACGCGATCCAGTGGGCCAGCCAGGCCGGCGCATTCGTCGTCGCGACCGCGAGCAATACCGCGGACGAGCAGGCCTGCCGCGCAGCCGGCGCGGTCGACGTCGTCGATCATCGCGAGGCAGGCTGGGGACGCAGGGTGCTCGACGCGACGGGCGGCGAAAAAGTCGATCGCGTCATCGACGTCGAATTCGGTGCCAACCTGGGCGAAGTTCTCGACTGCATCGAGACGAGCGGGACGATCGCGACCTATGCGTCGATGCAGCAGCCCGAGCCCAGGCTGCCGTTCCCTCGCATGCTCTACATGGACCTGAACATCCGCATCGTTATCGTCTATGCAATGCCCGAGCCGGCCAAGCAGGCGGCGATCGCCGACATCGAGTCCGCCCTGCGCGAAAACCGGCTGCAGCATCGGGTCTCCGCCAGGCTCCCGCTCGACGAAATCGCCCGCAGCCACGAACTGGTCGAGCGCGGCGTCCGCGGCTGCGTCCTGGTCGGTCTCCGGTAGCGCGGCGATGAGAGGGATTGCGGGCATCCTTGCGGTGGCAACGACGTTGATCTTCACCGGCTGCGGATCGAATAATGTGCCTCTCGAAGATTCCGTCAGCGACGGCCATACGCTTTACAGCGGCGTCCGGACGCCGGGCGGCGACGTCGTTGCGTATCTCGGCATTCCTTTCGCCGAACCGCCGGTAGGCGAATTGCGCTGGGAGCCGCCGCGGGCGAGGCGCGACATGCCCGCCGTGTGGGCCGCGGACCGCTTTCGCCCGGCCTGCATGCAGGGCATGCACCTGGTTCGCTGGTACCGGGACCTCGCCAGGGGCTTTGGGGCCGAACCGGACGTCGTCGTTGCGCCGGAGTTCAGCGAGGACTGCCTGTACCTGAACGTGTGGACGCCGGCCGGTGGCTCCAACAAGCTGCCGGTCATGGTCTGGATCCACGGTGGCAGCAGCAAAAGCGGCTGGACCTACGAACCCAATTACATCGGCGCGGAACTGGCTGCCCAGGGCGTCGTCGTCGTGTCGATTCCGTACCGGCTCGGCATACTCGGTTTTTTCTCGCACCCGGAGCTCCGGGTGTCGAATTTCGGGCTGCTCGACCAGGTGGCGGCATTGCGCTGGGTCCGGGACAACATTGCGACTTTCGGCGGTGACCCGTCGAACGTAACGGTTTTCGGCGAGTCGGCCGGCGCCAACTCGATCGGCTACCTGGCGACGTCGCCGCCGGCTCGCGGCCTGTTCCGGCGTGCGATCCACCAGAGCGGGGGATCGGCGTTCAATAACCTGGCGACGCGGGACGACTACCTCGAGTCGGGCCGCATCCTGGCTGCGGCGGTAACCGGGAACCGGGATGCGCCACTGTCGACGCTGCGCGAGGCACCGGCGACCGACCTGGTGAGCGCGGCCGAGTCCGCGTTGCCGGACCAGTATTACGCCCCGGTCGTCGACGGCGACAGTGTCCTGCAGCCGGCGCGGGCCGCGCTGCAAGATGGCGAGCTGGCCGCCATCGACCTGGTCATCGGCACCAACGCGCACGAATGGCGCATGTACCTCGATCCCGAGACCCGCCAGGAGGATGTGCTGGACTGGATCCGGCAGAACGCGCCGCAGGCGGAAGACCGGCTGCTCGACATACTGGCGGACACCGAAGCGCCGTTGCAGAGGCTCGACCGGCTGGAAACGGCGAAGAACTTCGTCTGCCCGTCGCTGTATTTCGCAGAACGGGTACGGGCGGCAGGGCATGCCGCCTACGTTTATTATTTTTCGCAGCAACGCTCCGGCGAACTCGGAGCAAGTATGGGCTCGTATCATGGCGCCGAAATCCCGTACGTCTTCGGTACGCATGACGACTGGTTGCCGACGACTCGAGAGGACCGGGAGATCGGCCGGCGGATGGCACGCTACTGGACGCGCTTCGCACGTACCGGCGATCCGAACGGGGCGGGCGACCCGGAGTGGCCGGCGGCCGCAGACGGGGTGCGTACTGCGTTACAGATAGGCGCGGACACCCGCGCCGTGGCTCACCCGGACGCGGCGCTCTGTGCGATCCTGCAGCCGGCACTCGAGGGGCAGGTGCCATGACGGACAAGGAACCGGGTATCAGGACCGACTGGACGCTGTTCACGGCGACCGTTCTCGTGGTTCTGCTGGCTTGCGTCCCCACTGTGCTGCTGAAGGATCAGGCGGCCGGCTTCATCACGCTGGCCTACGAGGCGATTACCGAGCGCTTTGGCGTTTTGTACCTCGCCTACGCCGTCGGTACGATGGTGTTTCTCGCATTCCTCGCGCTGAGCCGTTACGGAGCCGTCAAGCTCGGCAATGCCGACGACAAAATAGAGTTCACGACGCCAACCTGGGTAGCCATGCTGTTCTGCGCCGGCATCGGCGCGGGCCTGCTGTACTGGGCCGTCATCGAGTGGGCCTACTACATCGCCGCCCCGCCTTTCGGTCTGGAGCCCCGCTCCCCCGAGGCTGTCGAATGGTCGGCGAGCTACGGTATCTTCCACTGGGGACTGACGGCCTGGACCTTTTACTGCCTTCCGACGCTGGCCATCGCCTATCCCTATTACGTACGGCGGATTCCCTACCTGCGCCTGAGCACGGCCTGCACGGCCTACCTGCCGGGCGGCGTGAACTCGAACCGCGGCCGCCTGATCGATTTCTTCTACATGCTGAACCTGATCGGGGGCACCGGCACGTCGCTGGGGCTGTCCACGCCGATGATCGCAGCCGCCTTCGCGAGACTCACCGGCCTCGAGCACGACTTCGTGCTGGAGGTCATCGTCGTGCTGTTCTGCATCGCGGTATTCGCGACCAGCGCCTATATCGGCCTGCAGAGCGGGTTCCGGCGCCTGGCGGATCTCAACATGATCGTCGCCTTCGCCCTGCTGTTCTTCGTGCTGGCTGCGGGGCCGACGATCTTCATCCTGAAGATGGGCATGAACAGCGTCGGGCTCGTGCTGCAAAACCTGTTCCGAATGAATACGTGGACGGATCCGGTCGCCAATACCGGCTTCGTCGAGAACTGGACGGTCTTCTACTGGGCCTGGTGGGTCGCCTACGGCCCCTTCGTCGGGATCTTCGTGACCAGGATCTCCAGGGGGCGCACGATCCGCCAGGTCATCGGCGGCATGCTCGCCTTCGGCAGCCTCGGGGCAGCCATATTCTTCATTATTTTCGGCAACTACGCGCTGCACCTCGAACTCAGCGGCATCCTGTCGGTTACGAGCCTCATTAAAGAGCAGGGCGAGGCCACCGCCATCGCGACCGTGTTCACGACTCTGCCTATGGGCCAGCTTGCGCTGGCCGCGTTCTTCGTCGTGGCCGTGATCTTCCTCGCGACGACGTACGACTCGGCCTCTTATACGCTGGCCTCGGTTTCCACGCGCCGCCTCGAGGCCGGACAGGACCCGGCCCGCTGGAGCCGCGTGTTCTGGGCCTTCGCCCTCGGCGTGGTCCCGATCACGCTGATGTTCATAGACGGCGGCCTGCGGGTGATATTGTCCGCGACCATCGTGGTCTCGCTGCCG
>Ga0224500_10000576_pt1 | contig 24647 bp, 25 predicted proteins | sample SF_Oct11_sed_USG_FD_168126 | JGI IMG/M metagenome (GOLD analysis project Ga0224500, IMG submission 168126) | Sediment microbial communities from San Francisco Bay, California, United States - SF_Oct11_sed_USGS_4_1 | ecosystem: Environmental > Aquatic > Marine > Sediment | place: USA: California... | reverse complement strand
CCAAGTTTTCGACTTCCGGCGTCACGGTGATCATGTCTCCTGTGTTCATGATCGAGAGGTTGGTGATGCGGAGGGCCGGCTGATATTCACGGAACTCGTTTGTCGTATTGGTGATGAAGCGGCGGATAAAAAACCACGTGATGCCTCCGATTGTGAGAACGACAAGTAGAGAGATGATCAGCGACAAGTCCACGGGACCAATATCTTGGGGAAATGTGTCCATTCGTGTAGCGAAGGAGAAAACCTACGTGGGGGAGCGGCGGGTGTCAACCATCAGATTGTGAGAATAGAACCGGCCACTAGATGAACACCATCCGGAACCTGTTGACCTAATCGTCCCGACGTTTCGCTTTAATGAGGTCCGAAACAGGAAAACCAAGATTCTGCGCCTTGGTCATCAAGCCTTGATAGGTGGTCTTGTCAAGATGGGGACTACGTGACAGGATCCAGAGATAGCGACGGTCCGGCGTTCCGACCATAGCGACCTGATAGTCAGGGTCAAGATCGATGATCCAATAGTTGCCCTCACGGGACGGACCAACAAGCCGTGCGAAGAAATTGTCGAATACCACCGCCAATCTGGCATTCGTCGTGGAGTCAACGACCGTCGCCACCCCGTCGACTTGATCGAGGGTCCCTGAGTCAGTCACACATTCGTTATGCACATGAACCTTGTTATTTTGGAGTATCGCATACACGGCTTTCGAGTCGACGCAATGCCGTTGAAACCACATCGGCAACCTGGCGATCTCATACCACGTCCCGGCATAACGAGCGAGATTCACCGAAGGGACAGTAGACAGCGGTTGCTGGGACTCGATCCCGGCGCATCCAGCGATGCTCAACATCCATGCGCTTGTGAATAGGACGGCGCGTATCTTTGTCATGGACGTCAGTTGACCGGTGAGTCGTCCGATCCTGCCTACAGTTGAAGCGTGGGGATGTTTCATCCTGGCGAATGGAAGAGAGTTTGACAGGTTTCTCACCACCTACATCGACATCCTCATTGAATCATCGCAAAACCCACTTCTGATCTCAACTGGTTAATTTGTCTTGAGCAACGGTTATGTCAACCGGAGACGGATGAGTTTTTCAAACCACTGCATCCTATCCAATGGATTCGGAAGGGCTTGGAGGTCGTCGATGCTGTGTTGTACCTCACTGAGGATACCTTCGTGACCGGTGAGGTGTTGCACGTCGACGGCGGAGCGCATGCCGGAAAAGGGTAAGGAGGTGCCTCTCAACTGAAAAACCCGAGCACTCATCAGCGCGCTCGGCCACATCTCCGATGGTCGTCTGCTTGCGGCTCATATTGGTGAATCATCGGTAGAGCGCGGTGTGTCGAGCGGCGATCCTTTCCGTGGAATCAGCAGTGCGGCGCCCGGCTTAAAAGTCACGTAGTACCATATCCATTCCAGCATCACCCGTGCTCGGTTCCTGAGTCCGATCAGGAAGAAAATGTGCACGAAACACCAGATCAACCAAGCAAGGAGTCCCGAAGCATGAAGTGGGCCAAACTGAGCGATGGCCTGCGCACGACCGATTGTTGCTAGCATGCCACGGTCTTTGTAGACGAAAGGTAGGCGTTGCTCAGGGCCTAATACTCGGTCGATAAGATTGGCCACGTACCGACCTTGCTGTATGGCCACCGGAGCCACACCAGGCAACGGTTTCCCGTCGCTTCCCAGACAGTGTGCCGCGTCCCCAATCACGAAAATCCAGGGATCGTTCGGGATCGTCAGATCTGCTTGAACTTTGATCCGACCGCAGGAATCCTGAGGAGCTGAGAGTGATGTCAGAAGGGGCGAAGCCCTGTTCCCAGCAGCCCAAATAATATTTCGGGATAGGATCGATTCTTCTCCAACCTTCACCGTGTTGTTTTGAATCGCACTGACCAGGCTGTTCGATTTGATGGTCACTCCCATGCGAACGAGTGCCTGAGCGGCCTTGGTCGATAGTTCGGGATCGAACCCAGGAAGAATGCGGGGACCGGCCTCCACAAGGATGATCGAGAGGGCTTCAGGCAGTAAGGTCGGAAAATCTTTGCCCATGGCTCGTTTGCCGATTTCGGCCAGCGATCCAGCCAACTCCACTCCCGTGGGCCCTCCTCCAACGATCAAGAAGGTGAGGTATTCGTGTACAATGGCAGGGCTCGTCGATCGATCCGCTTCTTCAAATGCGAGCAGCATCTTTTCGCGCAATTGGACGGCATCGGTCATTGTTTTGAGGCCAGGAGCCCATGATTCCCACTCCTCATGGCCAAAGTAGGCGTGGCGCGAACCTGGAGCGACAATTAGAATGTCAAAGGGAACCTGAAGGTCCTTCTGCAGGCGAACGACCCGCGCCTTTTGGTCGACCGACAGCACCTCCTCCATCATGATACGGACGTTGAGCTGGGACCGAAAAAGAGTCCGGAATGGCCAAGCAATATCGCTCGGTGACAATGCTGCAGTGGCGACTTGGTAGAGCAAAGGCTGAAACAGATGATGATTGGAGCGGTCGATCAGGGTGACATCTGCCTCCTGTAGCGAGCAGGCAGTCGTCAGGCCTCCAAACCCACCTCCAATAATGACAATTCGCTTGCGCGCCATTGAACCGTGTTTCGCTAACCTGTCGGCTGGTAGCCTAGTCTCTCCGTGGTGCCTCACAGTGTAGGACTATTCTGGAGCTTTAATCTATGACATTCGTTTAAAGGTGGCGTGAGCGCGACGTGTAAGTAGAACAGGCTGGTCAATGCCGGACATCACGCCGCGCGACGGACAGGAGGGCGATCCTCGATGGTCTGTTTGTGCCCATGATCGGTGGAGGCAACACCGTGCTGAGTGCCTGGTTGTTCACCCAGCAATCTCGCACCCGGTTTGAAGGTCAGGTAGTACCAGGTCCATTCGGACATCACGCGTATTCGATTTCTCAATCCAATGAGGAAGAAAATGTGAACCATACACCAGAAGGTCCAAGCCCAGAATCCTGAGGCGCGGAACGGTCCGATCTGGGCAACAGCCTGACCACGGCCGATCGTCGCCAACATGCCACGGTCCGTATACGCAAAGGGTGGGCGTTGCTCGGGCTTGAGGTCCTCATTGATAACTGTCGCCACGTATTGCCCTTCTTTTATGGCGACTGGAGCGATCCCCGGCAAGGGTTTTCCATCCCGGTTATGGCAATAGGCGGCATCGCCGATGACAAAAATCCAAGGGTCATCCGGGATCGTCAGATCTGGTTGGACCTTGACCCGACCGCACAGATCTTGAGGAGCCGCCAATGTGTTCAGGAGTGGCGACGCCTTGTTACCCGCCGCCCAGATGACATGAGGGGACGGGACCCATTCGCTCCCAACCATGACTCCGTCGGAATGTACGGCAGTGACCGGATTGTTCAGTTTGACTGTAACGCCCATGTGCTCGAGGGTGTTCAGCGCTTTGGCAGACAGCTTCGGATCGAAGCCCGGTAGCACGCGTGGGCCGGCCTCCACGAGGACGATCGAGAGATCCTCCAAGTGCAAGTGCGGGTAGTCTGGTCCCATGGCCTTCCTTCCAATTTCCACGAGTGAACCGGCTAACTCGACCCCTGTGGGCCCTCCCCCAACAATGACAAACGTGAGGCGATTTTGTGTGCCGATCTCGGCCCGTTGCCGTTCCGCGACTTCAAACGCGAGCAGCATCCGTTCACGTAGGTGGACGGCATCACCAATGGTTTTGAGTCCCGGCGCGAGGGCTTCCCACTCGTCGTGTCCGAAATAGGCATGTCGCGATCCTGGGGCCACGACGAGTGCGTCAAATGCAATCGGAGCGCTGTCTCGGAGGCGGACAACTCGGGCGGTTCGGTCGATGGATACCACGTTATCCATGACCACTCGAACATTCGGTTGCGAGCGGAAGAGGGTGCGAAGAGGCCAGGCAATGTCGCTGGGCGACAACGCGGCAGTGGCGACCTGGTAGAGCAACGGTTGGAAGACGTGGTGGTTCGTACGGTCTATCAGGACGATGTCGACATCATCCAGGAAACGCGCAGCCGTCATCCCCCCAAACCCTCCCCCTATGATGACGACGCGTTTGCGAATCATGGGGTGAGCTAAGAGGGTAGGGGTAGCCAAGAATTTACTTTATATGAATTGAACGGTGAATACAGAGACCTGGCACGCAGGACGGTCAATCACATCCCACAAACTGCTTGTGCACCGACTCTCTAAGAATCGGCAGGCCTTGCAGATTTCTTGAGTCCAGGGCGGGCCAGAAAGGCAGCCTAGCCATCGCGCTCGATGCTGCTACACTTGTTGTCATAGGTTGAGGGATTTCACACGGGGTGCCGAGGGTTCTCGCAGAAGCATAAGGAGTGTACCGCATGTTCATTGAACCGCTTTGCACGATGCGACTAGTCCGTTCTGCGAGTCTCACTGCCGCTTGTATGACGATATTGGCCTGCTCCACTGGCTATGTGACGTCGAATGTGAATGGTGAGAAGAAGGTCTATCGGGTGGATGAACAAGGGGCAAAGACGCTTGTGTACGAGACCGACCAGACCGGAAAGTCGACCATCCATGAGGCTGATGATCCGATAGCAAAACAGCTGGTTGTTGCTCAAGGCACGGCGGAAGAGGTCGGTGCCGGAAAGAATGAACAACAGACGCAAGCTGGCCTTGTACCCAAACGACAACCAGACGATCCTATTTATGTGGATCTTGCCCCGCCGGTATTGGATGACAACATGCAGCGGGCAGAACGGTCGAAAGGAGTGGTGGCGGAACAGATCCGACGCGAATTTGTCGGAGACCCCATCATCAAGCTCACTGACGAGCATAATGATCGGTCAGGCCTCTTAAGACCACGCATCCGGGTGGAGGCGGTCGAGGTTTCTCCAAAGGTGTCGTTGAAAGAAGCCTATAGGATTGATCGAAAGACGGGCAAGCGGAGCAAGATCCTAGCAGTGGTTTTTGAAGCCACCATTGTGTCCAAGATGCCGCCTGCAAGTTACAAGGTCTCAGAATCTGGCCATGTGCTGAAAAATGTGGAAGTCTCCAAGCGATTTGCCAAGCAGGTTAAACAAGTCATCCTGGAAAAGATCGGTCCGAACATTCCTGCCCAATGATCAGACAGGTACTCAAATCTAGCTGGTTTCTCTGCCCATAGCGATGCCGTAGAGTTGGCGTACCTGTCGGGCTGGAGGCCAGAACTCGCGTCTGCACCATCCACCCAAATCCTCTGGGACTCACCTGTCCGGACATGTCATAATAGCTGCCGTTTGCAAGGATGCATCCGATGGCAAAGATTCAACCTCATTCTTCTCGAATTACCATTGCGGACACATCGCAGGGGCTACGCATCGTCATTCCCTATACCCGTAGTTGGTTTGTGATTTTCTTCTTGGGGTTTTGGATCTGTGGTTGGGCAGTGGCTGAATACATGGTCTCCAGCCAGTTCTTAAGGGGAGATGCTCCGCCGGAAGGGGAACTATTCATGCTGGCTTGGTTTGGGGTCTGGACGGTCGGTGGCCTGTTCGCCATCTATGCCTTACTCTGGCAGGTTATGGGGAAAGAGGTTGTGATGGTACACGGACAGGTGTTTCGCGTTCGGCATGACATAGGAGGATTCGGGTTTAACAAAGACTATGCTCTCGTCCAGATGCGAGATCTTCGCCCTGCGCCAATCCCCTTCAATCCGTTGGATCTCTCATCGAGTCTGCAATTATGGGGAGTCGGCGGCGGGGTGATCGCCTTTGACTATGGGACAAAAATTATTCGATTTGGCGCGGGCCTGGACGAAGGAGAAGCCAAGGAAGTCGTCACTGCGATCAAACAGCGCTACAGGATTCAGGAGAGCACGAGGACTTAGTTACCGCGTCTGTCTCGCAGCTTGGCGTGAAATGGAATCCATTCATCGTCTACCTGCTACGATCACCATGAGGAGGAATTCGCGCAAATCTTACTTTGGGGACATGATAAACCTGAATCTTTTCCATGAGTTTGAGCTCATCACGCATAAACCAGTGTGGTAAATCAGAGAACGCTTCTGCTAGACTTTGCCAGCGTTGATCCTTCCTTCATCACTCCGAATGTCGAGTGAGTACTGATGCTCCCTTCCGAAGGCCATCCTGCATCGAGGCAAGATCATATCGACGAGGAGTCGTCTGAGACCGGGGTCATCCTTCGTCGAATACTCGAAGAGGTGAATGCCAATGTCGGTGAGCAGTTTTTCCCATCACTCGTACAACAGCTGGCGACCGCGCTTGCTGTCGATTACGCCTACATTTCCGAACTGAGTGACGACGGTCGTCGCTTTCGTTCGAAAGCGGCCTGGGGTAGAGGAGGGTCTCTTCCACCGTTTGATGTTCCGGCGAAAGGTCCGTGCGAGATAGTCCTAACCAAGAAGTGTGTACACCATTCAGATCAGTTGCGCACGCTGTACCCCGAGGTTGAACTGATTCAGGAGACCGGAGCTGAGAGCTATTGTGGTGTGCCGGTCGTGGATTCCAATGACCGTGTGCTGGGCCACTTAGCCATCATGGATTCCAAGCCGATGCTGAATCATGTACGAGCGACATCCATACTGGGCCTCTTTGCCATGCGCGCGGCAGCAGAGTTTCAGCGACTTCGATTCGAGCGCGCCTTGCGCAAGACCGATCTGACCCTGCGTAAGATCGATGAGGGTACAGCTGCAGCCACCGGCGCGGCTTTTTTCCCATCCCTCGTTCAACATTTGGCGGAGGCGTTGCAGACCAAATATGCGTTTGTCTCTCGATTTGTCGAAGGCAAACGAACCAGGGTCCGGACCTTAGCCTTTTGGAACGGCGACGGGTTTCTCGAGAATTTCGAATACGATCTACCTCATACGCCCTGTGAACGTGTATTGGCCGGGGAAGTCTGTCTGTTTCCGGAAAAGGTGCAGGAGTTATTTCCTGACCATCGGGAGGATCTTGCCAAGTTGGGAGTTGAGAGCTATTTGGCGATCCCAGTGTCCGACCATTCCGGCACCGTGATGGGGCATCTGGCCGTTATGGATACCAAGCCGATGCACGACGATCCGCGCGTCCTGTCGGTCTTCAAGATTTTTGGGGTGCGGGCAGGTGCCGAATTGGAGCGGGAGCTGATGGATGTACAGCTGAAGGAGAACGAAGAACGTCTGCGCGATCTGTTCGATGAAGCGCCGATTGCTTATGTGCACGAAGGGTTGGACTCCAAGTTCGTCCGTGCCAATAAGATGGCGATGAAGACCCTTGGCATTACACCGGACCAAGTGAACAATATGTATGGAGCCTCGTTTATTCCAGGTACGCCGGACGCACAACGCCGACTGAAGGAAGCATTTGACTCGATCGACAAGGGTGTCGACACCAGTGGAGTTGTGCTGGAGTTGCGCCGGAAGGACAACGGCAAGCCGCTCTGGATTAGGTGGTGGTCGAGGCCGGACCCCAGCGGTACCTATACCCGAACCATGTTTATCGACATCACCGAACAGGTGCTGATGGAGCAGGAAAAGGCTCGTCTGGAAGCACAGAATGTCTACTTGCAAGAGGAAATCAAAGGCAGCCACAATTTTAAGGAACTGATCGGGTCAGCCACCTTGCTGAAGAAGGTGCTGAAAAATGTCGAACGAGTCGCCCCCACCGATTCGACCGTGCTCGTGACCGGGGAGACCGGCACTGGCAAGGAGCTGATCGCCCGGGCAATTCACGATCTGAGCCCACGCAAAACTAAGCCGCTGGTGAAAGTCAATTGCGCAGCGATTCCGGCCGGCCTGATTGAAAGCGAACTTTTCGGCCATGAAAAGGGTGCGTTCACCGGTGCGCTGACAAAGAAGATCGGTCGCTTCGAGGTGGCTGATAAGGGGACGATCTTTCTGGATGAAATCGGCGAGTTGCCACTTGATCTTCAGACCAAGCTCTTACGCGTCTTGCAGGAAGGCGAATTCGAACGAGTCGGCGGCACCCAGACATTCAAGGTGAACGTCCGCGTGATCGCCGCCACGAATCGGAACCTCGAACAGCTCACCAAAAGTGGGCAGTATCGACCAGATCTTTACTACCGACTCAATGTCTTCCCGATCCATCTGCCGCCGTTGCGCGAACGGGAAGGAGATATCCCGCTGCTGGCGCAGTATTTTGTTCGTAAATTTGCCGCAACCCTCGGGAAGAAAATCGACCGGATCCCGGAGCGGATGATTGCCGCGCTGCAGCGGTATCAGTGGCCTGGCAATATTCGAGAGTTGGAGCATGTGATCGAACGTGCCGTGATTTTGAGCGAAGGGCCGGAGCTCGAGCCGATCGATTGGCTTGCTCAATCTGATAACAAGACGGGCCTTACCAAGACGCTGACGCTCGAAGAACTAGAACGGCAACACATGCTCGATGTGCTTGAACAAACTAACTGGCGCGTGAGCGGCGAGAAAGGTGCCGCGACGATACTCGGGCTGAAACCCACCACGCTCGAAGCCAGGATGAAAAAGCTCGGCATCGAGCGCAAGGGAAAGCCGTAACTTCCCAGCTACCGTCAATCCTATTCTTCCAATAACCATTCCCAATATTTCGTGACGATCCCAATATTTTGGGAAGCGCGGCCACTCTTCCGCTTTGATCCCTCTCCAGCATTGAGCTTAGTCAGCTCAATGAATCAATGACTTGCAGCACATTCACCCTCACTTCTTCCTCTGGCACTTTGGTTGCTCAATAGGATGGCATCACGCTAAAGCTAAAGGAGATCCAAGAGCGATGTTGAAGATCACAACGATACAGGAAAGCGCGAGCGACGTGCTCCTCAAGTTGGAAGGCAAGATCACAGAGCAGTGGGCTGCGCTTCTCGACGGGGAGTGCCGTTCGTACCTTCGGAAAAGAAAAGCTGTGTATTTGGATTGTTCACACGTTGAGTACATCGATGCGCGGGGAGTCGAGGTCGTCAACAATCTTCCCCAGAAACACGTCACAGTACTGAGCGCTCCAGCCTTTGTGCAGGAGCTGCTCCAAATTGGAGGCCGATCATGAATATAGCAACTACGACCTATACCGCACCGCTTGGGCCCATGTTGTCTCCCGATGTTCAATCCCTATTTACCAGGATTGCATCCACTCATGCTGAAGGGGAGTTCATCGGCAGGCTCCAGAAGGGAGATGAGGGAGCCTTTGATGAGTTGGTCACCAAGCACCATGTCGCATTGATCCGCATGGCAATGGGCTATGTGGCGGATCGAGAAGTGGCGGAAGAGGTCGTTCAAGATACATGGATGGCGGTGATCGAAGGACTGGATCGCTTCGAAGGACGGTCGTCGCTGCGCACCTGGATCTTCGGCATCATGATCCATAAAGCCAAGGATCGTGGGGTGCGAGAAAAACGCCATACGACCTTTTCCGCGTTCGAGTCGTTCGATGATGACGGTGAAGAGATTGTCGACCCGTCCCGCTTTCACCAATCTGGTGAATGGGCCGGCCACTGGGCCCTTCCTCCCCAACCATGGGATGAGCAAACACCGGAGAAATTATTAGCCGGCAGACAGGCCGTCAATGCGATGGAGCGGGCGATCGATGCATTGCCTCCCACGCTGAAAGAGGTGTTGGTTCTCCGCGATATTGAGGGCGTTGATGCGAAGGAAGTCCGCGACATCTTGAGAATTACCGAGACGAATCTTTATGTTCGGCTGCATCGGGCACGGGAACGGGTGCGGGCAGCAGTTGAAAAGGCGCTTGGCTGAGGTTGGGGTTGATGCCGAGGGTAGGGGAGTGAGGCTAATTTTTCATCATTTTCGATGGCCATGTAAGAAATTCTAGAGGAAGGAGACTCATGATCAGAGGGTTTAGAACCGGAGGCTCTCCTCATGAAAGACCATCCTCCTACTCAAGGGGTCGACAGCGGGGTGACGTGTCGTGAGATCGCCGATCGGGCGTCGGATTACTTAGAAGAGCGGCTTCCGATCTTCACAAGGGCGAAGATCGAACTCCATCTAGCCTCCTGTTCTGGTTGTCATGACTATGTCGGGCAGATCTCGCTTGTGAAGGATTCTCTGCCTCGTCTTCCTCAAGAGCTTCCGTCGCCGATCAAGCGGCTTCGCTTGCGCGAACTATTTGTGGCGAGTCATTCGCATTGAGTCGGGTTTCTTGTAAGGACTACCCAGGTTGATTAACCATGAATCCTATGGACCACAACAACCCCATGCTCAACAGAAACCTTAGCTTGCCAGCGCTGCTGACGTATCTCTTCATATCGCTGTTCAGCAATGTCGATGCGTCCGAGTTCTTTGAACGGAACGGCCTTGCCATCGAGGGCTACGATCCGGTGGCCTATTTCGAGGAGCATAAGCCAGTTGCAGGGTCAGCTCAGTATACGACCCTCTACCAGGGGTCACGATTTCACTTTGCCTCTGCGACCAACCGAGATCTGTTCACGGCGAAGCCAGAAAAGTACGCCCCCCAGTATGGTGGGTACTGTGCCTACGGTATGGCGAAAGGCTACAAGGCCAAGATCGATCCTGAGGCCTTTACCGTGATTCATGGTAAACTGTATCTCAATTATAGTGACGCCGTCCGTACGCGATGGTTGTCGGATGTTCCTGGGTATATCCAACGGGCAGATGCCAACTGGCCGGAGGTCCAGAAGCACACCAAGGTGCAGGAGTAGGAAGCAGTTGTTCCCTTACCACTACCGCGTTAATTCACCATTACTAAACTAACGAGGAGGTTTCTGATGAAGAAGATGATCATTGCGTTCGTTGCTGTGGCCGGTCTGATGTGTGCCGGCACCCTATCTTTTGCCAATGAGATGAGCTCGATGGCCAATGAGATGAAGAGTGAGATGCACGAAGACATGAAGGCCGGTGCCGATTCCATGAAGGGCGAGATGAAGGGGAAGTCCGATGCAATGAAGGCCAAGGTGGATTCGATCAAGTCGGCGAAAGATGACATGAAGAGTGAGATGAAGATGAAAAAGGACGAGATGAAGGGCGAGATGAAAATGAAGAAGGATGCGATGAAAGACGATATGAAGGGGGCCATGAAGGGAACGATAGGGTATTAAATAGACGCTCCACTCACGTTACGAGTGCTCACGGCCTGCGGTCGGATGATCCGACCGTAGGCCGTGCTGTTTTTCGTCACGATGGTGCCGCTGTAAGAAACTATCCGTCCCTCCGACGAAACGCTAGATGGTGTATCGAGAGCTGGGGGAGATGGAATCATGGCGGTACGCATTCAGTCGGAAGCAGCGGTCAGTCAGAAAGCGGATCTGGGGCTGATGGAAGAGCCGCCGGCACCTGAAACGTTGTCGACAGTGAGCACCCTCACGGTTGCGACTCCCCCTGCGATCGAACGGGTCAACCGCCATCGGCTACCGGTGCGGATCAGCCATTGGTTAAACGTTCCCTTCCTGATCATCCTGATCATGAGCGGCCTGCAGATTTTTAATGCCCATCCGGCGCTCTATTGGGGCGATCGCTCCGATCGTGACCGACCGGTGTTCTCGATTAGGCCTGTGCAAATGGACGATGGTGAACTAAAAGTCGTCACGACAATTCTGGGCCATCAGTTCGATACGACCGGTGTGCTTGGCTACTCTGACGGTATGAGACGCGCCTTTCCGGCCTGGGTGACCATCCCTAGCGCCAAGTGGCTTGCGATGGGGCGACAATGGCATCTGTTCTTTTCCTGGCTCTTTGTGATCAACGGGCTGATTTTTACGGCTTACGCCTTTGCGAGTCGACATGCCACACGCGACCTGACTCCAACGGGAAAGGATCTGCGCAGCATCGGCAAGTCCCTCAGAGATCATCTGGTTCTCAGACATCCTACTGGTGACGAAGCCAAGCGGTACAACGTGCTTCAGAAACTGGCCTATGCGAGCATCTTGTTCTTCATTGCGCCGCTGATCGTCTTCACAGGCTTGGCAATGTCGCCGACGATCGATACGGCATTTCCGTGGCTATTGACCATCTTTGGAGGGCGTCAATCGGCGAGGACGATCCACTTCGTCGCCTGTTTTTCGTTCGTTGGCTTTATCGTCGTGCACGTTCTCCAGGTGATCCTCACAGGGTTTTTTAACAATATTCGTTCGATGGTCACTGGTTGGTTCGTCGCTAAACATGAAGGAGTAGGTCATGAAGCATGAGCGTGCGATGGAACGGCGAAGATTCCTCAAGGGCACCTTAGGTGCCGCGAGCCTGGTGGCGCTCTCCGGTTGCGACAATCTCACGCAGAGCAGCTGGTTTCCCGCCATCCTCAGTAAGGCTGAACGGTGGACTGAAACAGCACAGCGGGCGATTACGCCACAGAATGCGCTCGCCAAAGAATACGGGGAGGCCGACATCTCGAAGATCTTTCCAGCGAATGGCAACACCGATCCTGGTACCGAACAATATGCCGAGCATGTCGCACAGAAGTTTTCTGAATGGACATTGGACGTGGTTGGCTTAGTGCAGATGCCGAGAAGTTGGTCGCTGGCTGCCCTGAAAGAGCTGCCGTCTCGGACGCAAATCACTCGTCACGATTGCGTCGAGGGTTGGAGTGCCATCGGCAAGTGGACCGGAGTTCCACTTGGCGATCTAATGCATCAGGTCGAGCCGTTGCCGAATGCCCGTTACGCGGTGTTTCACTGCGCCGACGTGGATGACGAGGGAGTTTCGTACTATGAAAGCATCGCCGTGGCAGATTGCTATCACCCGCAAACAATCTTGGCTTATGAGCTCAACGGCGAACCATTGGATGTTCCACATAGTGCCCCACTCCGTTTACGATTCGAGCGGCAGTTGGGGTATAAGCAAGCGAAGTATGTCATGAAGGTTGCGCTGGTCGAATCCCTTGCAGGGATTGGAGGTGGGAAGGGAGGCTATTGGGAAGATCAGGGGTATGAATGGTATGCGGGCATTTAACATGCTGGGTCAAGTTGAGGTTGATGATGACTCGAAGAACTGGTGGCTTCAGACTGATGGGAATCGTGAGCATTGTCTTGATGGCGGGATGGTTCTCTCTTCGATCGGCTGACGCGATGATCGACAAGCCTGCCCCGGACATTGCCAGTGCCACGTGGCTCAACAGCGCGCCGCTACGGATAGGCGATCTCAGGGGCAAGGTCGGGCTGGTCGAATTCTGGACCTTCGGCTGTTACAACTGCCGCAATGTCGAACCGTACGTCAAACAGTGGCATGAAACGTATGTTGACCAAGGTCTCGTGGTGATCGGTGTACATTCGCCGGAGTTTTCCCACGAACGCGAAGTGGAGAACGTAAAGCGGTACATCTAGGAGCATGACATCCGCTTCCCCGTGCCGATCGACAACGAGTTCTCGATCTGGAACCGCTATGGGAATCGCTACTGGCCGGCGATGTACCTGATCGATAAGCGTGGGATCATTCGGTACGTCAAAATCGGCGAGGGGGGATACAGCGAGACGGAGAGGCAAATCCAAGCTTTGCTGGCAGACGATTGATACTTATCTTCGGCCGTCGTACCAGATAGAGAGGTGCTTCCTGTCGTACAAGGTTCTTCTCGGCAGGAAAAAGATGCGGAACATCAGAACGGCGACCTCACGGCCGGAATAGAGTGAGACTTTCCGCGAGGATGTTTCCATAGGGTGCTTGGTTAGGATCGTGAATTGAAGCCCGCGCTGCCGTCCCCACTGTTTCAACTGTTTGCTGAGTCGAATTTCGTCTAACGCATAGAGCTCCTGGTCAAATCCACCAACCTCCTGAAATGCGTCACGACGAGCGACGACTAGTGCCCCAGCGGCCCAGCGAATGAGAACAGAGACTCTGGTCCAGAACTGCAGCGTCAGGTTTGCCCACCAGGGCAAGCCGTCCATGCGCAGCGTGCTGCCACATCCCACGTACTTTCCTGACTCAATCATCTCCAGAATGTCGGCAAGCAGGCCAGGATTCAGCAGGCTATCGGCGTCCAAAAACAACAGCCACTCTCCTGTTGCTTGAGCAGCCCCCGCGTTTCGTGCCCGTCCGATTTGATTGATCGGTTCGAAGACGACCTGCGTGCCGGCCTGTCTAGCTAGCTCCGCAGTCTTATCCGTGGAATTATTGTCAACGACGATCACTTCTGAGGTGAAACCAGGTTTGGCGTTGGCGGCAGTTGAAGCAGCGACCGACCGCAAGCATTGTTCGATCAGGCGCTCTTCGTTAAAAGCTGGGATGATGATAGAGAGATGCATGATTGCTATCATGCCATACCTATCGCAAACTCTGAAATGGGCAATCTGTCATGTGTCGTGAGGACGTAACAAAGTAGCCGCGGTGCCCATCTGTTTTGTACGTGGTAAGATGCCGCCAATGCAACTTTCTGAATTCCATCCGATTATCTCCCAGTGGTTTTCCTCACAAGTTGGTGAGCCGACTGATGTTCAAGTCGAAGCCTGGCCGGCGATTCAGTCCGGGTCGGACGCCTTGATTGCGGCGCCCACCGGCTCCGGCAAGACCCTTGCGGCTTTCCTCTCCTGTATCGACCAGCTCTTCAAAGAGGCTCTCGCACGAGAACTTGATGATCACACCCATGTGCTCTATGTCTCGCCGCTGAAAGCGCTGAGCAACGACATTCAGAAAAATCTTCAGAAGCCTTTGAGCGAAATCGGCCAACTGGCGCTAGAAGCTGGGCTTCTGATGCCTGAGCTGCGTGTGTTGGTCCGTACCGGAGACACGACGATGGCGGATCGCCAGCAGATGCTCAAGCGGCCGCCACATATCTTGGTAACGACGCCCGAATCCCTTTTCATCCTCTTAACCGCTGAAAAGAGCCGACGACTGTTACAATCAGTACGAACGGTGATCGTAGATGAAATCCACGCCTTGGCTCCGAACAAACGAGGTGCCCATCTCGCACTGTCCTTGGAACGGCTGGAGGCGCTTACATTCGCCAAGTCTCAACGCATCGGTCTCTCCGCTACACAACGTCCCATCGAGTTAGTCGCAGAGTATCTAGTCGGGTCTCGCCCTCGTCCAAAGATTATCAACGTCGGCCATCGGCGTGAGCTGGACCTCGCGGTAGAGGTACCAAAAGACGAATTGAGTGCCGTCGCCACGAATGCGGTCTGGTCCGAGGTGTATGACCGAGTGGCGGAACTCGTCCGTCAACATCGCTCGACGCTGGTGTTCGTCAATACCAGACGGTTATCGGAGCGAGTCTCGCATTACTTAGAAGAACGGTTGCACGATCTCGGTCCCGATGCGGTAGCGGCTCACCACGGCAGCCTTTCTCGAGAGATTAGGCTCGCGGCGGAAGAACGATTGAAAAGCGGCAAGACTCGCGTGGTGATTGCGACGGCCTCGCTGGAATTAGGCATCGACGTCGGCACCGTGGACTTGGTCTGTCAGATCGGGTCACCTCGTGCCATTGCCACGACGTTGCAACGGATTGGGCGCGCAGGACACTGGATTCATGCCATTCCCAAGGGGCGCCTCTTCGCCATGACACGGGATGAACTTCTGGAATGCGCGGCTCTCGTGCGGGCCATTCGCACCGGAGTGCTGGACCGGATCGAGATCCCTCCCGCGCCACTCGACATTCTTGCCCAACAGTTGGTCGCTGCTGCTGCGACACAGAGCTGGAGTGAGGAGGAACTGTTCACGTTGTGTCGAAGGGCCTATTCCTATCGAGACCTGCCGAGAGCGGAGTTCGATACCGTGGTGCGGATGCTGGCGGATGGCATGGCCACGAAGCGTGGTCGTGGGCTTGCGTATCTCTACCACGATCGAGTGAATCATCGGCTCAAGGGGCGACGTGGCGCACGGCTGGCAGCGATCACCTCCGGCGGAGCGATTCCCGATACGGCAAACTATGCCGTGGTTGCAGAACCGGACGGCACGGTCGTTGGATCGGTCGACGAGGACTTCGCCGTCGAAAGCCTCGCCGGGGACATTATGTTGCTAGGCAATACGTCGTGGCGCATCAAGGGAGTGGAAGCCGGGAAGGTCCGTGTCGAAGATGCGCAGGGAGCACCGCCGAATATTCCGTTCTGGCGCGGCGAGGCTCCATCGCGGACAGCGGAACTCTCCGCGGAGGTCGCCGGACTTCGGGAGGCGATCGTGGAACAGTTCGATTCATCGCTCTCAGCCATTCAATGGTTGAAACAGGACTGCGGTCTTGATCCACGAGGAGCCCAACAGGCCATTGAGTATGTGTTGGCTGGAAAGCTGGTTCTGGGGGCAGTGCCGACGCAGGCCACCGTAGTTGCGGAGAGGTTTTTCGACGAGAGTGGTGGAATGCAGCTGGTAATTCATGCCCCTTTCGGTGGCCGAATCAATAAGGCGTGGGGATTGGCACTTCGGAAACGTTTCTGTGTGACGTTCGACTTTGAGTTGCAGGCTGCGGCGACCGATAACGGCCTCGTCATTTCCCTCGGCGAGAAGCACAGCTTCCCGCTGGAATCGGTGTTCGGCTATCTCCACTCGAAGACGGTTCGTGAGGTGCTGGTTCAGGCCGTGCTGCTGGCTCCGATGTTCACTACGCGCTGGCGGTGGAATGCCTCGCGATCGTTGGCGCTGTTGCGATTTTCCAACGGCAAGAAGGTGCCGCCGCAAATCCAACGGATGAAATCAGAGGATCTCTTGGCGGCCATTTTCCCGGATGCCATCGCCTGCCAGGAAAATCTGACAGGGGAGCGGGCAGCGCGACAGATCCCGGACCATCCGTTGGTCAAGGAAACGCTCCGCGATTGTTTAACTGAGGCGATGGATGTCGCAGGATTGACGGCAGTGCTGCAACAGATCGAAGCGGGTCAGATCCGCTGTCTTGCGGTCGAGACGCCGGCTCCGTCCGTCTTCAGCCATGAAATTCTGAACGCGAATCCCTATGCCTTTCTCGATGATGCGCCGTTGGAAGAGCGTCGAGCGCGAGCGGTGGAAATGCGGCGAATGTTGCCGCCAGACCTGGTCGGGGAAGTTGGGGCGCTCGATCCCGAGGCCATCGATGAAGTCGTCCGTGAGTCTTGGCCCGTCGTGCGCGACGCCGATGAGCTCCATGACGCGTTGCTCACGCTGGGCTGGGTTCCTCGCGAGACGGTGGCTGCATGGCAGTCGTTCTTGCCGGAGCTGATCAAGTCTGGCCGCGCGGTGGAACTCTCGGCCAGTGGATGGGTGGCGACTGAGCACCGAGAGAAAGTCGAACGGGCATTGGTGGGAGACGATGACGAGGCGTGTGATAGCATTCTGCAGGGTTGGATGGAGAGTATCGGACCGACGACAGTAGATGAGCTCGCCACGCGTCTGCAGATGCCGGTCGAGTTGACCCAGTCAACTATGGTGAGACTCGAAGCCTCCGGCCAAGTTCTTCGTGGCCGCTTTCGACCTTCCTCAGCACGAGCGAGTGCTGGTGCGTCTGAGTGGTGTCATCGCCGGTTACTGGCGCGTATCCATCGATTGACGATCGGAAGGTTGCGCAAAGAGATCGAGCCGGTCACGACAGCTGACTTGATGCAGTTCTTGCTGCAATGGCAGCACCTGTCACCGGGATCTCGGCAGCATGGCGAGGCTGGTCTCTTGCGGGTGATTCAGCAGCTGGCTGGATTTGAGGTGGCTGCATCCTCGTGGGAGTCGCAGCTCCTGAGACTGCGTATGGCCAAGTATGAGCCGGAACTTCTGGACCGACTCTGTCTGAGTGGAGCGGTAAGCTGGGGGCGCCTCTCACCTCATCCGATTTTTTCACAAGGGGGGGAACTGAATCGGCGCCGCATTGTTGCCACGAGCCTTGCTCCACTCAGTCTCTTTCCTAGGGAAGAGACTGAATGGCTGCTGAACTTGTTTCACGGTGAGGTGGCGATGCGCGCGGCGAATTCCTACGCTCAGTTGAGTGCGGTGGCCCAGGATGTTCGACGGATGCTAAGCGAGCGTGGTGCCAGCTTCTTTGCTGATCTCGCGAAGGGGACCAACCACCTTCCAGCGGAGGTTGAAGGTGCGCTGTGGGAACTGGTCGCGGCAGGGATCGTGACGGCCGATGGGTTTGATAATCTTCGTGCACTCATGGACCCCCATCGACGTCGGGCCGAGGGGCGGGAACGGGCTCGCCGGCCACGGTATTCAGCCGGACGGTGGTCGTTGTTGAGGCAGTCCTTGGGAACCAGCGGGAGGCGAAACCAGTCAGAGGACGTACGGTCCTCTCTCACCGAGAATGTAGCTCGTCAACTCTTGCGCCGCTACGGCGTTGTCTTCCGCGATTTGCTCCAGCGGGAATCGCTGGTTCAATCGTGGCGTGATCTCTTGGTGGTGTATCGCAAGCTTGAATTGCAAGGTGAGGTACGAGGCGGACGATTTGTAACCGGATTCACCGGTGAACAGTTCGCCCTGCCGGTGGCAGTAGACGCCTTGCGTGTGTTGCGCAAGAGCGGTAGCCCGACTGCCGGAGTGGAGGTGAAACTGTCTGCCTGTGATCCACTGAACCTGGCTGGAATTGTGTTGCCGGGACCGCGCGTTCCCGCGGTCCCCACGAACTTCCTCGTGCTCAAAGATGGTAGTGTCGTGCGATCGGTGATCGGGCGGCAAGCTGAAGGCGCGGATATCTCGCAGGAACGCATCGGGGCCCAGGCTGTACAACGGCTTCACTGAACTCTCAGCTATCGAAGGAACGGTCTCGAGGTATCCCGAAGCAGTGCCAAGAGCGCCGCAGGATCTTTGCCGACCGTCTCAGCATAATTGGCTTGGACAGTTGAGAAAAATACTGGTTGTTGCTCTTCAGGAACGCCCAAGAGTCTGCTCACCGACGACAGATATTCCCCTCGCCCCGCTGCCAAGTCTTGCTGAAGATTTTCTTGATTCAAGCTCACAAATGCCGTGGCCTTGAAGTCTGGCTTGAGCTGACCATCCTCATTCCACCAAGCCTGTCCGAAAGTGGTGCCGGTGATGTTGGACGTGGTATCGGTTATCTGCTTGATCGTCGCTTTCACGGTGCAGCCGGTTGTAACGAGTATCATGCTCATCGTGCCGACGAGGACACACCCTAGGATAGTTCGCATGGAATCCTCCTTGTCATAAAGGCTATGCACTGCTTTCCACTATAGCACATTGTTCCTTAAGTTTAGCCCAGTTGCGGCCGATAGAGAAATGACAAACGGTCCATTTTCTATCGATCAAGAGCAAGGGACGCATGCAGCTTCAAGCGCTAACAGCTATCGATCTGCACCAGTTTTTTGACCCCCGTTCGACCTCCGATAGTAGGGCGCACAGGTTGGAGACGGGTGTCACTGGGGTGACGGCCTCTAGTGAGTTTTTTGGTCGCCTGAGCGTGAGAACAGAAGAAGGCGATACCATCACACTAGCGGCTGACCTAGAAACGAGTTTTCGCACTGGTCGCTTCTACGTTCATGGCGGCTCGAGGCAAACGGAGGTGGGCATCGGCGCGGAATATGCACGATACTCCCCGCAGCTAGAATTCGGCATCACCGTTGATGGTGACCTCAATGAGCAGGAGCTCAACGACCTCCACACGCTTGTGCAAAAGATCTCCAGTATCTTTCATGGATTTGTTGAAGGGCAAGATGAACAGGCCCTTGCACAGACGGCCGCACTCGCCGAGCGATTTGGTCAATTAACGACGCTCTCCGGTCTGGACCTCAGTGTTGAGGTGCTACGATCCGTCACCGTGGTGGCGGCATCGACCTATACACCGGGTGGGGCGCCTGTGACGGCGGCGGCGATCCCGCTGCTGTCCAACGGTACCACGGCGCCCACCCCGTCATTCGATTTATCCGAGGACGGTGGTCTCTCTGCGTTGGGGAAGGACGCGCAATTTTCGTCCCTCATACAACAGGTATTCGATGCCTTGAGAGAAGCGGAGACCGAGTTGCAAAAATTCCAGAAGTACCTTCCGGATTTCTTTGAGACGTTGCACGAGGATCTCGTGGGAAGGCTAGACGGTTCCGCGAAACCCAAGGAAGAATCGCAAGAGCAGCCGGTGGAGCAAACCTCTTCAATAACCACCAGCCAGGATCTCTCGATGGTCTACAGCTCGGTGGATCTCGCGACATTGTCATTCTCCGTCCAGGGCTAAATTCATTCTCTAAATAAATGGATTAGTTGCCGTGACGATGGGGTGAGGCCTGAAACAGGCCTCACCCGTTGCAGAGTGCTTAGTTTGTCCAGAGCCGCTGATACCACTTCTTCTCACCATGTGCCGGAAGTGAGGCCAGATTCATTGCCTGACGAATCTCGCCAATGTTCCATCCGGTCAAATTGGCCAATGTGTGGGCTTCACGTTCATAACGTTCCCGCAACTGTTGCCGATAGGTTGCGGCAGCCGGACAGTCGTCCGTCCCGGTCCAGGCGTGGCGGAGGATGTATCGCGTCTGGAAGTTATTGCGATCTGACGTTTCCTGGAACATCAAATCTTCGGGGAAATGGGCGGCGTCGTAGCGAACATGAAGGCGAGTCAGAAAGACGTTCTGCGCCTGCGGCATGACGCCTCGTCGCTGTTTGATGGCTGGGCTATCCTGCCAAAACACGCCGAGGCTGCGGAGCTCTTCAGCAGAGAGCGGGTTTGCGGCACAGGGATCACACCAGTTCATATCCCAGGCATATTCGAGAAAGACGCCTCGCTCGCTCTCGCGCTTCACTTGTTGGGTGAACATATCTTTATAAAATTCGCTGAACTTGTCTTTCACGTAGAGTGGAATTTCCTGCGCGTCCGGTAAGCGGACCGTTCGATAGTTCGTCGTTTCAACCCGGCCCTGTTTGGTCAACACATAGATGAAGAGTTCCTGAGCGCCATCGGCGTTCACGGTCCCGAGCCGAATCGGCAACATGAACTTCGGTGATTCAAAAGCGATCTGGAGAGGGCGTAGATGGGTAAAGCCGAGCTTCGACTGCTCAGCGAGGTTTACTTTCGCGACAAAGAACTTCATATTCTGCTTGAGGTAGCTTCGTAATGCTGTTGATGCTCCATGAGGAATCTTGTATCCATTCTTGTTCAGCCAGGTTTCGAGCCCATGGCTCTCCTTGGCTGAGAGAATCAGGATGTCGTACTCACCGACCTGATACTGCGCTTCGACCGTGACGCCGAGTGCCTTCTTTTGTTCGAGCCGAGCTGGTGCTTCGGCTGATTTGGCCATCATATCCATAGCCCGGCTTTCGGGATACAGCATCTGGCAGGGGTTGGGATCGAAGTATTCGACTAACCGTGGAGCAGAATAGTCGGCGAGGTGTTTCAGGACGGCTGTGTCCCCGACATGAATCTGGTCCTTCTCCAAGACAGTCGGCACCGGGACAACCATCGCAAATTCCTTCACGTCGCCCTTGAAGTCATTGGCCATGGTGATAACGGTCTTATTGTCATGGCGAGCAATGACGACTTCTGACGCTTTGTTAAAGAGCTTGGTATCCGCTTTGCCGACATAGAATCCGCAGAAAGCCGATGCGTGGCTATCCCAGAGAAACAGACTGACGATAAGTGTGAATAGGGGAATGAGTACAGGGATCATGCGAGCCTCCTTTGTGATTGATATGATGCTGATATGGGTATGGATAAAGCCGTTCGACCAGTCGTGGGCTTGGACCAGTCGTATCGAATGCCAGGAAACAGACGATCCAGCATCGGAACACATGGTGAACAGGCGATGAGTCCCCAGAGTGGTCCGTTTGGTATGAAGAGACCGAATTGAACGTAGAGGCTGACGAGTGCCACGCACAAAGCGAAGACAACCCGGCCTGTCCTGGAATCAGGCGTCGTCTTCGGGTCTGAAATCATAAAGAAGGCAAAGATGAGGAGCGCACCGCTTTGGATCTGATGGAATGGAATGGTCAGCGGATCGCCCAGCCACAGGGCTCGTGTAACCAGCAGGCCGATGTAGGAGGCAAGAAAGGCGAGCGTGACATCAGCCCGCGCGGCGCGCGTAATGACGAGACTGCCTAGACATGCGATCAGAAATCCAAACCAGGCGACCTGTCCCCACTGTCCCGGTGAAATCCAGCCGAGATCGCTCGCGAGCACGACGACCAGTGCCAGATTTGTGGGGTTGAAAATGTGCTTGCCGTTCCAACGGATGACGAACTTGCTGGTTATCGCAATGAACGCCGCCAGAGCGGCTGTCGCAAGATCGCTGGTACGAAGGAGTAAGCAGAGTGACACCGATGAGATGAGCGCGCTCTTTGAATCGAATGACGGCAAGTTGAAATACTTCGTGGCGGCGTACTGAGTCAGCTGAGCTGTGCCGAGTGTGACGACGATCTGGAAGATCGAAGCGTCGAAGTGGAGGAAGACCAGTCCATAGATGAGCAGGGTCGAAAGGCTCGCAATTTGATAGAGTCGGGGGTCTCCCCATGAAGAGGGTTTAATCGGCTGGCATGGGTCGTTGTAGTGCCCCATGTGATCCTCCTCCGGCTCGCCATGGCTTCGTGACGGCCTTCACTGGAGGGTATGGCACGAGAGAAAAAATCCTTTCAGAGGGGACAGTGAAATACTCGACGTTGACAAGTTGTTGGGCCATTGTAAGAATAGCGCACAATCTCATGGAGAATGCCATTTCATGATGAAGCTGGACCACTGGTCTGGATCAAATCCACTTTTGTGAGGCCCTTGACGATGCCGGCTTGGCTCTATCCCGCATTGAAGGCCGTTCTGCCGCATGTGGGGACCATCTTGTCCGCAGCTGCTCCTGTCTTTACCAAGAAGAGTGCCGATGCGGCTCCCAACCAGCCCTCGATGCTGCAACAGCAGGTCACTGAGCTTCAGGCGGCCGTAGCGAAGAACGACACCCACATCAAGGACTTGGCTATGCAAATGCGAACCACGCTCGAGGCGCTGGAACAGGGTGCGGCTCTGGCGGAACGTCGGTATCAACGTCTACTGACGATGTGTCTCACATCGTCAGTCGTGGCGGCGGTGTCGTTGGGGTTGGTGCTGGTATTACTGCTCAGATAAATTCATGGTTCGGTTTTAGAGTCGCGCGAGTGAGTAACTGTGGCGAAGATGGCTATCCAACCAACTGATGACTCAGCGGGCAACTACCAAGGGCAACGATCGATGAAGCCATTCTCATTCGATCTTACGGGAGGCTTTGTCTACTTTGCAGATGCGGCTGCAGTGGAAGACGACGTCAAACGGCGCAGGTACTTTAATACTGCCTGCATTGTATTTGCTGCCGGTGCCATTGAATCGGTGATCAACGAGCGTATTTCACTAGAGGCTGTGTTGCTTAACTCAGGAGCGAGCAGGTCATTCTATGAAGCGCTGGCTGAAGCACAGCGTTCCATCAGCCTAAAGGACAAGTGGAATCTTTTTGTATCAGTTCAAGGGGGACATCATTGGGATAGCAGCCAGGAGCCTTACCAGTCATACGATATGATCATCACGATTCGGAACGAATTGCTGCACTACAAAGCTGACTTTCTCGGGCATTTGGAACCTCCTGTCAATCGGATTCGTCCACTCCTAAGGCGCCTTGGCGTACCAAGCGAATGAGTCAATGATCCGCATGTGCATTGGATGGACGTACTTCTTGAGAGTCGAGATCTGGGGAGATGGGTAAAGGATAAACTCCGCTACGATACACTGATTTCCTTTGGTCTACTGCAGGTGAAAGATAATTCTTAACTGTGAGCCTCTGGCTAGGGAAAGTGGCGGCGGTAGATTTAGAACCCATCTCGAGTTTGAAAACTGATGTCCTGACTGAATACCGGATCATGATACCGAGCAATCACCACGCGTACTTTCGGCTAAATTCGATCATCCACGGCGCGCATGGCTACACGCGAAGCTCAGCAGCTTTTAAACTTCTTTGACCGACACTGTTCCGAGAGGCGCTTGGCTTCGGTGATCTGCGCGGGGGTCATGCGCTGGGCGACATCGTCTCGATTTTCTTCCGCTTGCTTCTTTTCCTCACCCTGCATGTGTCCGGCGGCAAGGGTTACCCACATGTAGGCGCGCACGTAGTCTTGCGGCCCACCGAGCCCCGCGAAGTAGAGTTCGGCGAGATTGTTCTGTGCAAGTGGGTGTCCCTGCGTTGCGGCCTTTTCGTACCACGCTCGCGCCTGGGCGTAATCTTGCTGGACTCCTCTTCCCTTGGCATACCATTCTCCGAGATTGTTCTGGGCCTCTGCCTCTCCTTGTTTTGCCTTTGCCTGGAGTGCGTCCACGTGGTTACTGTCTGGTGGCGGAAACGCGGCTCCTGGTCCAGCAGGAAGAGCAAGAAACATCAGAAGGATGGTGGCAACGATATGCATGGGTGCTGGAGTATGACGTGCTCCAGAACGGATCGTCAAGACGAATCCTAGCGCGCCTTCTGTGGATATTCCGGAGCAGGGGGTTGAGCCGGAACGACGGGCGGAGGAGGAAACTGAAGTGTCTGGTTGTTCAACTGAAGGGGCGGACCCAGATTCATTGCTGGGCTTTGCGGTGGCTGCACCGTGATGATTCGCTCACCAGTTGGCAGATCGGTTGTGCTGTGTACAGTACCAGTGGCATCCTTGTAGACGGTGGTACCGCCTTCCGAGTCGAGGACTTGTTGTAACCGTTCTTGTGCACTCGGCTGTTGTGGTGACTCCTCGTTCAACGCGAGGATGGGATCAGGCTCAACGAGTCCGCTTACCAGAACAAGGTAGATGGCGATCCAATGCATACGTGCATTATACTAGGGCGTGTCATCAATAGACCTCTTGCATAACTTCATGGCGTCAAGTCCTTGTTGTACGCCGCAGCAATGAGCGTAAAGCGCAGGCCAAAACGCCTTCTGCGGTTTCTGTATCGGTCGGCGACGA
>Ga0224500_10000575_pt1 | contig 24654 bp, 23 predicted proteins | sample SF_Oct11_sed_USG_FD_168126 | JGI IMG/M metagenome (GOLD analysis project Ga0224500, IMG submission 168126) | Sediment microbial communities from San Francisco Bay, California, United States - SF_Oct11_sed_USGS_4_1 | ecosystem: Environmental > Aquatic > Marine > Sediment | place: USA: California... | reverse complement strand
TATCGCCGTGGCCGCGGGGTTCATCCCGGTGGCCATAATCGGGATCGGCGCTCTGTCCGCCATCAATCAGGCGGTTTCGCGAGAACTCGGCCTGCTGCAGCGGGTTTCCGGACTCAGCAGCGGGCTGGCCTCCGCCGTGACCAACGAGATCCGCCACGCGGAGCAGTACCTCAACAGTGGCGACCCCGCCGACGTCCAGGGCTTCCAGGAGGCGGCGGGCGAGGTCGTGCGCATCCAGCGCCGGCTCGCCTCGATCGTCGAGCTCGATGCGTCCGAACAGCGGGCAGCAACGCGACTCGGGGCCTTGCAGGCCCAGGTCGAGGTGACCTACCACTACGCGCACACGCTCGCGGACCTCGGTCGCCCAGCGGAGGCGCTGGCCGCCGCCACCACGGCCCGGGTTCCCGCCGACGCGTTGATCGGTGAGGCCCGGACGGTCAACGCGGCCCAGGCGCTTCGCTCCGAGCTGACGGCCACCCGCCTCGCCAGCGAGGCGCGGCGGCGCCTCCTCATCGTGCTCCTCGTCCTGGGCGCGACCGCGGTGATCGGCAGTGGGATCGCGATCGCGCTGTACCGTTCGGTCGATCGCCCGGTCCGCCTGATGCTCGATGCTGCGGGCCGCCTGGCAAGCGGGGATCTGCGCCCGGTCGCGATCGATTTCACCCACATGCCCCAGGAACTCGCCGACCTCGGTGCGGCCCTCGCGGGCGTCGGGGCGCGGCTGCACCAGATCGTCACCCGGCTCAGCGACGAAAGCGAGCGGATGACGGGCACGGCCCAGGACCTCTCCGCCGTCAGCGAAGAGCTGGCGGCTACGTCGAGCGAGATTACGACGGCGATGGTCGAGATCTCCACGGGTGCGGAACGCCAAGCCGCCGGACTGGAAGGAGGATTTCAGCGCATGGACGGCGTCGGTGCGACGGCGGCGTCCAACGCAGATGTCGCCCGCCGCGTGGCGCAACTGGGACAGGACATTCACCGGCTGGCCTCGGTGCACGAACGTGACATGAGCGCGGCGGCGACCACGCTCGGACGGGTCCAGGGCGTCGTCGAGCAGAGCGCGTCCCAAGTCGAGGAGCTGGCCCGCCTCTCCATCCAGATCGACGACTTCGTCGACCTGATCAAGCGGATCGCGTCGCAAACCAACCTGCTCGCCCTCAACGCGGCCATCGAGGCGGCCCGGGCCGGGGAGCAAGGGGCGGGGTTTGCCGTGGTGGCCGACGAGGTGCGCCAGCTCGCGGACTCGAGTGCCCAGGCCGCCGAGGACGTGACCGAGACGATTCGGAGCATCCGCGAGCGGACGGGCGCGGTCGTGGAAACGATGGCCACGGCCCGGGCGACGGTAGCCGGGATCACCACCACCGCCACCGGCGCGAGCCATGCCCTGGCGCAGATCGTCAAGGGCGTCGACGAAATCGGCCAAGCCGCCACCCAGGTGCTCGATAAGGCAGAGGTGAACCTGACCGAGACCAGGGAACTCACGGAGATCCTGCGGATTGTGGCCGCGGCCGCCGCCCAGCACGCCTCATCGGCCGAGGAGGTGTCCGCCGCCGCAGAGGAGCAGGGTGCCTCGACGCAGGAGATGGCCGCTCAGGCCACCACGCTCAACGAGACCGCAGATCGGCTGCGGAAGCTGGTGGAAGGGCTGACGGTCTGAGCTAGCGCTTCTTGACGGGCCGGCCGGCAGCCGGTTTGGCCCGCGCGGGGGCCTTGGCGCGGGCCGGTTTCGACACTCCAGCCATCTTGGAGAAGGGCTTCTTGGCCGGAGGGGGCTTTGGCGCAGCCGGTTTGCGAGCCGCGCTCTTCCCCGGCCGGGGACCTCGGACCTTTCCAGCGCTCGTTCCGCGAACATCGTCGAGCACCTGGTCGCCTTCAGTCTGGTTGATCAGCCCCCGCCGAACGGAGTACTGGATCAACTCCTCGGCATCGGCCAGGGCAAACGGTCGCAAGCCAACCGCCGCGCGGATGGTGTTTACCAGCGCATCCGCAACTGGGCTACGCAAGACGTTCCGGATTCCCGGAACGCTCTCGAGAAGCGCAGAGATTTGCGAGCCGCCGAGATCTGCCGCCATGCAAGCTCCTCACGCGGCCGGTACGGCCGCGATTCGAGGCGCCAACCTAGCGGGTGACCGGCCCAGAGTCAAGTCGGCCACTACGGGTGCCGTACAGGCTAACCTATTGTGCTACAGTTACTTACACCCTGTCGTACTGGCACCCTATTTCCGCTGCCGTACGCGTTCCCGGCGCAGCGCGGTCAGTGGTGCGTCCCCGGCCTTCCGGGAGATCTTCAACTCGGACTGCGAGAAGATCTCCGCCATCACCTGCTGGGTGCGCTGATCCACCGGCAGGTCCAAGTGCAATTCGAGCTGGTATTCGGCGCCGTCGGCGCCACGTCCCTCCAGTCGGAACCCTGACCGGGTTGGGAGAACGGCATCGACCTCGATGTCCGCAACGGGCACGTACCGCGCGCTGGGGCCGGGGGCCTCCATGCGCCCTCCAGAGAAGAGGTTATGCCATCCTAGATACGATTTCGCGCCGATCCGTCAAGGGGAAGCCCCTCCGTTTGCCAGTCCGCCCGGAGCGGGGTAGCTTACGCGCGGGCCACACACAACCGGAGATGATCCGTGGGACGTCGTGGGACCAAGGAATACCGCGCCCCTGAGGCGCTGCAGCTCATTCTCGCCGACCGAGACCGGCAGCGGATCGCTTGCCCGTCTTGCGGTTCCCGTTCAATCGTTCGCACGCCGCGCCGCCGCTTGAGCGGCTCCGAGTGGGAGGCCGATCGACAGGTCTCCCTTCGGTGCACGGAATGCGGGCGGCAGGCCGCCTACGTGCCGAAGGCCTTGACCCAACCGTCCGAGGTGACGGCAGGGGTCTGAACGGGCGGGAGCCCCCCCCGGGGGCCCTGGCTGTCAGCGGGGAATTGAGAGAATCCGCCCCCACCTGATTGCGGTCAGGAAGGGGAGCGGCAGGGTACCGTTGCGGTCGTAACTGTAATACACCAAGAACGGCGCCCCCCGAATGCGGTCCTGCCCCAGCAAGCCCCAGTAGCGACTGTCGTAGGAATCGTCGCGGTTGTCACCCATCACGAAGACCGAGTCCGCCGGGACGACTATCGGGCCCCAGTTCCAGGACGTGGGCCGATAGGCCGCCCCGCCGGCTCCGCTCACCAGGTGCGGCAGCTGCCACTCCCGCATCTGCGGATCCTGCTGCTCCGTCCCAGACGGCAGATGTTGCACGTATGGCTCCTCGGTCCGCATCCCGTTCCGGTAGATCACGTTATTGCGCATCGCGAGGGTGTCCCCTTGGACCCCGATAATGCGCTTGACCACCGTCAGCCCCGGCTCCTCGACGGATTCGAAGATCACCAGGTCGAGCCGCTTGGGGTCCCGAATCCCCGGCAGCCGACGGTGCAGCACCGGGATCTCAGCGCCGTAGAGCGCCTTGTTCACGAACAGAAAGTCCCCGATCAGGAGCGTCCGCTCCATGCTCCCGGACGGCCAGATGTGGAACGCCTCGACGACGAACGTGCGGAGCACCAGAAACAGGGCCACCGGCACGACCAGCGACTTCAGGAACCCCACGACACGCCTGGTCAGGGACGGCGAGATCGGCTTGCTCACCTGGGCATGTCCAGTAGGCGTCCCCAGCGAACGCCGGTCAGAAACGGCAGCGGCAGGACGCCATTCGGATCGTAGCTGAAATAGACGATCAGGGGGCGACCCCGAATCCGGTCCCGCCCGAGGAAGCCCCAGTACCGGCTGTCGTAGGAGTTGTCCCGGTTGTCTCCCATGACAAAGAACGAGTCGGCCGGGACGACGATTGGGCCCCAGTTCTTGAGTGTGGGGCGGTACGCCGCCGCCGCGCGATCGGCGGTCAGGTAGCGGACCTGCCAGCCACGCATCTTGGGATCTTCATGATCGGCCAATGGGTCGGTCCGGATCGCCCAGGGCTCTGCCGCGGGCTCGCCGTTCACGATGAGGCGGTTGTCCTCCATGCCCAGCGTGTCGCCGGGCATTCCTACGACCCGCTTCACCACCGTGAGGTGCGCCTCCTCCACCGACTTGAAGATCACGAGGTCGTTGCGCCGCGGTTCCCGGAGCGCCGGAAGCCGCACACCGGTGAGGGGGATCTCCGCGCCGTAGAGCGCCTTGTTCACAAACAAGAAATCCCCGATGAGCAGCGTGCGCTCCATGCTTCCCGAGGGAATCCGGAAGGCCTCGATCAGAAACGTCCGCAAGACGAGGAAGATCGCGATGGCGATGACCAACGACTTGATCCACTCCCACGTCTTCGACGTCGGGGCCTCCCGGGCAGCGTCTGACGGCGGGGGCTGGTGTGCGGCGTGCTTGCCCATGAATCGGTTCTCGCTATCTCTCGGTCCCAGACGTTTCTACCCAGTCGGCAATGAAGATGTTCGTTTCGCCGGGCACGGAGCCAAACCGGTTGGACGCGAACACGAGCTGTCGCCCGTCCGGCGAGAACATGGGGAACCCGTCGAAATCACCATCTGTCGTGATTTGCGTGAGGCCGGACCCGTCGAGGTTCACCATGAACAGATCGAAGTTCCGATCGCGGGGATCCGCGTTGTGGTGATTCGACGCGAAGATGATCCGCTGGCCATCCGGGTGGAAGTACGGCGCGAAGTTGGCACTCCCCAGGGCCGTCACCTGCCGCTGGTCCGACCCGTCGGCGTTCATTACCCAGATCTCGAGGTTACTGGGGCGCACGAGCCCTTGCGCCAGCAACGCCTGGTAGTCGGCCTCTTCCTTGGCCGACGCGGGCCGCGAGGCCCGGTAGACGATACGCTGCCCATCCGGGGAAAAGAACGGCCCGCCGTCATAGCCCATCGTCGTCGTCAGGCGGCGCACGTCGGAGCCATCGACCTTCATGGTGTACACGTCGAGGTCGCCATCCCGGGTGGACGTGAAGACAATGGTTGAGCCGTCCGGGGAGAGGGTGGCTTCCGCGTCGTAGCCCGCCGAGTTCGTGAGCCGCTGCAGATCACTCCCATCCAGGTTCGAAGTGTAGATGTCGAAGTCCGGAATGGGCCAGACGTACCCCATGGACATGTCGGGATTGGGAGGGCAGGAGTCGCTGAGATGCACGGTGCTCGCGTAGAGAATGCGCGACCCGCCGGCGTAGAAGTATCCACACGTGGTCCGCCCGAGCCCGCTCGACACCCGGTGCAGGCCGGACCCATCGGTGTTGATCACATACTGCTGATCGCAGCCTTCTTCGGACTCGGTGCGCTGGAAGATCAACTGCCGCCCATCCGGGGAGAAGTAAGCCTCGGCGTTCTGCCCACCGAAGGTCAGCTGCCGGATGTTGGCGAGATGAATTTCGCCGGCCGCGGGCGTCCGCACGACCGCTGGGCTAGCCGTCTCCGCTTCGCGTCCTTCTCCTGGCGCGCACGCCGCCCCGACCATCAGGCCTACCGGCATCGCCCCCCGGACCAGTGTCTTCCACGTCCTCATCATATCCCTCGCTCGAGTGTGTCGAGATGGATGCTCTACATGAACTGTGTAAGATAACTACGGCACCCGGGTCGTCCGGGTTCTTAGCTGCCTACAGCAGGGCCTTGTCCAGCGCGAGGAGGCCAAGCAGCCCGGGCAGGTACGCGATGGACACCAGGAAGAGGCGCCGCGCTGCCTGGATGTCACGCCGCCGGGCGGCGACGGCCGCCGTGGCCGCAAACCAGAGGCCCAGGAGCAACGCGCCGGCAAAGTAGAGCGGGCCCACGAGCCCCACGACGGTTGGGATGAGGCTCACCGGCAGGAGTGCCGCGGCAAAGACCAGCGCCCGGGGGAACGTCTGGCGCCCATCCTCGTCACCCACACTGAGCATGCGGAGACCGGCCCGCCCGTAGTCGTCACGGTACAGCCAGGCGAGGGCGAGGAAGTGCGGGAGCTGCCACAGGAACATGATCCCGAACAGCGACCATGCCGCGACACTCAGCCCCGAGCCGGTCGCCGTCCATCCTCCGAGGATCGGGAGCGCGCCAGGGACCGCCCCGACCAGTGTGGCCAGCGATGTCCGGCGCTTGAGCGGCGTATACACCAGAACGTATGACGCGAGGGTCGCCGCCGCCAACGCGCCGGTGAGCGGATTCACGAGCACCGCGAGATAGCCCGTCCCGGCGGCACCGAGCGCCGCCGCGAAGGCCGCGCTCGCGGACCGCGTGAGCCGTCCGCCTGGAATCGGCCGCTGCGCGGTGCGCCGCATCAACGCGTCCACATCCGACTCCGCCACTTGATTGAGCGCGCTCGAGCCGCCGGCGACGAGCGCCGTCCCGACGAGCGTGTGCACCAGCAGCACCATCTCGACCCCTTGCGGCGCGGCCATGTAAAAACCCACCGCCGCCGTGAGCATCACGAGCAGCACGATGCGGGGCTTCGTCAGCGCGAAGAAGTCGGACGCCCGCGGGAGGGCGAGTGCGCGAGCCGGCAGGGGCGAGGCCTTGGTGGGAGGAGCGCGCAGTGGTACCCGGCGAACCGCCGGGATGATGCCGGGACCGTCTCCGCGTGTCAAGCACGACGTCAGCGGTCTCCCGGAACGACGCGGGGCCGGCGGACTCGTGGTCGACCGGCCCCGGGATCCCACCTCACCACGTCCCCTACTCCGCGTGCATATACGGATACCGGTAGTCCGTTGCCGGTACGAACGTCTCCTTGATCGACCGGGCCGAGACCCAGCGCACGAGGTTGAGCATCGACCCCGCCTTGTCGTTGGTCCCGCTGGCCCGCGCGCCACCGAACGGTTGCTGGCCGACGACCGCGCCCGTGGGCTTGTCGTTCACGTAGAAGTTCCCCGCCGCGTGCCGCAGGACCTGCATGGCCTGCGTCACCGCCCGGCGGTCATCGGCGAACACCGCACCGGTGAGCGCGTACGGCGACGTCCCGTCCACGGTCCGCAGCACCGCATCCCACTCCTTCTCGGGATAGACGTACAGGGTGAGCACCGGCCCGAAGATCTCCTCGCAAATCGACTTGTAGTCGGGCTTCTTCGCCTGAATCAGCGTCGGGCGGATGAAGTAGCCCTCGCTGGGGTCGCACTCGCCACCCACGAGGATCTCGGCATCCGGCGACGCCTTCGCGTGGTCCACGTACCCCTTGATGTCGTCAAACGCGGCCTGGTCGATGATGGCACCCATGAACGTCCGGAAGTCGGCGACATCGCCCATCGGGATTCCCGCAATGGTGTCGAGCACGTCTTTTCGCATCGCGCGCCACATCGTGTCCGGGATGTAGACCCGGGAGGCGGCGCTGCACTTCTGCCCCTGATACTCGAACGCGCCCCGGACCATCGCCGTCGCGAGCGCGGCCGGATCCGCGCTCGGGTGGGCCACGATGAAGTCCTTGCCACCCGTCTCACCGACCACGCGCGGATACGATTTGTACTGGGCGACGTTCTCGCCCACGGTCCGCCAGAGCTGCTGAAAGACGCCCGTCGAGCCGGTGAAGTGGATTCCCGCAAGATCGGCATGGTGCAGGACGGTGTCCGAGATGGCGCTGGCATCACCCGGGATGAAGTTGATCACGCCCGGCGGTAGCCCCGCCGCCTCGAGCAACCGGTAGATGTAGTAGCTGCTGTAGACGGCGGTGGACGCTGGCTTCCAGACCACCGTATTCCCCATGATCGCCGGCGCCGTCGGGAGGTTGGCACCAATCGACGTGAAGTTGAAGGGCGTGATGGCGAGCACGAACCCCTCGAGCGGACGGTACTCCACACGGTTCCAAATACCGCGATCCGAGATCGGCTGCTCGGCATACAAGCGGTCGGCATAGTGCACATTGAAGCGCCAGAAGTCGACAATCTCGCACGCCGCATCGATCTCCGCCTGGTGCGGGGTCTTGCTCTGGCAGAGCATGGTGGCCGCGTTGAGCGTGTCGCGCCACGTCGTTGCCAGGAGGTCGGCAGCCCGCAGGAACACCGCGGCGCGATCCTCCCACCGCCACGACGACCACTCTCGGTACGCCTCGTGCGCCGCCGCGATCGCCTGGGCGGTCTCGGCTTTACCGGCGCGGTGCCAGGTGGCCAGGACGTGCCCGTGGCGGTGCGGCATCACCGCCTGCTTCGTGCGGCCGGTGCGAACCTCCTTGCCACCAATGATGAGGGGAATGTCGATCTGGGTACCCGCCATCTCGGTGAGGCGAGCCTTCAACGCTGCGCGTTCCGGTGATCCCGGAGCGTAGTCGAGCACCGGCTCGTTCACCGGTGGGGGAATCGGAATATGTCGGGACATGAGTTACCTCGTTGTTGGCCGCCGGAGTTTACTCACGCCGCCGGAGCGAAGCCAACCCGACCCGACACGCCGCGCCGACCCCCGGCCGGCATCCGAATGCACGCCGTCTTGGGGACCCACCCGGCTACCGGTTGTCCACGAGCCCCGTCTCGATCGCAAGTCGCGTCAGCTCGGCGACCGACCGCACACCGAGCTTCTTGAGGATGTTCTCGCGATGGGTTTCGACCGTCCGATGACTGATGCCGAGAACCGCGGCGGTCTCCTTGTTGGTCTGACCCGCGACGACGTGCTGGAGCACATCGAGCTCGCGAGCCGTGAGGCTTGCGACGCGTTCCGCTCGCTCGCGGTTCGCCTCCTCCTCGCGGAGCGCCGTGCTGAGCTGGCGGGCCGCCGCGGCACTGAACGCACTCTCACCGGCCGTCACCTTGCGGATCGCCGCACGGAGTTCCGAGGGGGAGGAGTCCTTCAACAGGTAGCCGTCGGCGCCGGCCCGAACCGCCTCGAGCACGAACTCCGTGTTGTCGTAGACGCTCAGCATCAGCACCCGGGTGGCCGGGAGTGCACGCTTGAGCCGTTTGGCCACTTCCAGCCCGGATTCCCCCGGCATGGACACGTCGAGCACCACCACGTCCGGGACCAGCGTCTGCGCCCGCTCGAAGGCTTCCGGCCCGTTGGCGGCCTCACCCACCACACTGATCCCTTCCGTTCCGTCCAGGACCTGGCGAATCCCCTCGCGGACGATGGCGTGATCATCGGCCACCACGACGCGGATCGGCGCCTTGCCTGTCTCAGTCATCTGCGCCCCTCCTTCACGGGTCGCACGGCTGGGACGCGCGCGACCAGCCGGACGCCACCGGTGGGCGCGGTCCCGACCGCCACGGTTCCCCCCATACCCACGATACGCTCGCGCATCCCGGCCAAGCCCATGTGTCCCTCTCGCTCGAACTGTTCGAGGCGGGCGCCCACCGGCAGACCGGCGCCGTCGTCCGTGACCTCGAGCTCGACGCAATCCTCGCGCACCCCGAGCCGCGCGTCCACACGGGACGCTCCCGCGTGCCGAATCACGTTCGCGAGCGCTTCCTGCAACGCCCGGAAGATGGCTAACTCCGCCTCGCTCGACAGGGGTGGGAGCGCAGCCGGGGCATCGAACCCGATGGCGAGGTCGCTGCGGCCGTCCAGATCGCGCACCAGGGCTCGGAGGGCTGGAACGAGCCCCAGTTCGTCGAGTAGCGATGGCCGCAGATCGTTGGTGACGTTGCGGATGCTCCGGATCCCGGCGTCAATCAGGTGCAGTGCCCGGTCGAGCCGCGGCACCAGATCGGCCGTCGCGCCTTCGCGCACGAGACCCAGCTCGAGCTTCACCGCCGCGAACACCTGCGCCGTCTCATCGTGCAACTCGCGCGAGAGGCGCCGCCGCTGGTCCTCGTGCTGGTGAGTCATGCGGGCCGCGAGGCGCTCGAGATCCGAGGTCCGCGCCGCCAGCCGCCGGTCGAGGTCCGCATTCTCCAACGCCGCCCCAACCTGCTGCCCCAGGGCCACCAGAAACCGGCTGTCGAGCGCTGCAAAGGGATCCCGCGCATCGCCGACGATGAGCAATGCGCCGGTCACTTCCTCCCCGCGCAGCACCGGCAGCGCCGCCACGTAGGCATAGTCCGCATCGCCATTGGCACGATGCGCCAGCTCCGGCTCCCCGGAGGCCAGGGCCCGCCGGATGGCATCGTGCGCGGTCCCGCTGGGCGGGTCTCCCGCCCACCCGGCACACGCCCCCGCGCCGTCGGTCACACGCTGGGTAGCCACCGTGAACATCGCGCTTCCGCGCACCCCCGAAAGGGTCAGCGTCGCTTCGAGCAGGGGGTGCACGATCTCGCCCTCCCTCCCGCCGCGCTGGAGCTGGCCCGAGAGGTTCGACAACGCCTCGAGGCCACGCTGCAGGTCTTCCAGGACCAACAACAGGATTCCCGCCCCCATGGCGAGGACGAACATCAGATCCAGGTAGTAGCCCCACGGGTTCCAGGCGCCGCGCGCCCGGAGGAACGGGTAGTCGAAGTGGTGCAGGCCCCAGAGGAACAGCGCCACCGCCAGGGCGAGGGCCGCGACCGACCGCACGCGTTGGTGGTGTCGCAGGAACGCCCACCCGGTCCAGATCGTCGCCCCGCTCAGAAACACCACGGCCGGCGCCGCCGCCAGCAGGAAGTTGTCCATGCGGTAGATCGCCACATACGACCAGAGCGGCGGGAACAGCACGAGCCACAGGTAGCGCGGGCGCCAGGCGAGCTGCTGCGAGAACACGAGCGCGGCCCAGAGCAACGCTAACGCCGTCCACCCGGTGACGACCTGGTGCCAGTAGAGCCAGATCCAGTTCTGGGAGAGCAGGAAGCTGATGATGGCGCCCAACCGCAGGAGGTACAGCAGCCAGGCCAGGGCGAACCAGCCGAAGTACGGTTTGCGATACCGGCGGAATAGAAAGAAGAACAACCCCGCGAGTCCGAGCGTGACGCCCGCCTGGAGGAAGGCGGCCGCCAACTCCATCATCGTGGGCGACGGAATCTCAAGTTCCATGGGATGCAAACAAACCGCCGCGCCTTCACCGGGGCAACCGTGCTTGCGGCGCGCGGCACGGGTGAGTAGAAAGGGTAGCGTTCCCTATTCCACCATTCGAGGCCGCCATGCGACTGACCCGTGCTTCGCTCGTGCTGCTCTCCGTGACGGCGTGCGGTCCGCAGTATGACGTCGTCATCCGTCACGGGACCGTCTACGATGGCGGCGGCGCACCCGGCGTCGTGGCCGACGTCGCGTTGGTGGGGGACTCCATCGCTGCCATCGGCGATCTCGGGAACGCTCGCGCCGCGGTCGAGATCGACGCGACCGGGCTCGCTGTCGCGCCGGGCTTCATCAACATGCTGAGCTGGGCCACCGAGAGCCTGCTCGAAGACGGGCGCTCGCAGAGCGACATCCGGCAGGGCGTGACCCTCGAGGTGTTCGGCGAGGGGTGGTCGATGGGGCCACTCAACGACGCCATGAAGGCGGAGACGAAGGAGCAGCAGGGCGATATCGAGTTCGACGTGGCATGGACCACGCTCGGAGAGTACCTCGACCATCTCGCGCAACGTGGTGTTGCCACGAACGTTGCCTCATTCGTGGGCGCGACCACGGTCCGCATCCACGAACTCGGCTATGCCGATCGGCCACCGACGCCCGCGGAGCTGGGTCGCATGGAAGACCTGGTGCGGCAGGCCATGGAGGAGGGGGCGCTCGGCGTGGGATCGTCGCTAATCTACGCCCCGGCCTTCTACGCACGCACCCCGGAACTGATCGCACTGACCCGCGTCGCCGGCGCCTACGGCGGGTCCTACATCTCGCACATCCGGAGCGAGGGGTCCCGCTTGCTCGAGGCCGTGGACGAGCTCCTCACGATCGCGCGCGAGGCCGGTGTCCCGGCGGAGATCTACCACCTGAAGGCGGGTGGCGAGACGTACTGGCCCAAGATGGATACGGTGATTGCCATGGTGGAGCGGGCGCGCGCCGAGGGACTGGCGATCACCGCGGACATGTACACCTACCCCGCCGGCGCCACGGGACTCGACGCGGCGATGCCCCCGTCAGTGCAGGAGGGCGGGCTCGACGCCTGGGTCGGCCGACTCCAGGATCCCGTCGTGCGGCGGCAGGTGATCCGCGCGATGCGCACGCCCACCGACGCTTGGGAGAATCTGTACCTCGCCGCCGGATCGCCGGAGCGGATCATCCTGGTCGAGTTCCGGCAGGACTCGCTCAAGTACCTCACGGGCAAGACGCTCGCCGAGGTGGCGGCCATGCGTGGCACGTCGCCCGAGGAGACGGCCCTGGACCTCGTGGTCGCCGACCACAGTCGGGTGGGCACCGTGTACTTCCTCATGTCCGAGGATAACATCCGGAAGCAGATCCAACTGCCGTGGGTGAGCTTTGGGTCGGACGCCGCGTCGATGGCACCCGAAGGCACGTTCCTGAAGTCCAATCCCCACCCGCGCGCGTACGGGAACTTCGCGCGGGTGCTCGGAACCTATGTCCGGGACGAGGGCCTTTTGACCCTCGGAGAAGCCGTCCGGCGGCTGACGGCGCTCCCCGCAGCGAACCTCAAACTCCGGCGCCGCGGCCGCCTGCAACCGGGATTCTTCGCGGACGTCGTCGTGTTCGATCCCACGCAGGTGCGGGACCATGCTACCTTCGATCAGCCGCATCAATACGCCACGGGCATGCGTCACGTGTTCGTGAACGGAACGCAGGTCCTGGCCGAGGGGGAGCACACCGGCGCACTCCCCGGGCACGTCGTGCGCGGCCCCGGCTGGACCGGCTGGACAACAGAAGGAGCCCCAGAGCATGAGTGAGCACAAAGAACGCCGACGCGGAACTGACCGGCGGAAGAACGCGGTGCGCGGCGGCGACCGCCGCAAGGGCGAAATCCCAGTGAAGGTCGATCGTCGGTCCGGCAAAGACCGCCGTTCTGCAGATCGCCGGACCGAGCCCGACCGGCGCCACGGGGAAACGCCCTAGGAGAGGTCACGCGCAGGGGACGATCGGATCACGGGCGGCGCGTACTGTAGCCACCGTGACCGTGGGGGATCCGGCAGGTCGTTCACGCCGGCGCATCAGCGCCGGCCCGCGTGCGGGATCCCATTCCTTTGCAGCGGGAGCCTCCATGCGGGTTCGTGGGTTCGCCCTCGGCGTCGCCGCCATCCTCGTGAGCGCGGCAGTCAATCCGGCACGTGCACAGGTAACGCGGGCCGATACGGCGGCGGTGCTCGTGCAGGCAGCACGTCGCCTCGCGGCCGAGGGAGAGCGGGACGTCGCCGCCAACCTCCTCCGATACATCATCCGGTGGTACGGTGACACCCCGATCGCGCAGCAGGCGGCCCGCGAACTCGCAGGGGCCGACCGGGCGCGTGCGGCGGGCAGCGGCCGGACCGGATTCGTGGTCACCAATACTCTGTTCGGCGCGTGGCTTGGCATCGCGGTACCACTCGCGTTCGGTGCCGATGACCCCCCACCCTTCGGTGTGGGCCTCATTGCCGGACCGGCAGCCGGGCTGCTGGGCTCCCTCGCGTACACGAAGTCTTATCCCATCACCAGCGGACAGACCGCCGCCTATCGGTGGAGCGTCGTCTGGCTGTCCTGGCAGGCATTCCTGTTACGAGAGATCACCGGCATCGGGAGCGAGGAGTTCTGCAACGACTTCGAAGGTCAAGCGGTACTGCTACTCCGATACGCCGACCGAAGCCCCCTTCGCCGCGCTCGTGGTCGGGGGCGCCGCAGGAATCGGCGCGGGCCTCGTCCTCACTCGCATGAACCTCCCCGCCGGGGACGTTGCACTCGTCCAAGATGCTTCTGCCTGGGGAACGGGGTTTGGCGCGGCACTCTCCGTCCTCAGCTCCACCGATGGCAATCCGGACGACGTGGCCGTGTTCGGGTGGATGGCCGCGGTGGGGAACGGCTTCCTGCTCGGGGCCATTCCGCTTGCGCGGGCGTGGCGACCCTCGGTGGGGCGGGTACGTCTGATCACCCTCTCCGGAATCGCCGGCGGGCTCGTCGGCCTCGGCATCGACCTGATCGCCGAAGTCGACGACGAGAAAGCGGCGTTCGGCATTCCGACCCTCGGTGCCGCCGTCGGGCTCGCCACCGGCATCGCGCTGACGGCGCGGCGGGATGTCTCTCGAGCCGAGACGCCCGTCCCGGCGGAGGGTGGTGCCTTGCTGCAGCTCGGACGCGATCCCGGCATCGGCGTACCGCTCCCGGAGGCCCGGGTACTTCCCGCAATCAAGCCGGACGGGCGTTTGGGGCACCGGCCGGCGCTCGGATTCCGCATTGCGGAGTTCCGCTTCTAGGCCGTACGGGTGAGAAACGGCCCCGGCACGCAAACGCGTGTCGGGGCCGTCGTGGATCTCGCAGCAGACGATGGCCAGGGACGGAATCGAACCGCCGACACGCGGATTTTCAGTCCGCTGCTCTACCAACTGAGCTACCTGGCCCGCGGGTGCACAAGATAACCGCGGCTCAGGCCGGCTGGCAGTCTTCCCGCACGACAGCGCCCGGGACGGAAAACCTCCGCCCCGGGCGCCGCGTTTGTCGACCCTGCGCTGGGCTAGCGCCCGAACGCGACCGTCTGGAGGAGCACCTCGAAGGTGCCGTTGCTCGGCGTGCCGACCGCATACGCATAGTACGCCGTGAACGGACGCAGCACAGGCGAGATCTCGAACACCGGCGTCATGGAGCCTGCCGGTGCCAGGGCCACAGAGTGGCGGCCGGGCCGGATGGGTGTCGACACCTGGTTCCCGTTTACCAGATCGGGCACCGTGATCCCCTTGGGAGAGCTCGGATCCACGATGACGTCCACAGCACCGAAATTCGCGGCATGCCGGGCGGCGAGCTGCGCACGTCCCGGACGGGCGAACGCGTTCGGGAACACACTGGCAGTCGGCGCCCCGCCGTCCGTGAGGTGGGCAAAGATCGTCGCGTTATCGCCGTCATTCACCGTTACCGTCACCGGTCCGATCACCGGCGTGTTGCCGCATGGCGTATTGGCGTCCGCGAGGGAAACCGCGATTTCGTAGTCTCCGGCGGTAAAGGAAAGCGGACCCGCGAATGCGCGGAACTCGAAGCCCGGCAGCGCGCAGGCGCCGTTGACGGAGACATCAACCGGAAGCGCTTCGCTCGCGCCCAAATCCGTTCCGTTGATGCCGTGTCCGACGTAGACCGTCGCTCCGGAAACCATCATGCCAGACTTCCCGAGCGAGGCCACCAAGTCTTCCTGCAATCCAATCCCGGCCTGCTCAGCCGCGTCGGCTCGGTCCGCCGGATCCGTCGTGTCAGTGCAGGCAGTCAGGCCCAACACGGCCACGAACGCCAGTGCTCCCACGATCCGCTGCATTGTAGAACCCCCGTTGTTTATTGTTTGTCTAAGCTACGGGGGACAATTTGTAATCTCTGTTTGTGTTTGTCAAGTGGTTATCTAGGACATGTCCAAGGACTCATTGATCATCTGTCCAGCCTAGGTCCTGTAATTCAGGGGCTTCCGGGCACAGTTCGCGGACCCGTCGGACCACTGCACGAGCCCGAGAAGGGTCCTTCCTGACGGTGCGGTAGATCTCCTCAAGCCGGATTGCTGCCTGGACCTTCACTCGCTGACTGGCGCCGCTTTCCAGATGGCTCTCGAGTAGACGGATCGTGTCGTCCAGCGTTGGTCGGATGTTGGGCGGCGCACCGCCCGCGCCCTCGGTCAGCATGCGGAAGACCCACGCGCTCGCAGGCTCGATCATGCGGCCCCACACGACATCCCACAGGGTCCACACGATCCCGACGACGCCGGCAGCGACGAAAAACCGACCCTCGCGCGTGACGAAGCCCAGCAGGCCGAAGACTACGGTCGCGACCGCAAAGGTCGATCGGACGACGATTTCGGGACGGTCCGCCGGGCCGGACGCCATCGCATGCGCTCCGTCGTTAGGATTCAGGGGTTATCTATGGACATGATGCAACCACGGCAACCGACCTGTCGGAACCGAGCATGCGCGTAGCGGTCCTCGGCGGAGGCATCGCGGGTCTCGCGGCCGCGATCGATCTCGCCGAAGGAGGCGGCGACGTGGTGCTGATCGAGGCGGGCGACCGTTTCGGGGGCCAGGTCCGGACCACGCGTGAGCGTGGCTTCTTGATCGAGGAAGGTGCCGACGGCTTCGGCCCCGATCAGCCCACCGTGCGCGCACTCCTGCGGGACCTGCATCTCGACGATGAGATCATCAGACCGGACCGCCTGACCGCGCTCGTGCTCGAGGCACCGGGCGACCTGCGAGCCGTGCCGGTGCCCGCCACGACGGTCCCGCCAACGACCCTGCGGAGTGGCATGGCCACCCTGATCAACGGGATGACACGACGGCTGGAGCGAAAGGCCGATTTGCGGATCGGGAACGCGGTCGTGGCCGTCACCCGCACACGCCCGGGGTGGACGGTGTACCCGGAGCTTGGCGCGGCGCTGGTCGTGGACGCCGTGGTCCTCGCGGTACCGGCGCGGCCGGCCGCGTGGCTCATCCATCCGCTCTCGCCCCAGATCGGGCGTGTCCTCGCGAGCCTCGGTACGCGGGCGGTGGTTACCGTCGTGGCCGCCTATCCCAAACCGGCGGTCCGGCATTCGCTCACGGCGTCGGGCTTTTCGGTCCCCCGAGCGGAGAGTGGAGACGGGGTCGAGCTCTGTGAGTTCGTTTCCTCCGTCCTCCCCGGGCGGGCACCACCAGATTGGGCGCTCCTCCGGACCGTGATGCGCCCGGCGCGCGGCGAGCTCGTCGGAACGACCGATGAAGGGTGGGCCGAGGTGGTCCACGAGATCCTGCGCCCCGTGCTCGGACTTCAGCAGCCGCCGGGGGCCGTGTGGGTCGCCCGCTGGGCCGATGCGATGCCGGTGGTCGACGACCGCTACGCTTCGCGCGTGGCGGAGGCCCGCACCGGCCTACGTGCGCTGGGACGGATCGAGCTCGCCGGCGCCGCGTATGATGGTCAGGGACTTGACGCCGCCCTGCAATCGGGCCGCGCCGCCGCGCGCCGCTTGCTCGCAACGTGAGTCCGCGGCCGCGCCCCCCCACCTCCCAGGGACGCCGCGATGCCGGCGCCGAACCACCACCATGATCCACGCCGCTCGATTCGTGCTCGTGCTGGGAACGGCGATCGGCGCCGCCACTCCCGGACACGCGCAGACGCTCGCCGATGTCTGCCGTCCTGTTGAACGACCATCCCTCGGTGGGTGGGCTCGCTACCGCCTCCGCGGTGCCGCGGACTCGACCGAGGTGCGAATGGCCGTGGTGGGGACGGCGTCCTGGAACGGCGTCGCGCACATCTGGCAGGAGTCGATCATCCCGACTCCGGCCGGGGAAACGGTGATTCAGACGCTCGTTCCCGCCGAGCCCTATGACCCGAGCACCATCCGCCGTGCCATCTTCTGGACCGCAGGCCGGAACCCCGTCGAGGTGCCCGCCTCGCAACTCGACGCCATGCCGGGCCGTGGCGGCCAGGGAGCCGGCGGCCTCGACGCTTGCCGCCACGGGGAAGCCTTGGGATGGGAGACGATCCTGGTACCCGCCGGCCGTGTCCGCGCCATGCATGTCCGCTACGAGCGGAACGGACGGACCGCAGACGCCTGGCTCGCCCCCGGAATCCCGTTCGCCTTGGTGCGCTCCCTCGTTGCAGGATCCGACTCCGTGGAACTCGTGCTCCTCGGCCACGGCCGTGATGCCATACCCAGCATTCCTCTCCCGGCACCGAAGGCGCCATGATGGCCCTCGACACCGCCGGCGATCGCCCGATCGACATCCTGTGAGACCGCCCATGCGACAGTACGACGTCGTTCTCGTTCGTCTCTCCTCTCGCGCCCGTACCGACGAGGAAGCGCTTGCGGATCTCCTCAACGAGCGCTCCCGAAGCGGGTGGCAGTTCCACTCGCTGACGGCCTTGGGTGCCACCCGTGCCGCCGTGGTGTTCTCACGGGACACCACATGAGCGGCACCGCTGACGCCGGACAGCGGCTCGCTTCCCGCCGCGCGTGGAGCGGGCGCCTGATCAACGTCGACATCGATCGCATTCGGACCCCCAGCGGCACCGAACTCGAGCTCGAGATGATTCGGCATCCGGGGGCGGCAGCCGTCCTGCCGCTGTTGTCAGAAGAGGGCGCCACCGACCCCATGGTGCTCCTGATTCGCCAATTCCGGTACGCGGGCGGCGGCACGCTGTGGGAGATTCCCGCCGGCGTTCTGGAGCCCGGAGAGGAGCCCGCGGTATGTGCCCGACGCGAGCTGCGCGAGGAGACCGGGGCCGAGGCCGATCGGATCGAGCATCTCACCACCATCCTCACGACCCCAGGGTTCACGGACGAGGCCATCCACCTGTTCTTGGCCACCGGCATCCGCGCCGGGACGGCCAGTCCGAATCCCGATGAACTGATCGAGACCGTCACGCTCCCGCTCTCGCGGGCGCTCGAGATGATCCGGGATGGAGAGATCCGCGACGGCAAGACAATCGTCGCCCTGCTCTATCTGGCCGGATTCCGACTCAACTTCTAGACGACCGTCCCTGAAAGAGGACACCCGGGAACCCCCTGGGGCGGCGGTGTGTTCCCTTGTCGGGCCAGATGGCAACTCCCTGAGACCGAAACGTTTATCGCGGCTCGGACGTCTATCAAGAAGCAGCCGGCACGGGGGGTATGGTGTTTGCCTCTTGCCGGGATGGGGTCCGGACCAGCACCGCGGCCCCATTTGTGTCCGCGAACGGGGATGCGGGTCCCCAAGGAGCCAACATGACGGTTGCCGCCGCGAAGACGCTTCGACTCGCCCCGGAGCCCGTACGACCCGATGCGGAGGTCGTCGCCGGGTACCTGGCCGGTGACCGGCGGGCGTTCGACCAGCTCGTCGACCGGTACGAGCGCCGGCTGCTCAACTTCGTCTATCGTACGATTGGTGATCGAGAGCGCTCGGAGGATCTCGTACAGGAGGTCTTCATCCGGGTCCATCGCCACCTGCACCGGTTCGACCAATCCAAGAAGTTCTCGACTTGGATCTACACGATCGCGTCGAACCTGGCCAAGAACGAGTTACGGAACCGAAGTCGCAACCCGCTCGTCCTGTTCCAGGCCATCCGCCGAGATGACGACCTGGACCAGCGGCCGTTGGAGTTCGAGGATCGGAACTCTCGACCGGACGACCTGTTCCGCAAGCGCCACTTGCGGGAGTTGGTCGAGTGGGCGGTGGCCCAGCTCCCCGAGCACCACCGCATCGTGTTCGTGCTGCGGGAGCTCGAGGGGAAGACCTACGAGGAGATTGCGGAGATCACCGACTGCAACTTGGGGACGGTGAAGAGCCGCTTGAACCGGGCTCGGGCGCGGTTCGCCCAGATCATGGGCCCCTACGTGGACTGAACCCACCTCCCGCGGGCCCACCGCCCGCGGACATGCGTCCCGGACTGGAACTCCCTACCGTCCCGGCGGTACAATGCGACGGTGCCTGCCAACCGCCGCATGACCTGTACTGAGTTTCTCGAGTCGTACGCAGACTATCGTGACGACGTGTTGCCCGACCTCGCGCAGCGACGGGCGGTCCAGACGCACCTCGGAGAGTGTCTGCGGTGCCGCCGCCTCGCTCAGACGCTGACCCGCGGCCTTGCGCTGCTCCAGAGCACGTTGGAGGACGTCGAGCCCTCGGCCCGCTTCCGGGACACGTTGGACGGACGGCTGCGGGCGCAGGTCGCCATTGGTCATCCGCTGGTTCCGACCAACGCCGGCGTCGCAGCTGCGCTGCTGGTCGCCACGGCGCTGGGGCTGGTGGTGGTCGAGGGCATCCTGCGGCGCGGCCATGAGGCCGAGGTGCCGGTGGCCGCGGCGCCGGCGCCCGCCTTCCAGCCCGCCCTGTCGAACGTGACCCTCCCCGCCTTTGCCCACTCCACGCTGGAATTCCACGGCGTGCACGCGCCCCTCGGCAGTTACGCGCTGTTCGCGCGGTAGTCAGCACCACCCCCGCTCTCTTTCTCTGCCCCCCGGCGACGGGTAAGTTCCGCGCACATGCCTTCCGTCACGCTCGAGCGGGCGTACGGCGGCCTCCGCACTGGCGAGATCGCCGCCGCCTACTGTCTCTCCGGCCCGGCCGACGTGCTCAAGGACGAGCTCGCGGACGCCATTACCGGTGCGGTCCTCGAGCCGAGCACGCGCGACTTCAATCTGGACGTGCGCGCCGCCGGCGACCTGGACGGCGAGGCGCTGCACGCCTTGGTCGAGACCCCACCGATGCTCGCCGAGCGCCGCGTGGTCGTGGTCCGTGGCATCGATCAGTGGCGCAAGAACGCGAAGGTGTGGGAGGTCGTCTCCCGGTACCTCGACCGACCGTCGCCATCGACGGTGCTGATTCTGGTCCACGCAGGCGATGCGATCCCCGATGCCCGCGCGACGCGAGGTGCGGTCCACGTGGAAGTCGGCCCGCTGAAGCCGGCCCAAACCGCCCGCTGGATCCAACGTCAGGCCAAGAACCTCGGCCTCACGCTCGAGGGAGATGCGGCGGAGCATCTCCTGGCGTGCGTGGGGGGCGACTTGGGGGTGCTCCAGCAGGAACTCGCCAAGCTCGGGGCAGCGTTGCCAGCCGGCGCGAACGTGACCGCTGCGGACGTCGGGGCCCTGGTCGGGGTCAACCGGGGCGAAACCGTGCATGATTGGGTTCAGGCCGTGCTCCAGCGGCAGCCGATCCGGGCCATCGAGTTGCTCGACGTCGTCCTGCGTCAGGGGAGTGTCACGGGGGTGCAGCTCGTGATGGCACTTGGGACCGCGCTGATCGGAGCACGCCTGGCGCGCGCCCTCGTCGATGCGGGGACCCCATGGAGCCGCCTGCGGGGAGCCGTGTTCGAGCGGATCAAGGCTGCCCGGCCGCCTGGCCTGCGACGTTGGGGGGATGAGGCGCAGAGTTGGACCGACGCGGCGCGCGCCTGGCCCGCCCCGGACCTGGACCATGCCATCGCGGCGGCGGCCGAAGCCGACCGCCGTCTGAAATCCACGACGATCAGCGACGAGCAGGGCATCCTCGTGACGATGCTGCTCACGCTGGCTGAACCGAGGGCTGCCACATGATGCGAGTGTTGGGGGGAGTCGTCGTTGCCATCCTCGTCACGGGCACACCCGCGGCTGCACAGCAGTTCACCGATTCGACGCTGCAGCGCGCCGTCCAGTTGATGACGGAAGGGCAGGGCGATTCCGCCCGGGCCTTGGTCCGGGCGCGGCTCGCCGCGACGTCCCGATCCGACTCCCTCTACCCGGAGGCCCTGTTTGCGGCCGGCCTGGTTGCCGAGCAGCTCGACAGCGCGCTCGCCGCGTTCCGCCGCGTGGGGATCGAGTACTCCGACTCCCACTGGGCCGACGACGCGCTGTTGCGCACGGCGCAACTCACGTTTGCGGCGCGGGACCTCGTGGCGTCCCGGCGGGCGACGGACCGTCTCCTGAGCGACTACCCGCTGAGCGAAGTGCGGGCGGTGGCCGCCTACTGGGCGGCGCGCGTCCGCCTCGAGCAAGGGCAGGTTGACGAGGCCTGCCCCTACCTGTCGCAGGCCGAGCGGGAAGCCGGCGAGGACGTCGAGCTGGCCAACCGCGCCCGCTACTACCTGCAGCGCTGCGCCGTACCGGTCGCCGACGCCGCGCAGGCCCCGCCGCCGAGCCGCGGCCGATTCGCCGTCCAGGTTGCGGCCGTCGGCACGCCGGCCGCGGCGGACGAGGTCATGCAGCAAGTGCACGCGGCCGGGTTCGAGTCGCGCGTCGTGCAAGAGGACGGGCTCTTCAAGGTGCGGGTCGGGCGGTTCCGTACCCGGCAGGAAGCCCAGCAGGCGCAGGCCGACTTGCGGCGCAAGCTGGGCGGGACGCCGTTCATCGTCGAGGAATCCCCGTGAGCCGGAACGCGGGAGGGGGTACCGATACCCCTCTCATGCAGCAGTACCTGGAGATCAAACGGCGTCATGCCGATGCGATCTTGTTCTTCCGTATGGGCGACTTCTACGAGATGTTCCACGACGACGCCCGCGTCGCGGCACGTGAGCTCGGGTTGACCCTCACCGCGCGGAACAACGGCGGGGCAGCAGATGTCCCCCTCGCCGGCGTTCCGGTGAAGGCTGCGACCGAGTACGTCCGGCGGTTGGTGAGCAAGGGATATCGGGTGGCGATCTGCGAGCAGGTCGAGGATCCTCGCACCGCCAAGGGCATCGTCCGACGGGAAGTCGTCGAGACCGTGACACCGGGTGCCGTCCTCGCGGAGGATCTCCTCGAGAGCGCCGCCAACAACTTCCTCTTGGCGGTGGCGCCGGGACGGCCCACCGGCCTTGCGGCGATCGACATCTCGACCGGCGAGTTCGTACTCGAGACGACGGCGCCGGAGGATCTGAGCGCCGCGGTGGCCCGCTACACACCTCGGGAAGTGGTCACGGTGTCAGGCCTGCCCGAGGCCGCGTTGCCGGAGCGAACGGCACGTACCGAACGCGAAGCGTGGGAGTTCGACGCGCGGCTTGGGTCGGAAGCGATCTGCCGGTGGTTCGCGCTCCACAGCCTCTCCGGTCTCGACATCACTGACGCGGACCAGCCGGCGCTCGCCGCTGCGGCCGCCCTGCTGCACTACGTGCGTGAGCTGCAGCCAGCTGGCCTTCCGCAACTGGCACGACCCAGCGTCCGGCGCGCCGCCGCAACCATGGTCATCGACGAGATGACGCGGCGGAATCTGGAACTCGTGGAGCCAATGCGCCCGGGTGACGAGAACACGACGCTCCTCGGGGTGTTGGACTGCACGCAGACCCCCATGGGGATGCGCCTGCTGCGACAGTGGTTGCTCGCCCCCTTGCTGGAACTCCCCGCGATCCGGGCACGACACGACGCGGTCGGCGTGCTCGTCGATGACAGCCGCGGCCGCGTTCGGGCGCGTGACGCACTCGATGGGGTGCGCGACCTCGAGCGGCTCACCGGCCGCGTTGCGACCCGGCGGGCCACTCCGCGTGACCTCGCCGGTCTGCGCGACTCGCTGCAGCGGCTGCCAGACGTCCTCAACGCCCTGGACGGTCTCAGCGGCCGCGATCGCAGCGCGGACCTCGAGCGGATTGGCGGTGTCTTCGATCTCTTGCCGGAACTCACCGGTCAGCTCACCGCTTGGTTGGCGGACCGTCCCCCACCGGTCCTCGGCGACGGCGAGACCATCCGCGGCGGCGTGGACGCGTCGCTCGACGAGCAGCGGGCTCTGCGCGACGGGGGCAAGGCGTTCATCGCGGGGCTCCAGGCACGGGAACGGGAGCGCACGGGGATCGGGTCGCTCAAGGTCGGCTACAATCGCGTCTTCGGATACTACCTCGAAGTGAGCAAAGCCAATCGGCACCTCGTGCCGGCCCACTATGAACGGCGCCAGACGCTCACGGGTGCCGAGCGGTACGTGACGCCGGAGCTCAAGGAGTACGAGGCGAAGGTGCTGCAGGCTGAGGACCTGGCGTTGGAGCGGGAGCGGGTCCTCGTCGAGCAATTGTGCGCGGCAGTGCAGGAGCGCGTCACCCGCGTGCAGACCGTTGCTCGCGCCCTCGCGACGATCGACGTCCTGGCGGCCTTTGCCGAAGTCTCCGCACGCGAGAACTATGCCCGGCCGGACCTGACGGACGAGCCCGTGCTCGACCTGCGGGAGTCGCGACACCCGGTGGTGGAGCGGCGCCTGCCGGCCGGCAAGTTCATTCCGAACGATGTGCTCCTCGACGAACGCCAGCGGGTGATTCTGCTGACCGGACCGAACATGGCCGGCAAGTCGACCATCCTCCGCCAAATCGGCCTCGGGGTCGTCCTGGCCCAGGCGGGCTGTTTCGTCCCGGCACGCGCCGCCACGATGGGGATCGTGGACCGGGTTTTCACCCGGGTGGGCGCGAGTGACAATCTCGGTCTCGGACAGTCCACCTTCATGGTCGAGATGAGCGAGACCAGCGCCATTCTCCATGCGGCGACGACCCGGAGCCTCGTGCTCCTCGACGAGATCGGCCGCGGGACCGCCACCTACGATGGCGTTGCCATTGCGTGGGCCGTCACCGAACACCTGCACGATCGGGTCGGCTGCAAGACCGTCTTCGCTACGCACTATCACGAGCTCACCCAGTTGACCGAGGAGCTGGCGCACGCCCGCAACTTCAACGTGGCGGTTCGCGAGGACGGCTATGCGGTGACCTTCCAGTATCGGCTGGAGCCCGGCGGCGCCGATCGGTCCTACGGCATCCACGTCGGACGGATCGCCGGACTCCCTCCGCAGGTGGTCGCGCGCGCCGAAGAGATTCTCACGATGCTCGAGGCGGGCCACCATGTCGCGGGTCGCACGCCGCCGGCTCGTCCGGACACCTCCCAGCTTGCCTTGTTCGTACCGGAGGCCCACCCGGTGTTGGATGTGCTGAAGACCTTGGACCCCGACCGCATGACGCCGCTCGAAGCGCTCGCCACGCTGAGCGAGTTGAAGCGGCGCGCGGAGGACACATGAAGACTTGGCAGGTAGTCGTTCTCGCCGGCACGCTCGCCGCATGTGGCGCGCCTGCACAGACCTCGGGGGACACCGATACGCTGGCGGTCAGCGGGTTCGAGCCACCGGTACTCACCAATCCGGATATTCCGGTTCGCTACCCGCCAGCTGCCTTCGCCGCGCGAACCGAGGGGACGGTCGTCCTGCGACTGTACGTCGATGCGGCCGGCGTGCTGCTCGCGGACTCCACGCGGGTGGCCGAGGGAAGCGGCGTACCGGCGCTCGACTCTGCCGCCGTCGCCGCCGTCCCGGCCATGCGCTTCGCCCCCGCCCTGCGCGAGGGTGTGCCCGTGGGCACGGCCTTCCTCCAGCCCATCCATTTCCGACATCCGGAATCCAGCGGGGGGGGGGGCGGGC
>Ga0224500_10000574_pt1 | contig 24667 bp, 21 predicted proteins | sample SF_Oct11_sed_USG_FD_168126 | JGI IMG/M metagenome (GOLD analysis project Ga0224500, IMG submission 168126) | Sediment microbial communities from San Francisco Bay, California, United States - SF_Oct11_sed_USGS_4_1 | ecosystem: Environmental > Aquatic > Marine > Sediment | place: USA: California... | reverse complement strand
GTATCACTATCATCGACCACATCTCGGGTTATCCCCGATGCGGCCACCGTTGTCGCAAAGCGATGGAGAACAGGACGGACTGTCGAATATTTACGGAGAATAGTGCGGAGTCTCCGTAATGCGTGGTGCGTGGGATCCTTATCAGTGGCAAGGTCTGGAGAACCGAGAGAGGCACGCCAATCATGCTTATTCCGTTGCCTGAACATCCAGCTCTCCCAGAACTCTCGATTCATCTGGTGAACTCGATTCCCCTGGAACCATCGGCTGGTCACGTATAGCCGGCTGTGCAGGAGCCGCAGACGGCCTAGCGACAGGCCCAGCCACCGCCACCATAGACGGATTCGGATATTGAAATACCCAATCGTAGTGGGTTGGCTTTCCCTCAAAATGGCGCACTGCGAGTGGGAAATTACCCTGTTTGATCGGTTTCTGCCGGCTCTTGCTTCGAACTCCCATGATGCCTCCCGCAGGGGCCCTCAGCAATTCCCACTCACCGCGTCCCACCGGATCAAGGTAAACCTTCCTGAGAAATGGTTTAGGCGGCCTCGTAAGTTCGGCGAGCGTTTGCGGGTACACTTCACCAGGTAAAACCCTTCCTGCCTTTGTAGTGGCCGAATACAGTGCGAGAGCCGATTGAATTTCTATTCCCTTGGCCAGCAAATCCGTCTCGAGCTCTCGTTGCACAATCGTCTTCCACTGCCGAGCAGCTACCGTCATGGCAAGTCCCATAAGAGTAATCGCAATCATGACCATGAGGTACGAGAACCCTGTTTCTTGCCGCCTCAACGATGCCAAAGACCTCCTCATGCACCATCACTCCTGGTCCGTTGATTGTTCCAGCGATTTTTCTGACAGCGATACCGTTTGATCCACATGGGTACCGGTATCTCGGATCGTCACACTTTCAGAGTTGATCGCCTTAAGAATCAGGTGGTCGTCGACACGATCACCGACCTTCAGCATCAGCACCTCATCGTCTTTCTTGAGTACGGCAATATCCTTATTTTCACGACGCCCCTTACCCACACGAAGAAAGCCCAGGTATCGATACTGCTCTAATTCCAACTTTTCTTCTTGTTCTGTCGAGGTCTCGGCTGAAGACAAACCAGGCTGATTTACGGAAGTTGGGTCATTCCCGGTGGCAAACGTGCCATCGGGACGGAGTATGGAAAAAATATTACGCGGCACGGTGAAAGTCGCCTGGCGTTGAAGACTCGTTGATGTAAACAGATGGAGGTTTACGTGCAAGCCTGTTCCCCCTGTTACCGCACGTTGCCCTACGGAGGGGTGGCCTGCGATATTCGTCAGCGGAACGCGAATCGGCTCCTGAAATAGCCGCCATTGCCATACCGCCAGTCCTGCCCACAGAAGGAGAAGCGAAGCGGCAAGAATCGTCTTCTTTTTCGCATCCATGGCTAGTGCGCTGGTCCCGACGAACTAGACACCTCGGCATCGCCGCGAAGGTACGTCGCAATCTTAATATTGAACGTCAATGATTCGTCCTGTAAGCCTCCGGACCGAGCTAGCTCAAGATCCTCGATAAGCAGGAACTCTTCCGCCGTCTCAAGGCCGTAGATGAATCGGCGAAGATCCTCGTATCGCCCAGTCATCGGCCCCTGTAACAGCCCCTTGCTCGTATTTGCAATGAGAGTGGGCTCCGTCTTATAGGACAACCCCGGCAAGGTGACTCGGTCACGCTTCGCTTCATCTGAAATCCCCAGCGCGAGCGGAGTAAAGTCGCGTTCGGCGGGGAGCACCGCCCAGACTCGGCTCAAGTCTTGTTTCGCCTTTCTCGCTTCTCGGTGATACATCAATGCCTGTCGGGTCGCAGCCCATTCCTTCTCCAAACGCTCTCGGCTCGCTTGAGCACTTGCCACACCGAGGTCATGGACGAGGAACAACATAAAAAGAAGACCCAGCGCGACTCCCACCCATGGGAACAAGGGTGCAAAGGGATGCTGCCAGAGAAAGAGTAGTCGATCTTTCATCACTTAAATTCCTTCGCGCTGGTATTGTACTGTGACATCGAACTCCACCAACCCGTTCTGCCCGACACGATGCTGCGCCAAGATCGGGTCTTTAAATGTCGCGTGATCTTGAAGCCCGACGGTAAAGGCAGTGATATCCTCGAGGGCCGCAGCAGTTCCCGTGAGTTGTACCGTCGTGCCGGCTTGATCAAGGCGAACACTGCTGAGCGCAAGGCGTGGAGGGATCGTTTGCTCCAATTCAGTCAGAAACTTGGTCCACGAAAACGTTCTTTTTTCAAGCAGCTGGTTCGCCAACTCGACCTCAGAAGGCAGTCTCTTTAACGCCTCTGCAGACAGATCAATACCTTCACGCCGGGCCTCTGCCATTAAGTCGAGGTCCTGTTGCCGGACTCGATCCAGCTCTGCCTGGATGGCTAACGATTCTTGATACGTGAGGATCACATGCCCGAGGTTCCAACAGATCCCGATCACAAGTAAGACGCAGCTGCAGATCAGGAGCCATCGAATTGGAACGACCACTGGTCGATAACGGCAGCTCAGGTTTATCTGGAACTGATCTTCGGCGCCGCAGTGCAATAGTCTTAACTTGAGTGGTTCGAAGAACCTCGCGATGAGGGAACTCGTGATCGCCATGTTAGAGCACCCCAGCCATCGCGGCCAACGATGTCATCCCTCGATCGCTCCCTGTGTCCATTCGACCAAGAGCCTCGACCGATTCCCAACCTAGCTGTTCAACGGACAGGTGGAGCTCGGTCTCAATCAATTTCTGAAAGGCCGCAATGTCCCCATCTGCACAAATCACGGCTTCCTTAACGACCGCTGAAGGATGTTGTTGTTGACAGATCTCCAACGAGACACAGCATTCCTCAAGCGTCTTGTTCAGCATGTCGGTCTTCCTCGACTCTTCAGTCGCCTCGGCCCCCAGAAGCTTGCATCGGTAGGACAACAACCGTCCTTGTTGATAAATCATGGTCGTCAGGGCTCGATCCGATACGTTGACCCACAGACAGTTTCGGCTTCGCCAATGAGAGCCACTCGATGCCCTTCTCCATAGATCAAAGATCCGTAGGCTCGTGACCCCCACCTCTTGGGGAATCAACCCGACAGATTCACACAGAGACTCATACTGCTTCAGCACCGATTCCTGGACCGCCACCGTCAGCACAGTATAGGCTGACCCTTTCCCTCGCGATCGATCATGAAAGACTTGGGACAACACCTTCGCACCGCTCAGCGGGAACAGCTGTTCTTGACCAAGCCGCCAGCGGATCAGCGCCTCGCGTTCCTCGCAGCTGATAGGGAACTGCTCAAGATGCAGGACCGTCGTTCTGACCGCCGTATCAGGCAGCAACACGGCAATCCGTTGAGGAAGATCAGAACGCATTACTCTCCCGACGGACTGGTGAACCGAGTCTGGATTGGTCAGGGCACGAATACGATTGGCCAATGCTAAAGGATCAGGTACATTCTCCTCAGTCGGAGAGGGCTTGATCATGCCTTCGGAAAGCGGAGACATGACGCACTTGTGTCGACGTTGTCCACGCCAGTTTCGCTCGGTTTCGGCCCACGCGATCGAATCGGCTCCGAACTTCAAGCACCGCTGTGGTCGGCTCCCAGCCCATTCCCACATCACATTACCCTTCCTCGCTAAACGTCACTCGATTGATCTCTCGCAACGACGTCTCGCCATTCAACACTTTTTTCAACGCCGACTGTCGAAGCGTAATCATCCCATCGGTCACGGCCCGATACCGAATTTCTGACAGTGGCCGTTCGGCATGAATCATTTCTTTGATTTCATCCGTCAGATCAAGAAACTCCGTGATACATTTTCTTCCTCGATACCCAGTCCCATGACATTCCGGGCACCCCTTACCTTCATAAAATGGCGTCTCCTTGTACTGCTCATAGTCCAACCCTGATTCCTCAATAAGGGCCTGCTGTGCTTTGACGAGAGTCCGACATGATGGACACAGGATTCGGACAAGCCGCTGCGCCAATACACAATTGAGAGCAGCCAGAAAATTATAGGCGTCGATCCCCATCGACGCGAACCGCCCAATGACGTCGAACACATTGTTCGCATGCACCGTCGTCAGCACGAGATGGCCAGTCAGGGCCGATTGGATCGCGATCTGCGCCGTCTCGGCATCTCGAATCTCACCGACCATAATCTTATCTGGATCATGCCGGAGTATGGACCGAAGGCCTCGCGCAAACGTGACGCCTTTCTTTTCATTAACGGGAATCTGCACCACTCCCGAGAATTGATATTCAACGGGATCTTCGATCGTAATCAGCTTGTCTTCGAGCGTGTTCATCTCCGATATCGCGGCATACAGCGTTGTCGTCTTTCCGCTTCCTGTTGGCCCCGTGACCAACACCATGCCATAGGGACGAATAATCGCTTTCCGGAATCGTTTCAGATCTTCCGGATTAAACCCGATCCGTTCGAGCTTCAAGTCCGACACTCCAGTCGCAATCGAGTCCCGGTCTAATATTCTGATCACGACCGACTCACCAAAGACGCTTGGCAGAATGGACACCCGAAAATCCACGGTCTTTCTATCCAGCCTCATACGGAAGCTTCCATCCTGAGGCACCCGACGCTCGGCAATATCAAGCTCCGACATGACTTTCAAACGGGACACTAAAGGGGCCTGTAATCGACTATCTAGTGACTCCATGGCCGGAATCAGGATGCCATCGACACGAAGTTTGACCTGGGTCGCCCGATCTGCGGCTTCGATATGGATGTCACTGGCTCGGCGCTGCATCGCGCTCAGCAGGATAGAGTCCAGCAGCTTCACAGCTGGACTCTGCTCTTCCCCCGCATGATCAAGAGTCAGAATCTCCCCATCTCGATCATCTTCTTTAACCAGCACTGATCGATACTCCGCTTCCAGCTCACGGAGAGCTTGACGCGAGCCAGCACTACGGTCCAGCGCGGAAAGGATCGCGCTCTTGGGACTGACGATCAGCTCAAGTGGCTTTCCGATCAAGAGCTCCAATTCGTCGAGTCCCAGCACATTGTTAGGATCGGCAATGGCAATGGTCAGCACGCCGTCCCGTTCGGCAATTGGGATGAACGGAAATCGCTGCATTAGCTTGACGGAAATCGTCTCGTAGTAGCGGGAATCGACTTGAAACTCTTTCAGCGGATCACAGGGAAGACTGTATCGAACAGCTAGGGCTTGAGCTAATTGATCCTCCGAGAGAAGTCCTTCGCTGATCAGCATTTGCCCTAAGGTGGCAGGCACACCGTTACATCGGCATAGGACATCCTCGACCGTGCGCTTGGTGAGCATTCCCTGGTCGACCAAGATCTCGGCAAGAGATGTTCTCGTAAGGCTACGCAACATACGCAACCTGTCTCATCAGAGTATGTTTATTATCCTGAGATCCCACGTCTCTCCTACTCTAGCCGCCAACGGTCCCGGCCATCTGAAATACCGGCAGATACATCACAATGACAATCCCGCCGACTAGTACTCCCATCACAAGCAACAGAGCCGGCTCGATCCACGTGGTAAGTTGCGTCAACCTCGTATCGAGGTCAGCCTCATAAAACTCCGCAACGTCTCGTAGCATCGAATCAAGAGACCCCGTTTCCTCCCCGACCGATAACATTTCGATCGCCAGTTTCGGGAGCACCCTGGGACGATCCAATGCATCAGCCAATGTCGCCCCCTCACGAATTTCATTGACGGCCCGAATCATTGCTTGTGAAATCCACTTATTTGAGACAGCTCCTCGTGCACCTTTCAACGCATCAACAAGCGGGGTTCCTCCCGCAAGAATAGTTCCGAGCGTTCGCGCCAGTTGCACAGTATTATGCTTAACGGCGATCTGACCCACGAGCGGGAGTTTCAGCACAAGACGATCGATTGCCAGTTTCCCAGCTGAAGTGGCATAGTAGGTATGCACTCCAAGCATGAGGCCAATTAGAACGGCAGCTGCGGGTAATAACCGTGATTCAGCATGTGTGATGACATCGAGCAACATCTGAGTTGACCAGGGCAAGGTTTTCGCTGACTCTCCATAGACCGACACAAAAGTCGGCATGACATAGGTCAAGAGAAAACCAACCACGGCGAGACCGATACCGATGAGAACAATAGGATAGGAGATCGCTTTTTGTACTTTCTGACGAAGTCCAACCATCAGCTTCAGATACGCAACGTACCGCTGTAGTACTTCTGGAAGATTGCCCGATTGCTCTCCGGCTTTCACCGTGGCGACATAGAGTTCAGGAAAATAACGGGGGTGTTTAGCCAAGGCTTCTGAGGAAGAGGCTCCACCTCGAATGTCATCTCGCACACCACGTAGAGTCCGTTGAAATCCAGCATGGCCGGCTCGTTCGATGAGAAGATCCCAGATGCGCAAAATGGGCAGTCCAGACTTGACCAGAGCCATCAACTCTTGATTGAAAACTAAGAACTGCTCTAGCGGAAGCTTTCCCCATGACCATGACGACTCCGTCTTGACTGATGCGGTTTTTCGAGAGTGAAGATTGAAAACCAGCAATCCTTGCGACTCGAATTTAGCACGAACCAATGATTCATTGTCTCCTTCTACATGCCCATGCATGGTGGACCCATCAGGCCGTGCGACTCGATACGAAAATACTGCCATAGATAGAGACCTTCACGACTTGCCAATTAGCCCATCGTGCGCCACTACATTCGTTCGTACTCAGGCTCATCTGCAGACGGCTCTGTCAACCACAGGGTCTGGCCCACTTGAATGCGGTCACCAGAGAGCGCGTTGAGAGCCATCAGGCGGCTGACAGATGTGTGATATCGGCGTGCGATACGCCATAACGTGTCCCCATACTTGACGACCACGTGTGGAGGAAGGGGCACTGCCAACTGAGAAACCACCGGTACTTCACCGACTGAAGAGGCCCCCGACACCTGAATCGCAGCACCTGAGACAATCTGGGTGCCATCATCCTGAATAGCCCGTAGGTCGCCCTGTTGATGGAGGATCGTCGCGGGCTCTGGTTGCGCGTCTTTTGGAGAAACCATCGCTGCAGGAGAGACTTCTCCCCTCACCTGTTTCTCAACTTTCGAGAGTTGCCTTTGAAGCTGCTTCAGTTGATTCTGTAGCGCGGCTCTGGTCCGCCCTACCTGCTCCCGTTCGGAACGAGCGCTGCTTAGTTCTTCTCGCTGGAGCTCGATCACATGGCGAGCTTCCATCAATCGACGCTCCGCCTCTTGAATACGGCCTTCAAGCTGAGCCCGGGCAATCTGCACCTCGGCCAATTCTTGACCCCGTGCGTCGACCTCTACTCTCAACTCGTCAACCATTCGCTGGGCATCTCGCAATGAGGTTTTGAGGGTATCCACCGTGAGCTGGAGATCCAACATCTCCGGCTCTATGATGATGTCATCGAGCGAGCCACAGGCCGAGATTCCAAGCAGAAGGATTCCGATGGATGGGCTCCTCCATTTCCCCTTCACTCGAACCCCCTTGAGCCCAGAGCAGAATCTACTCCGAGCCAATTTCACGAGCCTGTTCACCATTTGTTATAGGGAGTCCCGTTTGTCCCAACCAGATCCGACCCTGAATACACATCAAAGATACCACCCTCTGTCGGTTCGATGATCTGCTGCCAAGAGCTCGGCGAATTCGTAAAGGGGTCTTTGGGAAGAGTCCGCAAATACCCAGCCGAGACCAGACCATCCAAGGACGGAGGGTACTTCCCTTTATCCGCACGGTGATGATCCAACAACTCGCGCAGCGTGAAAAGGTCTTGTCGCAATACCGTTTCCCTGGATTTGATCAATGATGACTGATAGGACGGAACGGCGATCGTGACCAAAATCCCAACAATGGACACGACGATCATGAGTTCAATCAGCGTAAACCCATTCGTATTCCAGCCACCCACCTTACCAATCCTGGTACTTGGTCCCATCGAGCCCAGACTCCTCGCTTTGCGTCATCACATCGTAGACATCTTCACCGCACCAACTGGATGGCTTCGGACGATCCTTATAACAACGCAGAGCCCAATCGGATTTGCCCGTTAGCGGGTCGATCGGCATCGCCCTCAAATAACGCCTCACCGTGGTGCCTCGAACCGTCGCCTCTTGTCCTGTCATTTTTACGCCTAACAGAGCATCGAGAGACTTCGGATAGCCGTACGGCCCGGTGACTTCCTTACACGTCAGCCTATTCTTTACACAGACCGCTCCGAGCAAGACGTCCCCATCACGATTCCACTCCAGCTTGAACACATCGATCGCACTGCGAATCGTCCGAAGATGCTGACGCAACTCGATCTCTTGGGCTCGCTTCGTCGATATTTTGCTCAGAGGCATGGCAACCGAGGCTAAGATCGCAATGATCGCCATGGTGACGAGAATCTCAATGAGAGTGAGGCCATCCTCCCTCACCGCACTCGCACCATCCCTGTCCCAACTACTTCTGGCGATACCTGCGCCGCACCGTTAGCATCCATCAGTTCAACGCGAATCGGCGACACCCCTGGGGCCTTTGCCACGAAGATGACATTCATCGTTCGCGGCGGACGCTGAGCCGAGCGAGTGAAGTGGAACGTGATGGCTTTTGCTTGCCCGACACCGTCCACCGTTGTCGTCTCGCCCGCGTCGATCAACTCCGCATTATCAAGTCGTTTAAATTGCAGAATCTCGGGGTCATAGCCCAGTTTGAATGAGTGCTCGCCCGATGCACTGATTCGCCCATCCACGACAGAAAGCCGTATTTCTTTACCGGATTGAACAGCCGAGTCTTCCGGCTTGATCACCAACTGAGGACCAGGTGTTGCCAGCTGGGCCAATGATCGGACCATGTTTGTCTGTCCTGCGTCTTTCTCCAGAGCTCCACCGTGAGTGGCCATCTTCCCGTACTCGCCTCCCACCAATGCTGATACTTTTTTAGAGGGACTGGAAAAGACCGGGCTGGTCGCATAGTTGAATTCAGTACCAGACCAAAAGGCTTGATGGCTGGAGACAGGAGGAAGCGCGGGTTGCGCAATGCGAGGAGTGATAGTGAGAATGACTTCAGTCGTCACTCGATCCGTTTTGTAAGAGCTCAACAGTTTCCCAATCAACGGCCAATCCCCAATCCATGGCATAGTAATTCGCGTTCGACGATCCTCCTCCTGAAGCAGCCCCCCAAGAACCACCGTTTCTCCATCCCGCATGTTTAAGGTGGTCTCAGCCGAGCGATTGCCAAATTTAAACTGTTCAATTTTAGGAGCAGCCTGAAGGAGCACCGGCTCTCCAACCCGAATAACCTCCACCTTCATTTTCAACGACAACTCATTGCCTAATCGGATTGAAGGCTCGACAGTCAGCTTGACGCCCGTATCTCGGAACTCAATCGACGTGACGGTTGAGGTAGTCGGTACGGCTCCCGTGGCGGCCTGCCCAGGTAAGACATTGGTGGTGGAGAGAAGAATCGGTTGTTTGTCTCCGATATTAATCTCTGCTTTCTTGTTATTCATCACACGAACCTTGGGTGAAGCGAGCGTCTTCGCGTCTGATTGCTGCTTAAAAAAATCCAGCAATACAGTCGTCGGCAGTTTAAAGAGATAGTTGCTCGGCCCCAGATCGGTCAGTTGGCGGTAGGTCATCTGCACAGCCTCTGCGGCCAAGGTTCCGGTAAAGCCGGACGCAATTAGTCCAGCACCGGCTTGCTTTGGATAGTTCAATCCATATGTTTGCCCCTTTGTCCGATTGACTTCCAACACCTCAAGCTCAAAAAGGACCTCGGGTTCCTGTCGATCATTGGCCTGGATAATCCTTTCGGCAAGTTCCAGTTTCTCCGGCTGATCGCGAATGATAATGGCATTGAGTTGTTCATTCGCATGCATCCGCTTGGAATCCAACATACTCTTGAGTAAGAGCACCATGTCTTTGGCCTTCGCTGTTGAAAGGTAGAACGTCCTGATCATCAGATCTTGATACTGCTCCTGCTTCTGTTTGGTATCGGGACTGACGATTAAGACAGCCGGAGATATTTGACGAGAAAACAAACTGTTACTATTGAGAATTAGATGCAGCGCCTCCTCAAAAGGCGTGTCCTGAATCGAAATGGAAATAGGGTCGTTCCGGACGTCCTTGTCGAAGACCAACGTAAATCCGCCGACCTTCGCCACCCCCTCCAGGACTTCCTTAATGCCAGCGTTTTTGAATTTCAGCGTCACAGGCTGCCTCGAACGTTCGTCTCTTGCGAGCCCTTGCTGGACTTCAGTAAGCCGGGTGATCTTCTCCAGCGCCTCTTGGTATGTTGGGTCGAGCTCCGCAGCCCGAGCAAAACCACTCATCGCCTCCTCGACTCGTCCAAGTTGAGCCAGCCGTTCAGCGTCGCGGTACTGCGACCGGGATTCTTTCACGCGAGTGGCTTGCATGAAACCCGCTTGGTAATCGGCGCTGGAAGGGATGATGGCCAGAGCTCGCTTGAACTCTTCAAGGGCAAGATCGATTTGCTTCTCCTTCAGGAGCGTCCGAGCCCGCTCCGCATACGTCGCCGCAGCGCGCTCGCGAGCCAACCCATACTTACCTTGTAGGGAAGGATTGAATGGATCGTCTTTTAGTGCCTGTCTGTAGGCAAGAATCGCTTCTTCCCAACGTTCCGCAGCCAAATGCTGATCCCCCCGCTTGACGTCAGGAGACACAAACAAGGCGCAACCAGACATCCCGAGGAATCCTAGAACCAGGATGATTTCTATTGCTTGACTATGAAGACACGCCTTCCGCTGACGAGCCACAAATATGTTTCCTATGGATATGTAGGCATTACCGTATGGCCTGGAGGCATAGTCCATGCCAGTCATCAAATTTCCTTATACTACGGATCAAGACGGGCTCAAAGGAAAAGCCTAGAATATGAAAGAACAACGTCTCCCCAGAAAAACGAGGCCTCAAGTTAAATGCGGTCCATGCTCTCTGGGAACCCGGGTGAGAAACTGTTTGGACTCGCCAACAATGCAGATCTTTGAGGGATCTCAAAAATGTTTGGAGAGGTTCAGCAGGATGGAGGAGTAGACCTGGTACACCACCCACTCAGCCCTGGCATCTCAAGGCGTGCCTTCCAACAGGCAAGGCCGCCTGGGGTGAAGAAGCGAGGTATGGCTTGGTCTGTATGATGTGCCTCTGAACGACACAGGAACGAAGCTGACAAATATTTTACATCCTACTGGTTAAATACTGCGGCCTGAAGGGCCACCGGCATTTGTCGGACCCCTTTATCCCAAGCCGACATCTATGCTTGCGGAGAGCACAGATATTCTCATGAATCCTCGCGTGCAATTAGTAAACACTCTTGCTGACCTCGTTTGAATAGGCGCTTTCATTCCCCGCGATGTCATAGGCTGTTACGACAAAGAAATACGTCGCGTTGAATTGAAGTCCTGTAGCTGTGTAGCTGGTCGTATTGCCTGGGATCGCCGCGATGGCAGCTCCATAGGCCCCTGAGGAATTTGCTCGATACACTTTATATCCAGCTAGATCGCTTTCGGTATTTGGCCTCCAAGTCAACGTGACTGACTGAGGGTTCAGCGTCAGGGTAACGTTTACAGTTCTGGTTATACCCCCACTCGTCACGGTAATCGTGGCCTCATTCGGGCCGACAGCCGCAGCTGATAGGACAACATTGGCGGCAATGGATCCGTTGCCGCTGCCTGACGATGGGCTCAGGGTGAGCCAGGGCGCGCTGCTACTGGCCACCCAATTGCCGTTCGAGGTGACCGTCACGCTTTGGCTCCCGGGAGTCGTCCCTCCCTGAACCCGAGAGAACGTCACCACAGTGGGATTGACGGTCAGGGTTGGGGAAGGTGCCGTCACCGTAAAGAGGACGGGGACAGAGACGGGCGTGGCGTTGGGTGCGCTGACCGTAACCTGAGCGTTGTACGTCCCGACTGCGAGTGAGCTGGTCGTAACCGTCGCCGTGGTCGACCCATTGCCGGTCCCTGAGGTCGAGGAGAGGGTTAGCCAGGCCGCATTGTCACTGACCGTCCAGGTTCCGTTTGAACTGATGGTAACGGTCTGGGCAACAGGGTTGGCTGCTCCCTGCGTGGCGGTGTAGGTCAAACTGCTGGGGGAAACCGTCAGAGAGGCGGTGGCGACCGTGAGCGTCACGGCAGCCGTTTTCGTCACGCCCCCACTCGTCACGGTAATCGTGGCCTGGTTCGTGCCGACAGCGGCAGATGCCAGGGTCACGTTGGCGGCGAGGGAGCCATTCCCGTTGCCTGATGATGGGCTGAGGGTGAGCCAAGGGACACTGCTAGTGGCCGTCCAATTGCCGTTCGACGTGACCGTTACGCTTTGGCTCGCCGGATTCGTCCCGCCCTGCACCCTGGAGAACGTCACCACGGTTGGGTTGACGGTCAGGGTTGGCGACGGTGGTGTCACAGTAAACATGACCGGAAGGGAAACGGGAGTAGCGTTGGGCGCATTGACGGTAACCAGAGCGGTGTACGTCCCGGCTGTGAGTGAGCCGGTCGTGGCGGTTAACGCAATTGTGCCAGCACCTTTGCCAGAGGGTGGACTTAGATTCAACCACGCTGCGGTAGAAACCGCATTCCAGTCTAGTGTTCCCCCGCCAATATTTGTAACGGTAAGAGTTTGCGTTGTCGGGCTGCCGTCTCCTTGCTGAAGGGTGAATGAAAAACTTGAGGAACTCACTCCGATTGCGGGCTTCAGTGATGGTGAAGGCAAAACAGTGATGGACGGCGCAACAAGTTGTTTCAGTCCTGGTATTTCGGACAGAAGCCTGCGCATTGGAGCTGTTGACGGTTGAGTTTGCATCGGACTGGCCTGCGGGGCTGCCACTGCTTGGGATGTTTGAGCAGTAGCCCCAAGAATAGAGGAGGTCGGCTGTACAGTTGGAGTAGCGCCGAACCATCCCAATTGCGAAGAAGGAGTCGCCATGCTGGGTCCTGAAAACTGAGGAGACATATCTCTTAGCTGAGAATCCTCAGCTCCGAATGATGCAACTGGTGAAGTCGATAATGAAGGCTTCAACGATGCATCATTGCTTATTTCAACTGAAGTTTGCAGTGCTGAAGTTCGCCTAATGAGACGATGTGATGGGGCAGTTGCTCTGGTCAGCTCGTTCTTTTGTGCAATCACCTTCCGATCGATTTGGCCGGGGTTTTGAGATTGCTCATGAGAGTTGTTCTGGTGAATCGTAACCGTGTCCTGACCGGCCACCGCTAGTGCTGGCAGTATCGATGGAATCATCGGCTCAGAAACGAGCACAAGCGAGCTCATACCGACAGAAAAGAGCAACAATCGCTGAATCTTCTTGCGCATTGTCGAAGTCCTCCATAAGCGGACACTACGATCTGTAGGTTTGCGCAAGGCAATGAGCAAGTTAGGTGCCCTTTACAGGTAGGGAAACAGTTTCAACCAGTGCAGACTCAAACGAAGAGGTTTTTTATGGGCTTTACGGAAAAACGTCCATCGAAAGAGCGTTTCGAAGAAAGGCATCCTGGATGCGCAGGGAAAGCTTTCGCATTCCCTAGATGTACACGTAAAGTGATTATTTATGTTTACGCTTGTTGATATTGAAATAACTCATGTTGTATTTGCTTAGCAAATATGTGCATAGGGAGATCTCCTTGATATTATTGAGGCCGATGTGATGACTGCCTCTCCTCCTCCTTAGGCCTGGAGGAAGACGTCTGAAATGTACAGTTACTGAGCCGGCCTCCCAATAGTGCATAGCCTGAGCTAACTCATTTGCTTGCCTTGCGTGAAGAAATGCACTTTTGGAGAAGTTACACGCCCACACCTTTATAGTCTCCGGGGTAAATACACGTAGTGCCGTAAACAGACCAATTCGGCAACGCATAGCCTTTCCTTGACGACCACGGCGTCTTCTGCCATTGTTGGTGTCATTTGTATCATTCGTTACTCAAGAGGGGGCGGTATGAATAAGCAAGAATCGCGTTCGATTGCCGTTGTGGGCTTAGGTTACGTGGGCCTTCCGATCGCCGTGGCATTTGGGAAGATTGCTCCTGTGATTGGCTTTGACATTAATAAAAAGAAAATTGAAGAATTACGAAAGGGAATCGATCGTACAGGGGAAGTGTCACAAAATGATCTGGCCACTACTCAAATCAGATATACATCGGAGCCGCCAGACCTCAAAGCAGCCAAGTTCATTATTGTTGCCGTTCCGACTCCTATCAATGAAGCATTACAGCCGGATCTTACCGCCTTACAAAAATCCTCAGAGCTGATCGGGCAGAACCTGTCTCCCGGTACCATCGTGGTCTATGAATCGACGGTTTACCCGGGTGCGACCGAAGAGGTTTGTCTGCCAATCTTGGAAAAAACTTCCGGAATGAAGGCGGGTGTAGATTTCAAATTAGGGTATTCGCCTGAGCGAATAAATCCTGGAGATAGGGAACATACGCTCGAAAAGATTATCAAGGTCGTATCGGCACAGGACCCGGAATCTTTGGACATCGTGGCGGACACGTATGCATTAGTTGTGAAGGCAGGTGTTCATCGAGCATCCAGCATCAAGGTAGCGGAGGCAGCCAAGGTTATCGAAAATACTCAAAGAGACTTGAATATCGCATTGATGAACGAGCTCGCTTTGATTTTCCACCGACTGGGAATAGATACTAAATCTGTCCTTGAAGCTGCGGGGACGAAGTGGAACTTCCTCAAGTTCTCTCCTGGTCTTGTCGGTGGCCATTGCATCGGAGTGGATCCTTATTATTTGACTTCAAAGGCGGAATCAGTGGGCTATCATCCACAAGTGATTCTTTCCGGTCGTCGAATCAACAACGGCATGGGAAAGTTTGTGGCAGAACATACCGTGAAGCTACTCAGCCAAATGTCGCGCCCTGTGAATGAACTCAGGGTAGGAGTGCTCGGCTTGACGTTTAAGGAAAACGTGCCTGATCTTCGTAATAGTAAAGTGCCCGACATCATCTCCGAACTTCGTGAATATGGAATCGAGGTGCTCGTGCATGATCCAATTGCCGAGAGGGAAGAAGCCGTGGCAGAGTACGGCATTCACCTTGTCGAATGGGGAAAGATGAAAGAGCTTGATGGATTAGTCGTGGCCGTTGCACACAAGAAGTTCTCCGATATGAGCATCGGAGATCTCCTCAAGCCTCTTCGCAATCAGAAACAAGCCGTCGTGATCGACGTCAAAAGCATCCTCGAACCTAGTCACATTCCTGCGTCTATACGATACTGGCGGCTGTGAAGATACGCTTGGGTGTCAAGCGGAAGGGCAACCTGTTTTTAGCCAAATGCAAGATTTGCCTTGATCTCGGCTTGGATCTAAGCTCAGAATTCATACTTTGATGCTTGAGTTCTACCATCAGGTGCAACACGACCAGCCCTAATGGGCTACAATGTTGCACCTGGTGTAGAACTCAAGGTCTGAATACGGGGACCTTGCTGACAGCCACCTCGGCAGCGCCGTCACCCGCTGAGTTCCTTGAAGCCCTCGACTGTCGTACTGCTTGCCAGCATGCATGCATGATGGGTGCTTCTTCCTCCACCCGCTACTCTATAGCCAAGCCCACAATTACCGATAGAGATGAAGATCGCCTTGGGCGATCATAGGGCATCAGATGCTTCAGTCGACTTGCGTCAACGGGTGGTGGGTTTTGTACGTAGCGGTGGCAGCAAGGCCGAAGCGGCTCGGCGGTTCAAGGTGGATGAGGCCAGTGTATACCGCGGACTCAAGCCTGGCGGCGTGGCCTACAAGCATCCAGGCCCTCGCGGTTCTCGCAAGGTGGATTGGGAGCAATTGCGCCGTCATGTGGAGGCTCCTCCCGATCGAACACACGCGGAACGGGCGCGGCATTTCCAGGTGTCTCGGCCTTGCATCTGGAACCCACTCCACACACTAGCAGTGACTCCTCAAAAAAAGAATGGTCTACCAAGAACGTGATCCTCAGCAACGGAAATGGTTCCTGCGTCTGCGAGAACGGTTCATTCACCGTGGCAAACGGCCCGTCCATATCGACGAATGCGGCTTTGCCACTTCGACAGCGCGACGGTATGGGTACGCCCCGAAGGGCCAACGTGTGGACGGTCTGGGCTCCGGGCATCGACGGCCACGGACCTCGCTGATTGTGGCCTGTATGGAAGGGCGACTCGACGAGCCGCTGCTCGTCGAGGGCACGTGCGATACGGTGGTCTTCAACACCTGGCTGCAGACATGGCTGTGCCCGCGCCTCAACGCCCAGCACCTCGTCATCCTGGAGAATGCAACCTTTCACAAATCGCCTGAGACGGAACAGCTTCATCGCAGCCACCGGCGCCACGCTGCTCTTCCTGCCGCCGTACTCACCCGACTTCAACCCCATTGAGCAGGACTTCGCCGCCCTCACAAAACACCGGGAATACCACGAAACCGCTTCACTCGAGGAAATTGTCAAAGCCTATCAATACATACAGGCTTAGCTATAATTGAAGAGACGCAACGTGTCCCACTCATATTGGCACAGAGGGGCCACTATTGACGACCGCGGTCACTTTAGATCGGGGAAGCTGAAGCAGCCCGCTACTCTGATTACCAATAGGAGGGCAAGATCACAGAAAACATGCGGTGAGAGGAACTACTGAAAATCAAGCGATGCAGGTGTTTAGTCATGACGTACGTCTGACCGTCTTTTAAGCTGGGACAGATGTTAAACCGGTACTCGACTCTCGCTAACGGCGTACTCCAACATATAGCTCGGGAGAGAATTTGAGGCCACACCATTGAGAATCACATGGATGGGTCTGTCTGCACGCAGTGCTCCAATCGCCTGCGTGACAGCTTGCTTGGACGTCAGATTGGCTCTTACGACAAGAAGGAGAAAATCGCAATGACTTTCCAGCACGTTCATTGTGGCCACTGGGAGAATTGGTGGAGCATTTATGAGGATATAGTCAAATTCCTCTCGCAATTGTGACAAGACACGACTGAGTTGACCGGCCCTTAATAGGTCGTTGGAGTCAGCTACAGCTTCGCCAGCCGGCATAATCCAACATGGAACATCAGTGAAAGCACTCATGGCCTCCTGCACTGGAATGTCACTTCTAAGGCAATCAATAAGCCCATATCGTACCGGTGATTCAAGGAAGGCCCTTATTTCGGGATAGACAAAGTCACAATCCATCACGAGTACACGCTTACCAAAATCTCTCGACAGGGTATAGCCGAGATTAATGACGGTCGTCGTTTTCCCTTCGCCCTTAATCGCACTCGTCACAGCAACAACCACCGGCGCCCCGGTCATATTGATCAACTGCAATCTCGCCGCAGCCACACGATACTGCTCAGCAGCCATGGAACGAGGGAACATCTTCGCAACAAATCTCCGGTCTATCTCATACGAACTAGACCGTTCGGCTAACGGTTGGTGACTCGGCACGATCTCTGACCGAGGTCGCATAGTCATACCCAACGACGGTCTCGGCAGAGCAGGTGTCTGGAAATACCCTGGAGCACTGGCCGTACGCCACAGCGATGAAAAATCAGGAATGGCTGCTAATAATCGAGGACCTGAAAGCAGAAATTCTATATCCTCCGCGCTGCGGAACTGAGGGGTGAGGTGTTCACGTAAGACCGACAGCCCTGCCCCCACAACACACCCGAACAGGAGTCCTAGCACTAAAACCCTTGGTTTGTTTGGAATGACCGGCTCCCTCGGTAAATTGGCACGGTCCAGTATGCGATACTTTCCCCCCTTCTGCCGTTTTCCGATGTTTTCTTCGACCCGCGTATGCAACCGTTTGTCAAGGAGCATCGCGTAATTGTTCTTCAGATTGTTGTAGTCCCGTTCGAGAACGAGCAACTCCTGTTCAACTGCAGGCGACCTATCGAGACGCCGTTCAAGATCGCTCTTGGTGGTGCGCAGTTGCTCTAGACGCTGTCGGAGAAGAGCTATCTCGGTTCGTTGTTCGCTCTGCTGCTTCAACAAATCCTGAAGGACCGGATCCAGTGGCGCCGTCTTGTCTGCCCGGAGCGCATCCGGACCGTACACCTTGGTTAACTCTTCCTCTGTTTGCCGAATTTCCTCCTTCGTTAAGATGATTTCGGGATATCCATCCCAAAACTCAGCCCGAAGCTTGACTAGTTTCTCTCGGAGTTCCTTCAGGTGCCGAAACAGTGGATCGGGTTCCATCGAGTGTGTAGTCCCACTTCTAAAACTCGACTGTCCGGTTGTACGGTACAGGTGAACCTCTTGATTCAGGTTGCCAAGTTTGTCGGAGTGACGCTGAAGACTCTCGTTAGTGGCAGCGATCTCTGCTTCTGCTCGATCCAAGGCCCGAAGGTTGTTATCTGCCTGCTGGGGAAGATTGCCCAGGTGAGACTTCTTGAAACTACTGATATTCTCTTCTCTCTTCTCTAGCTCACGTTTCATCAATCGCAGTTCTTCTTCGAGAAATTCGCCCGTGCCCTCGATTTCTTTCTCACGCTCGCTGTTATTCTCCTCAATGAATTTGTCTGCGATTCGGGCTGTCACCCGCCTAGCCGTTTGAGGGTCCCGATCTAGAAAGGAGACCACGAAGCCATCAACCAAATTCCCTGAACCTTTTCCTCCAGCCGGGTCGATCATAGCTCGCTCAATCTTCGTCATACTCGCCAACTCACCCCAGCCAGCTAACTCACCTTGTCCATCAGATCCATCCTGGCGCAGACTGAACTCTTTTGCCATCATACCCAAGAAATCTGGGTTAATAATTTGCTTCTGGATAAGAAAAAGCTGCCTCTCGAAATGTTCATCCGCTCTTTCTCCCTTATTGATAACTTGGTCGATCCCCTTGCGTTCTTCCACCACAATCAACGTCTGTGATTGATAGTATTGAGGAGCAATCAGCAGATACCCTACGGCCAAGGTCAAAGAAAAGGCTATCGCACCCGCGATGACCCATTTGTTGCGCGATGCGATGCGGAAATACTCGTGAACTGTGGCCATTCCTGTTTGTTCTACAGAGGCGGCTGACTCAGGATATTGCATACGCACCCTCCGAACTGCTTACACTACGGCATAGCGAGACTTAGATATAGAAAAGTCGCACCAGCAGGATCGCCGACACAGCTCTAGGCTTACAGGGAACTAGCCGACACCGTCGAAGACTCCGGATCCGAAACGCAGGTTTGGAACATCGGAACGATCTCCTTAAGCCGTTCAAGCAACACGCCGGCTGCATCGCCATAGCTTGCCGCCTCTAATCCAGACAGCTTTTCACGAAACTCTTCGAAGTCAAGATGGCTTATCGTCCGAATCTGCAAGATCTTCTCCAAGGATGATCGCACCGCAACCTCTCCTTCACCGACTAATTCCTCATACAGCTTTTCCCCAGGACGTAGTCCGACGAATCGAATTGGAATATCCTTCCCCGGATTGAACCCAGACAGTCGAATGAGACTCCGAGCAATATCAAGAACTTTGATTTGCTCCCCCATGTCCAAAATATAAATGTGGCCTTGTTCGCCAATAGTTGCCGCCTGAAGCACCAACTGAACCGCTTCGGGGATCAGCATGAAGTATCGTCGGATCTCCGGGTGTGTAACAGTGACGGGTCCACCAGCCCTGATTTGCTCCTGAAAGCGTAACAACACACTGCCACTACTGCCAAGAACATTGCCAAATCGTACAAGAAGGAAGCGAGTCCGACTATTCCTCGCAATGTCCTGGATAATAAGTTCAGCTACTCGCTTAGTAGCTCCCATTACGCTCGATGGATTGACCGCTTTATCAGTCGAAATATGAACGAATTGTTCGACTCCGTAGAGACTCGCAGCTTCAGCGGTGACGCGTGTACCAATGCAGTTGTTCTTCACAGCCTCTAGAGGATTCATCTCCACGAGAGGCACATGCTTGTGCGCTGCCGCATGGAACAATATCTGTGGTTTATACTCCTCCAACACCGAACAGAGCCGCTGGGCATCGGTCACATCGCCAATCAGCGGGACAACGGGAAACGCAAGTCTCCGATCATCTAACTCTTTGTGGATGTTGTACAAACTGTTCTCATGGCGTTCATAGAGCAAGAGCACTTTCGGCTCAAACAGGGTAATTTGACGAGCCAATTCCGAACCAATCGATCCGCCGGCACCGGTAATCAGAACACACTTCCCCCTGACCATCTGCCTCGTAGCTTTCTTATCAAGATCAATGGGTGCTCGTGACAAAAGGTCCGGGATCGAAACATTGCGTATCTGACTAACCGTACTTTGGTCTGCGAGGAGTTCCTCTTTGGCGGGCAGTGTCTTGATCGAAATATTATATGGTTCCAATTTGATAACGAGGTCTCGAAGGAACTCAGGAGCCGCATTCGGCTCTGCAACCACAACTACTTCAGGCTTGAGTCTTTCGACAATTTTCGGAAGGTCCTGCACTGTACCCAATACTCTGACACCATGGATGCGTTGATTAAGAAGCCCAACATTATCGTCGACAAATCCGATCGGCTGACAGTTAAATTCCGCTCGAGTTTTCATCTCCCGAACGACTCGTTCTCCTGAGTCTCCGGCACCGACGACCAGAACCTTCCGTTTTTTCTGAAAAATCGGCTTATCACGAAGGACCCTGGAGGGTAATCTCACCCCGGCCAGAAGCCCGATGAGCAGGATAGCATCTATGGCGAATATGGAACGCGGGTAACTAGAGATCCCCATCACCCAATGAACCCAACCATAAAATACGACCGTACTTGCTAAGACCCCCCCTATAATGTTCTGAAGATCCCAAATACTCGTATACTTCCACAAACCTTCGTTCAGGCCAAACAAGGCAAACGCCACTCCTCTAATGGCAACCAATGCGAGTACTGTTTGCTCAAAGGCACGGAGCTCACTTCCGGGAATACTACCATCATATCTCAGGGCAAATGCAAAGTAGTTTGCCAGAATTATTAAGCTCACATCAAGAACGACGATAATTGGCTTCCGCCACCGCACAATAAAAGACGACAGGCTCGTCCAAGGAGAGGCCAAAGGAGGATCGACAGCAGCTTTGAGTTCAGGATGTGTGAAAACCACTGCCGGAATCCTAGCAATATGCAGCAATGTTTGTATGATAATGGCGAGATCGAGCCGTAAAGACATATGCCGGATATAGAATTTTGCCAACCGGAGCTTTTCCGGAAGAACTTTGAGCTGATATTCTTCTTCGGGATTTGAGGAATACGCGAGGATCGACGCCTCATCGATGTATCTCAACGAGGCCAAGTCTGTAATCCCAGGACGAACCGTGAGCACCTCGGAAAACTCAGCACGTAGGCATTCAACATACCGTGGAACTTCCGGCCTTGGGCCGACAAAGCTCATGTCACCGATGAGAACATTCCACAACTGGGGCAATTCATCGAGCTTACATTTCCGTAGAATTCGACCGATTCTCGTTATGCGAGAATCTTGTCCAACTGTAAGAGGCAAGCCGGTACCAGGAGCATCCACAGCCATGGTTCTGAATTTCTGTATGGCGAAGGGACGAAACCCCTGTCCCACTCGAACCTGACGAAAGATCACCGGGCCCTGCGAGTCCAGCTTGATCAACACGGAGATGATTGCCAGTAGCGGCGCCGTGAGAACCAGCCCTAGGGCGGCCATGCAGATATCAAACGTACGTTTCATCACAGTCGGTTCCTCTTGATAAGATCACGAACGGTCTCAATCACACGATTGACCTCGTCCTCCGTCATCTTCGAGTACAACGGCAATGAAACGATTCGTTGGAACGCCGCACTAGCAACAGGGAAATCTTCAGGTCGATAGCCTCCCCTCTCCCGATGATAGGGATGCAAATGGAGGGGAATGAAATGCACACTGCAGCCGACACCGGCTTGCTGCAGTTGACGGATAAATTCATCGCGACCGATCTGCAAACGATCCAGATTCAATTGAATGACATACAGATGCCATGCGTGCTGTACATGAGAAGCGGCTCGAGGGCACGTAATCTCAGGGAGATCTTGGAAACCTTCCTGATACAGAGCGGCATAGTGCTCACGCCCTTTCAAAAAACGTTCACACTTCTTCAGTTGAGCCAAACCAAGCGCCGCAGCAATATCAGTCAGATTGTATTTAAAACCAGGCGAGAGTATTTCGTAATACCACGAGCCTTGCGCAGAGTAGCGATTCCACGCATCCCGACTGAGACCGTGCAAACTCATCATCCGCATGCGAGCAGCCCGCTCAGCGTTATTCGTGGTAACCATTCCACCTTCGCCGGTGGTGATATTCTTCGTCGCGTAAAACGAAAAACACGTGGCGTCTGATATCCCGCCGATCATCTTGCCATGATATCGTGCCGGCAAGGCATGGGCGGCATCTTCGATCACGTGTAAATTATGAACCTGTGCGATCTCGTGAATGGGTTTCAGGTCGCATGGATGCCCGGCAAAATGGACGGGGATGATCGCTTTCGTTTTATCTGTGATGGCCTGTTGGATACGATCCGTGTTTAGATTCAGCGTGTCTGGTAGGCAATCGATAAGAACTGGTCGCGCTTTGAAGTAGGTCACCACCTCAGCCGTTGCGGCAAAAGTCATTGTCGGAACCAGTACTTCATCTCCCTCGCTCACACCAGCCGCTTCAAGGGCAAGATGGAGGGCGGCCGTACAGGAATTAACTGCAACAGCGTGCTCGGCCCCGACCATAGCGGCAAATTCCCGCTCAAATTCTCGCACCTTGGGACCCGTCGTCAACCAACCGGAGCGAAGTACCTCCACCACTTCTGATACTTCTTCTTCGCCAACATCAGATCTATGAAACGGCAAAAATTCTTTCATTCACAGACCTCCTCTTCGGCTAACAAATATGCCCGCCTCAGAGTCCTACTTTCCCACAATTCCGGAAAAGCACAACCCTCCTTTGGAGGGGCCATGAAGCTGTATCGGTCTAAGAAAATGTCCAAAGAATCAATCAAATGCCAATTCTACAACATTGGAGAACTCATGGCTATTGAGGAATATTGAATTAGAGCTTTATAATCTCTACAAGGCTGATGTGGCTAAGCAGAGCCACCTTCAGGATGAACAGGCCGCCAAAGAATCCCTCTGCCCTGACTGTCTCGTTATGGGGCTGACGTCAACCGCCAGAAGATTCTCCATTCAAAGTGTCCCGTTGACGGGGAAGCTTACAAGGAAGAAAATACAGGAACGCTGGAGGAGGTGCAGGCCGATCTCGATATCTAGCTGTCAGAATACAGCCAACAGCGCCCGCGTCAGAGGCGGTAGTGTTACTGTAACAACCTGGCGCATAAGCTTCCAATAGTGTGCCGCTGGCAAAGAAGCATGTCTTAGCAGAGTAAACCCAGGGTGGGCTTGGGATCTGCAAGACAAAATCTTAATTTATACAAATGATAGTGCCCACGACCCTCTCCTCCCCACTGTATCGAACACCACATGTCCATGATCAACTGCGCCCTCGAGTATTGGCAATCTTGTGCCACATCCATCGTGATTCAAGAGCACTCCGCTCCCTCTGAGTAATGACATAATGACCCCGCGTGCGCAGAACGTAATCCAATAGAGTGTTGACCGGAACAAACCACCCGTTCATTTTACTCAATCGTTCCATGAGGATCTTAAATCGCTCATTCAGCCTGCCGTTTTCAAGAAATCTGGAGGCAAAATGGGTATACATGATGCAGGCCCCGCCTTCCCTCGCTAGCCTGTCCTGGTTTGCCTCACTCACCGTCACATTGAACGAATCGACATTCGCACCTTCCGAGGAGGCAAACCAGTAGTTAACGAATGGACGCACGGGATCATGATACGGCATTACAGGACAAGCCTTGAACGTGTTGATGTCTCCAAATACAAAATTCCTGACGTACTTGGTTTTCCCTCGGCAGAGGTCACCCCAGAACAGCGGACTCCCTTCAATGTGGCCTTGAGACAGATTAGTATTTCCGTTCCTCCTCAGATTCAACGTATTATAGAGAAGCTGGCGAACACCAGAAACACGGGCGTTACCCCAATAAATACTTTCTCGACAACCGGTATGATTCGCTATCGAATAAGGATCATGCCCAAAGAGCTGCTGAAATATCTCTAGACCACGAGTGGTCTGCTCCCGAGTGGACGTATGATACGTAGCGTTATGAAACCCGATTTCGAATCCCTGTTCCTTCAGACCCAGGACCGACTTAAGGTACTGCTCGTCTTCACACGTAGCCCCTCCCACCTTTGGCGTGCCGTCTCCTCGGATAGGCCAGACCGCTTTCGTCGTGCGGAGACCGAGGTCACGGAGAAAAGAATAGACAACCTCCAAGATCTCCACCGAATCCCCATCAGGATCGTCAAAGATGGTGAAGGCAAAATCTTTCCCCTCTGGCCAATCAATCCTTGGGGTCATTTATCCACCTGTTTACTCCTTCACTGAAGACGTGCCGCATAGAGGAAGGTGCTTGCACCAACAAATCCGCATTCCGGAATATTCCGTTTCACAGGCGATTGCTCGACGGCTATCTGTAGAAGGCTGCTACCGCCTCAACCACCTCGGTCTGTTGCTCCGCAGTCAGCTCGGGATAGATGGGAATCGCGACAGTTTCCTTTGCTGCACGCTCCGATTCCGGAAAGTCTCCTTCCCGATAACCTAATGAGAGAAAACACTCTTGCAGATGGAATGGGACTGGGTAGTAGATTTCTGCGCCGATTCCCTTCTGCTTTAAATTAGTCATGAGGGCATCTCGTTGCTCAACCCTGAGCACAAACTGGTTATAAATG
>Ga0224500_10000572_pt1 | contig 24716 bp, 19 predicted proteins | sample SF_Oct11_sed_USG_FD_168126 | JGI IMG/M metagenome (GOLD analysis project Ga0224500, IMG submission 168126) | Sediment microbial communities from San Francisco Bay, California, United States - SF_Oct11_sed_USGS_4_1 | ecosystem: Environmental > Aquatic > Marine > Sediment | place: USA: California... | reverse complement strand
TTTAACGGCTTCTTCAAAGAGAACATAAGCCTTTTCGCGTTCTACGTTGATCAGGTGCCTGAGGCCCTGCATGGCTAGATAATTGGCAGTTTCATTTTCGCCTTGCCACTCAATGCCATCGTGAAAAGGTGATTCTTCCTGGGGTTTCTCACAGGCTAACGCCAGCATCCCCATAATGATTACTGAAATAAATGTTTTCATAGTCCTTACGTTGTTTTGGTTTAAGTAATAGGTGCAGCAATGTAGTGTTTATAGTTGGGTTTAACGCTACCACAACTGCCTTTCCCCTGTGACAACGCTATACACACAAGCACAACGTGGCCGTTGTACAATCAACATGAAGTCCGCTGTCATAACTTGAGCTTTCTCGGAGATCAGAAAGCACTGCCCTTGGCTGAATTATCCGGAGTTAGCTTGATGAGGTAACAAAGTCGGTTGTTTGGTGTTAGTACTGAATGAAAAACGTTTTAATCATTGGAGCTTCATCGGGAATTGGCAACGCTTTGGCCAAACAACTCGTGTCGTCTGGGGTGGATGTATATGGTACATTTCTAAAATCCAATGAAGTTACTATAGCCGGCATCAAGGTATTTCATCCACTGCAAGTGTTGGATGAGACCTTAGCCTTCGATTATCTACCCGATGTGCTCGATGGCTTGGTCTACTGTCCTGGAAATGTAGTACTCAAACCTTTTGCCCGTATCAAGCCAGTTGACTTCATGACAGACTACAATTTGCAGGTCGTGGGGGCTATTAAGGTTATACAGGCCTGTTTACCACGCCTAAAGAATTCTGAGCAAAGTTCCGTCTTGCTGTTCTCCACCATTGCCGTCCAGATGGGGTTCAACTTTCATTCACTCGTATCCAGTTCAAAAGGTGCCATAGAGGGGCTGGTCAAGGCATTGGCAGCGGAGTTCGCACCAAAAATCAGGGTAAATGGTATTGCGCCTTCTGTCACCCATACGCCCCTGACCAAGTCTTTATTGAATTCTCCCGAGAAAATTGAAATTAACGCACAGCGTCACCCGCTGAAACGAATAGGAATACCTGAGGATATTGCCAACCTTGCAGCATTCCTGTTGTCTGAGAAATCAAGCTGGATAACAGGACAGATCTTGCATGCTGATGGTGGGCTTTCTACGGTAAAGCATTAGGAAAATGAAGATTCTACTCACCGGTGCTACCGGCTACATTGCCCAACGATTACTTCCTGTGCTGTTGCAGGCTGGCCATTCTGTTGTCTGCTGCGTCCGCGACCGCCAGCGGTTTAGTGTTCAGAAATATGCTTCAGAAAATATTTCCGTAATTGAATTGGATTTCCTGGATGAGGAATCCCTCCTGCGTATCCCCGAAGACATCGCCGCGGCCTATTACCTTGTGCATTCCATGGCGACAGAACATGGCAACTTTAGTGAGCTGGAACAACGATCCGCCGTAAACTTTAAGCAACGCATTGAAGCCACCAACGCGAGACAAGTTATTTATCTCAGCGGCATCGTCAATGAGCAGCGACTATCGAAACACCTTGCGTCGCGCAAGGCTGTTGAAGATATTTTGTCATCAGCCACTTTCAAGTTGACGACCTTGAAAGCCGGAATTATTGTTGGATCCGGCAGTGCATCTTTTGAGATCATCCGTGATCTGGTAGAAAAGTTACCCGTTATGATTGCGCCGCGATGGCTAGAGACCAGGTCGCAGCCCATCGCTGTGCGAAATGTCATCGATTACCTGCACGGCGTATTGCTCCAAGAAGAAACGTTTGGTCAGAGTTTTGATATTGGTGGACCGGATGTAATCACGTACAAACAGATGCTCCTGAAATTTGCGGCCGTGCGCGGATTGAGACGAAGCATTTTTATCGTACCTGTAATGACGCCTAGGCTGTCATCGTATTGGCTGTACTTTGTAACGGCAACTTCGTATACACTGGCAAAGCATTTGGTCAACAGCATGAAAGTCGACGTGACATGCAAAGACAACCGCATTCACGAAATGCTCGGCGTGTCACTGTTGCGTTATGAGGAAGCCATAGCGATGGCCTTCGACAAGATTGAGCAGCAACAAGTTGTTTCCAGCTGGAAGGATGCCCTCACCAGCGATGTGCTCAACCAGGGTCTATCTCACTTGGTGGAGGTTCCTGTCCACGGATGTTTTCAGGATAAGCAGATGGTGAAGGTATCCAATCCGGAAACATGCTTGGGCAAAATTTGGGCCATCGGCGGAGAAACCGGATGGTATTATGCCAACTGGTTATGGGAAGTAAGGGGATTTCTCGATAAGATGGTGGGTGGCGTGGGCTTGCGACGGGGCAGAAAAAATCCGACAGCGATTGGAGCGGGTGAGGTCCTTGATTTCTGGAGGGTACTGTTTGCCAGTAGGGAGGAAAAGAGACTATTGCTTTATGCGGAAATGCGACTTCCGGGAGAAGCCTGGCTTGAATTTAAGGTTGACGATGAGAACCGGTTGCACCAGACGGCGACGTTTAGGCCCCTGGGGCTGTTGGGCAGATTGTACTGGTATGCAGTGTTGCCGTTTCATGGCTTCATCTTTCGCGGGATGATCAAGAAGATTGCAGCCGCATAGTATTCTGGATCTAATATCAGCCTCGCCAATTGCCAGCGATGGGATGGTAAATATGAATATTTGTCCACATGTAACTGCTGTCAGCATGAAACCAAAGCAAGTCGACAGCGGCAGACAGCAAATCAAAAACCTTCAGAATCTGTTTTCGGGGTATATGGCTGTGGTCCAACTTCTTCATCAGTCTCACGTTTCACTAGTCTGTATGCAGCGTAAGAAAAGTGGACTTGTTGCGTACGCATGGTCGATTGCAGCGCATTTCAACCAAAGAACCTGAAGACGACAAACAATACCGCGGTCAAAATCAGCGCGCCAATCGCAAGGATGGTATACGCGCCCTTGGTAAACGATGCCAGGGTTTTATTTACTTCAGCGCGATCATTTACGTTCGGAAAATCTGCTGCCGGGATTTCAACGCCAAGGAATTTGCACAATGGTTCCCATCCCTCATTGACCGTAAAGATCAGTAGCCTTTCAGGCGGTACTGCTGTCTTTACTTCTTCAATATGCTCCGCATACCTGGCGATTGCAGCTTTTTGGTCTTCCATGGTTCCTTTATGCGAACGCTGCCATATCAACTTGTAAGACATATTACCAAATTTGCGCATCATTGGTACGAATATCTCGAGCAATTTAAATTGCCATCTAGTCTCCGTAAAATAAATGGTGTTGATCGTGCTTTCATACCAGGCTTCCGGCCCGCGTGGATGAAGGGTAAGCAACACTTTCGCTTCTGGATACGCTAGCATCAATTCTTTCCATACACAGCAACCCGGATTATCCACCGTAGCGGTGTAGTTTTTGAACACTTCTTCCCAGTTGTGTTGTGCTCCCTCCGGTGCATTGGCAACACGATTCCAGAAATCAAGATGGTCTTTATTCTCTTTGTTCAAGATAACTTCCTTCATGTGATAACAGGGAAAACCCAATGTGTTCAACGCTGTGAAAGTAGAGAGTGTGCCGGTTCTTCCGAACCCGGCGCCGATTATTTGAAGGCTCATAAAGTAATGGTTTGGTCTGGTTTAGGTTTTGTTGATTGGAACCGCATATCGATTATCGGGCCTGACGTACACAACCGACATTAAATCAATGATAGCTATTATTCGGCTTCGAGGCAAGCAAAAACCACATTGCAAACGCGTGATATTAGTCTCAAGCTGCAGTATGGGTAGGCTCTAAGAGTAAAGCCAATGAATCCATATTCCGATATTTGAGTAAACTCTTGCACGAAGGTGATTCTGACAGGAATTAATGGTTATTTTTGCGGCCTTAAAAAAAACGCAGTTTTTGATATCTAAGCTGTCTGAAAAGAAAATCCGCGCTGTTGGTCGATAGTCATTATTAGTTGCTGAAAATCCCTTATTCCATGAAAAAGTATTTCAATTTGTTTGATCTGTCTCAAAAAGTCGATTATAAAATCGAGGTCCTTTCTGGCGTCACAGTAGCCATTGCGTTAATTCCGGAGGCTGTAGCCTTTGCGCTGATTGCCGGTCTCTCGCCGCTAACCGGACTTTACGCCGCTTTTGTAATGGGTTTAGTTACTGCTGTGCTGGGCGGTCGTCCGGGTATGATTTCCGGCGCTACGGGGGCAGTCGCTGTTGTCATTGCTTCTTTGGCCCTGTCGCATGGCGCTGAATACATTTTTGCAACGGTGGTATTGGCTGGTATTATTCAGATTGTTGCAGGTATTTTAAGGCTTGGGAAATTTATGAGGCTGGTTCCGCATCCTGTAATCTTTGGTTTTGTGAACGGTCTTGCGATCATTATTTTTATGTCGCAGTTGGATCAATTTAAGGATGAATCAGGCAATTGGCTGCAGGGTACGGCGCTATATGTGCTGCTGGGTTTTGTATTGGTTACCATGTTTATTATTTGGGGCTTGCCTAAACTTACCAAAGCAATACCCGCGTCGTTAGTAGCCATTCTCGTTGTATCTGGTTTAGTAATCGGCTTTCATATCGACACAAAAACGGTTGGTGATATTGCATCCATCCAGGGGGGATTTCCGCCGTTTCATCTGCCGGACGTTCCACTGACGCTTCAAACATTACTACTCATTTTACCCTATGCAGCAATCATGGCTGGTGTAGGGTTGATTGAAAGTTTGCTCACCTTGAATATCATTGATGAAATAACGTCATCAAGAGGCAGGGGAAACAAGGAAGCTGTGGCGCAGGGGACTGCCAATATACTCTCTGGAATTTTTTCGGGTATGGGGGGGTGTGCCATGATCGGTCAAAGCCTGATCAACATATCAGCAGGGGCAAGGGCAAGACTCTCCGGAATTGTGGCATCGGTTATGTTGCTGGTGTTTATTATGTATGGAGCACCTCTGGTTGAACAACTGCCGATGGCTGCACTGACGGGGCTAATGATTATGGTAGCCATAGGCACTTTCGAGTGGGCCAGTTTAAGGACCTTCACGAAGATGCCGAAGTCAGATATTTTTGTCATGGTCGTTGTTACTGTTGTTACCGCTATTTTGCACAACCTTGCCTTGGCAGTGATGGTTGGGGTGATAATAGCTGCATTGGTGTTTGCGTGGGATAATGCGAAACGGATCAGGGCTAGGAAATATATGGATGCGAATGGTGTGAAGCACTATGAAATATATGGGCCCTTGTTTTTTGGATCCGTTACCGTGTTCAATGAAAAGTTTGACGTGATGAACGATCCTGAGGAAGTGATTATTGATTTTGCGGAGAGTCGGGTAGTCGATATGTCAGCGATCGAAGCCTTGAGCAAGCTAACAGAACGCTATCAGAAGGTAGGCAAGAAAGTGCAGCTGAAGCATTTGAGTCCGGATTGTAGAACATTGCTTAAGAATGCCGAAGAGATAATTGATGTTAATGTGCTTGAAGATCCTACTTACAAACTGGTGATGGATTGATTAATTAATTGGCAATGGGCTAGTGTCAGAAGCTTCGTCTTAAGTATTAAAAAAATTCAGAATATGCTTCATGCAATAGTACTTATGCGCGGTGGCCTGCAGCGGGATATAGTGCGGAGCACGCAGATTTTCTTACTTGCTAATTTTCTGTTGTAAAAACATAAATCGCGTTGCCTGCTGCGATGGCGATATATTGCCTGTTACCAATGCCATAGGAAATCGGATTAGCACGTATAGCCCCACCGGTTTGAAAATCCCATAGGGCTTCACCGGTAAATGCATCCAGCGCAATAAAATTGCCTTCATTGGTGCCTGCAAAAACCAGGCCTCCGGCTGTGGACATAACACCTGCCCAGGGAGGGGAGTGCAGATCAAACGACCATTTGATTTCGCCTGTTGTCGCCTCTAGCGCTTTGATGTGGCCCTTCGCTTCATCTCCCTGAAGTGCCTGTTCTCCGCCGCCTAAAAAGAACTCTCCTGGTTCATATTCCACTTTGCTTTTGAAGTAATAGGATCCCATTTCCCGGGTAGCGACATAGAAGTATTCGGTTTGGCGGCTATAGGAAGGACTAAACCAGTTCGTAGCTCCCTGCAGGCTGGGAAAAACCAAAGTACCTTCTTCTGTTGGCTCAGTATCCGGCAATACTTCGGGGCGGCCATTCTTGTCAATTCCTTTCGCCCAGGTTTGTTTAGCATAGGGAACGGCCCGCAGATATTCACCGGTCTCCCTATCCAACAAATAATAGAAAGCATTTCGGTTTGCCGTCACCAGCATTTTTCGCTTTTCTCCTTCAAATTTTCCATCAATCAGGATTGAAGTTTGATTGGCATCCCAATCGTGCAGGTCGTGGGGTGTAAATTGAAAGTACCATTTCATCTTGCCTGTAGACGGACTCAATGCTACCACACTGCACGTATATAAATTATCACCCTTGCGGTAGTCGCCATTCCAGTCCGGGCCCGGATTACCCACGCCCCAATAGAGAAGATCCAATTCCGGATCGTATGATCCTGGAACCCAGGTGGCTCCTGCACCGGTTTTCCAGCTATCACCTTCCCACGTACCAACGCCAGGCTCGCCTTCACCCGGAATGGTCCAAAACCGCCAGGCCTGTTCACCGGTCTCACTGTCATAGGCATCCAGAAAACCGCGTATACCGGCTTCGCCTCCGCTGATACCAATGATAACTTTATCTTTTACAACTATTGGTGCCGTTGTGATTGCATGTCCCGTGCGGTTATCGGCAACCCTGGTGCTCCACCGTACTGCTCCGGACTTTGCATCCAATGCGAAAAGCTGCGCATCCAGCGTACCCACATATACAGTTTGATTCAATATGGCAACCCCCCTGTTGGCCGGGGGAAATCCAAGCGTTTTTACGTTTGATGGCATTTCCGGTGACCATGTCCATACCTTCCGACCTGTACCCACATCCAGGGCAGTAACTGTGCTTGGAGGTTCTGTAATGTACATTAGGCCATCTACCACGATAGGCGTCACTTCTAACAAGCCCGGGCTGGTTTGATACACCCACGCTACTTTCAAGGTTGAAACATTTTGCCTGTTAATAGCTGCAAACGGAGCGTATCGGTGCGATTGGTAATTCCCCGAATACGTAAGCCAGTTCAATGAATCTTGATTAGCCTCAACGATTCTTTCATAGGGAACCTTGCCCGTTTCAAAAACAGCGGGTGATTCTGTTGGAACAGGTGAGCTACACGCGAAAATTAAAACCAATGAAAGGATCATGGTATACTTCATATCTATTTTAGGTTCATGAGATATGCAATAATATCTTCTGTTTCTTCTGCTGACAGTATATCTGAAAAGGAAGGCATCAGACTTGCTTCTTTCCTGCGCAGAATATCCCGCACCTCACTTTTGCGAAAGGAATAGAAATGATTCTCCGCATCTTTCATTTGAAGGGTGAAGGTATCTTCATTTATCCGAACTCCGGTGATTGTTTTTCCGCTTTGCAAAGTTGCATCGACAACGAGATACGAAATGAAACCATTTTCGTCCAGGATTTTCTGTTTGCCGGGGTTGTTGATTGCTTCTCTCAGGTAGGCACTTCCCCTGCGCAAACCAATTGAGGCAAGATCGGGGCCGATGCTTACACCTTTTGCTCCAATCACGTGGCAGGAAAAGCAGCCGGATTTCTCCATGAGTACCAGTCCATTTACCGGATCTCCTGTTATTTCTTCCTCTTCATTTTCACTCAGTCCCCTGACGAAGTGAATTAATTGTGCAATCTGTTTGTCGCTCAGTGCCCAGGTAGCAGGCATGCTCGTTCCCGCAATTCCATTCATTATAATATTCGCAAATGCAGTGTCATTGCTGGCCCTTGGGAGGTAATATCTGTTTAACGCAGGCCCTTCCCCACCACCTCCTTTCATACCGTGGCAACGGCTACAGTGTTGGGCGTACAAAGTTTGACCATCGACTCCTTTTGTGTTCTGGCACCAAACAGTAAGCGCTGACAGCGCCAGCAACGTTGTACAGGCCAGCAGGGTAATATTGAATGATTGGTTGGTCAAAGGAATGGGTCAGTTAAGGATTTTTCAATGTAAAAGAAAATTTTGAGAAACCCTATGGGGAGCCTGTCAGGTGACCATTTCCGTGCAATGGCAGGTGATGCAGAAGTCAACCTACCTTCGTAAAGGATCCCTTAAAAACAAATGCCGATTCCAAAGGATTTGTACGATAACGACAGTCAGTCTTTTTAATTTTGAATTAGTATTCAATCTATCTTTCTTATTTATACCATACCGTTGCCATGCACCGAAATATTGTATTCAATAAGTTTTTAGCTCCTTCATTGTGCTTTTGTGGAATTGTCGCCTGGCCGCTAACTTTACCTTCTCCTGCTCCCTAAGAGATCTGTCGCTTAATTGCATGTGATTAATTCGATGAGATTCTAAAATTATTGAATACCTTAAATGCGAAATTATTTGGCCCAATGAAAACAGTAATACAGACAATTTTTTTGAGTGCAATCGTGTCTACCGGACTTGCACAGGAAACCCCGTTCCTTAACGATGTTGAGATCAGGATGCTGATCAATGAACTTTCCGGCGATCGGGCATTCGAGCAAATCCGTGTCCTTACCCAATGGCACCGCGATTCCGGGATGGATGGATATTTTAAGGCTGCCGACTTTGTCGTTGACCAGGCAAGAAAAGCAGGGCTCGAGGACGTTCACTTTGTTGAACAGCCGCTCGAGGGGCCCAACTACACGGCAATCGCTGCTGAATTGTGGATGACTGAACCAATATCCATTAAGCTAGCCGACATTGGCGATCATGCACTCTACCTCGCTGACGGGAGCCATGATGCGGATGTTACTGCGGAACTAGTCTGGGGTGGCACAGGATCCAAGGCCGATCTCGAGCATAGCGATGTGAAAGGAAAGATTGTCTTGGTCAGCGGATCTCCCGGACAGGCAGTTGCGAACGCGGTTTGGGAAAAGGGTGCGGTTGGTGTTGTCTCTTATACGACATCAGAAAGCAAAAGCGCACTTGATTTCCCTGATCAACTGGCCTGGACCCGGATACCGGTCACACCTCCTGCCGGCAAGGAAGGTACCTTTGCATTCAACCTTTCTCCCAGAAAAGGGGAAAAGCTGAAGAGCGTTTTGGAGACCCACGCAATGCAGGACATTTTCGCGACCGGCAAAAAATCAATGGGTGGTAAGATAGTATTGAAAGCAAAAGTGGATACTGAAATTGGGATGGCGCCGGGGCGCACCGGTTTTGTCGAAGGATGGATTAAAGGCTCGAAATACCACGACCAGCAGATCGTCCTCACGGCGCACTTACAGGAAGAGCAGGGTTCAGCCAACGATGATGGTAGTGGTTCCGCCAATTTGCTAGAGATTGCAAGAACTTTGAATAAACTGATTGATGAGGGAAAGATGCAACGCCCGTTGAGGGATATCCGATTTTGGTGGACGGATGAGATTTATTCAGAGTACCGGTATTTCAGGGATAACCCCAATGAGCCATCAAAAATGTTGGTTAACCTGCACCAGGATATGGTAGGGGCAAAGCAATCCGTGGGTAGTCGCATACAACATTTAATCTATGCACCGCATTCAATTACCAGTTACCTGGATGCACTTTTTGAAAGTGTGGGCACGTTTGTGGTCAACACCAACAATCCCTTTATTACCGCAGGGCGAATGGGCGGCTACCCACGACCCCACGCTCGGGCTATCTATGCGACGCGCGGAACACATGAAAGTTTTGGTGCGCGGTTCATTCCCTACTTCAACGCGTCAGACAATATGAATTTTGTTGAAGGTGTTATTGGTGTCCCCGCTGTGGCGCTGATTAATTGGGATGACTACTACATACATTCTTCCGATGATGATCTGTGGCAGATCGATGCCACGCAATTGCAGCGCAATGCATTTATCATTGCTGCCATGACGTATTACTTGGGGAAGGCAGAAAAAGATCAAACCAATTTATTACTTGCGGAAACATACGCACAGGGAAGCAAGCGGCTGGCAAATGACCTGCAGGTGGCGCTGAAAGAGATTCAGACCAACAGTGACAAAACGGAAGGTTGGAAAAATGCAAACCTGGTGGTAGAGCAGGGGATTCTGCGCGAAGTTCGCGCCTTGAATTCCATCACTTCCATAGCATCAAATGATGCAACAGCAAAGGCAGCCATCGCTGGTGCGGTAGGGCAGATGAAACCAAAGCAGCAAGCGTTGGTGAATGAGCTCTCGGAATTCTATAAGCGTGCAAATGCAGTTTCCAAAGTGCCTGCCATCAAACCCAATGCGGAGGAGTCAATGGCCTCGAAAAAAATTCCGTCGAATAGCAACGTACTGGATACTTACTTTGGGAAACGCAAAACTGCTCTTCCCGGAAGTACACTTCACCCGACAATGGCTCCTGAGGTCTTAAACTTTGTTGATGGTAAACGCAGCTACTATGATATTTACAAAGCCGTTAAGGCAGAGTCCCTTGCTGCTGGTTCATGGTATTATGGCACGGTATTGCTCGATGATGTAGTGAGGCTGCTTGATGCGAATGTTGAAGCCGGTGCGTTGGTGCTGGAGTAAGCCTTTTGCTAATGCAAATGATAGGAAATATTGCCCGAAACAATTGTCTCACTATTCATGGACCATCCGCACACTTTCAAGATCCCCTCATGTTGATCGTCATGAGGCATATGCCAATGTTTTCTGGTATTACATCTTTTTGATTTCTTGGCGGATTTTGAATGGTTGCACGTGTTTCCGCCGCAGTACCGGGCAGTTGAGTTTTAAGTCAACGTAGGCCAAAGCCCAATGAATTGAAAAAATCATTCAGAATGGATGTACGGCTAAAGTTTTCCCAGACTTTGATCATATGCGGGTTATTGGGCCTTTCAACCCAGTTATTGCCGATTAGTATTGGTGCGTGAATAACATTGTTCTCAGCCCAATGCGGATTCTTCACAATTGCCACAGCCGCCATATCATACAATGCCCGCGATGGTGGATCACCATGGTATTCAATGTGTTCAAATAAGCTGACGGAATAATCACCGAAGGTATTGAACATTCCGCCGTGCCTACCTTCAACCGGCGATTCTATTCTGGGCCCTAAGCCGGGCATCTTTTGGTTTGCTTCCTGCTGTGTCAACTTTACGGCATCTGTACCACTAGGCTTACCGTAACGGACGGTTACTATTTCAAATTCCAGCCTGGAATTCAACACATAATTCATGGCTACTGTATCGTTATCCTGGTTGTATTCACCAGGCTCAGGGTAGTTGCTACCCAGCCAGACCAATCGGATTTTGTCCGCGAGTGCCGGTTCTTTTTGGAGGGCCAGCGCAATATTGGTCAGCTTTCCCAAGGCAACGATGACGAGTTTGCCTGCTGCAGAAAAATTTTCTCCCTGTTGAATGATAAAATCAACAGCGTCATGCCCATCGAACTGAGCATCGCCGAGGTTCTGTCTTATTTCTGAAAATGTTTTGTCCGCACCTTTAAATAGCGGGATCGTGGTTTCCACGGCGCATAATTTCATCACGCGTTCCGCTTCTGCATACTGATTGTCAATATTCCCGCCACTGCGGGTTGCATTCACGGTAACACCTTTTACAGCAAACACCTCCTGGTTAAAAAACAGATAAGCCATCGCATGTTGATCATCCAACTCATTGTTGGCATCAGTATCAATGATGACTGGAATTCCTTCAGTCATTGTGCTTTCTTCATGTTGCTTTGGCGCACAAGCGTTGAAAAGCGCCGGGAATCCGACAAAAAGTGATAAGGCAATTAGTTTGTTCATAACTTCTTTGTGTATTGTAATGGTTGTGCGTGTCAAAAACTATTTTCTGCTGCGCTCATATGATCGCTTGATACTAATGACAGAAGTCTACGGCTAGCCGCTTTACTTAATTGACTGCCTTTGAATATATCAAAAAACCAAGCCCAACAATAAAGCAAACAAACATTATGTACAATAATGTATTGGTTCCTTTCGGAGCAGTTTTGAATTCCTTCCAGATGAACACCCCCCAGATAGCGGCAACCAACACAGCGCCTTGCCCCAGGCCGTATGAAATTGCAGGCCCGGCCTTGTCGGAGGCAATAATACTAAAAGACATGCCAATACACCAGATGATTCCACCCAACATACCCGTCAGATGGGTTTTAAAGCTGCCGTTGAAAAAGGCTGCGTAACTGACGCGTGAACCTTGTACGGGCATGCGCATGAACACGGTGTTAAACAAGAAATTACTTAGCAAAATACCTGCTGAAAAAAGTACGATGGCTGTATAAGGCGTCAGCTTTCCAACTGCGGGTGCAATAAAATCAGTGGCCATAGCATCGACAACAAATCCGTAAAACTGAGCCATCAGGATTCCGGCGAGAACGGAAATCAATAATCCCTTAGAGGAGACCTTTTGAGCGTTACCGGCCAACTTTTTATAGGCAATAGCATTTACGACGATCCCCACCGCTATCAGTGCAACACCGGAAAAGATTAAGGAAGGATTTCCGGTGGGAATTCTGAGATAATTATCCAGCACGCCCCATATTAACGCAATGCCTATACCTACAGGAAATGCAACCGACATACCGGCGATGGAAATGGCAGCGATAAGCAGGATGTTCGCAAGATTGAAGATGACGCCACCGGTAAGCGCTGAACGGATGCTGTTGCTATCGGCTTGTATCAGATCCGTCGTGAATCTTCGGCCCTGTTCGCCCATACTCCCCAGGGTAAATGCAATAATGAGAGACATCACCAGAATGCCGATCACATAATCCCAGTAGAACAATTCAAAACGCCACGATTTTTCGGCCAGTTTTTGCGTGTTGGCCCAGGAGCCCCAGCACAGCATGGTTATGAGACAGAAAAAAACAGCGACCGGATAACTTTCGATAATGAACATAGGCTGTTAGCGGTTCAAATTTGAAATCCAAGGTACAAAGGAAGCCGGTATTCCACTTTGAAAGTAGCTCCACAAAAAAATCCTTTGTGAACCATTGAGATTCCTGGTGAAACGTTGTGCAACAATTACATTTTTAATTACGTAATTAATTACGTAATTCTATTCTAAAAGGAGCGGAAGCCTGGGCTCCCATTTTGGTTACGGATAATGCTGCCGCCCGGTTGGCAAACAAAACAGCCTGATTCAATTCCTCACCTTCGGAAATGGCTACAGCCAGTGCACCATTAAACACATCACCCGCCGCGGTTGAATCAATGGCCTGTACCCGAGGGGTGGCAATATGCCTTCCGCCGTCTTTGTTGAGGATGTAGGCGCCTTCTGCGCCAAGCGTAATCACTACGTGCGTTACACCCTTATCTCTTATTTTTTGCGCAGCTGCTTCTACCGATTCCATGGTGGTGATGTTAATACCTGTCAATGTTTCCGTTTCAGATTTATTGGGTGTGATGATGTATATGTCCCTGAATAATTCCGGTGGTAACGGGGTGGCAGGAGCAGGATTTAAAATCACCTTCTTTCCGTGGAGGTTCGCAAGCTTCGCGGCATGCATTACGGTTTGCATTGGAATCTCTAATTGCATGAGCAGAATTTCGGCCAACTCAAATTCGCGTTCTGCTTGCCGCAGGTCGTCTGGCGAAAGCGTGCCGTTGGATCCCTGCGCCACAACAATGGTGTTTTCACCTTTCCCATCTACGGTAATTAAGGCGACTCCGGACGGATGTTTAGTATCTGAAACAATATAATCTGTGCAGATACCTTCCTTCTTGAATTGTTGCAGAGCCTGCTTGCCAAAAACATCGTTGCCTACTTTTGCAATGAACGTTACTTTGCCACCGAGGCGGGAAGCTGAAACTGCCTGATTCGCTCCTTTTCCACCTGGGAACATAAAAAATTCCCCACCCAAAATGGTTTCACCCGGAAGCGGGAAGTTATTGGTCTTGATCACCATATCCGTGTTGGTACTCCCTACAACAATAATGGATTTTGGTGCTGACATAGAGAAAATGGTCAATGCAAGTAACCGCAGTTGATATTGCCCCGGTTTCTTAATCCGTTCTACAAAATAGAGACTAAAAATGATATTACCGCCTGGTTAAGTGCCTGAAAGGTACTTATGATAGCCGATTCTTAAAAAATGGATTTCAAAGCGCGGGTAGTTGCCACCATGCATAAGAAATTAATCAAGGGAACGTTATTAGACGTATGAGCGAAGAATCGACCATCCGGCGTCCGACTTCTTTAAATGCGCTGAATGAATTATATTTGCCTTCTGTAGTATCATTTTTTAAACTATTGGAGTATGCAATTTTTTAAGCTCAGCGTCGTGCAGAAGATTCTCCTGCAGGCGGCTATTGGTGCAGCACTCTTTTTGTCGTCTTGCGCTTCGTCCAGAAAAGCAAGTGTTCGGGAAGACAAGGTGGAGAAAGTCATTTCAACGGCGCGTACATTTATTGGTACGCCTTACCAGTATGGTGGCACCACCCGGTCGGGTATGGATTGTTCAGGATTGTTGTTGAATTCTTTTCGTGCGGTGGAAGTGGACCTTCCGCGAACTTCAGAAGCACAAAGCAAGACAGGGAAAGAAATTAAAAAGATGCATGATCTTGCTCCCGGGGATCTTGTTTTTTTTGCCACCAGCAGGAAGCGCAGGAAAATTACCCATGTTGGCCTCGTAACCGATGTCCGATCGCGGGATAATATAAAATTCATTCACGCCTCCAGCTCGTTGGGTGTTGTGGAAACAAATCTTTTTGCGGATTATTATCAGAAAAGATATCGTGGTGCCAGGAGGGTTATCGATGAGTAGCATTTCTTTTTCATGTGTATATAATTTTCCTGTCCGGTATTATTGTGCTCATCCTGAAGGATCAGTAAAACTGTATACTGTATGAAGACACGTAGAGACTTCCTGAAACTGTCGGCCCTGGGTGCAGGCATCCTGCCCGTTTCGAATTTGTATGCCGCCCCGGCGCAGTCCGTACACAAACCCATTGTGATATCCACCTGGAATTTCGGGTTAAATGCAAATGTGGAAGCCTGGAAAATTTTGTCAAAACAAGGGAGGGCATTGGATGCGGTTGAAGCAGGGGCAAAGATTCCGGAAGGGGATGCGAAAGAAACTTCTGTTGGTCTCGGAGGATTGCCGGATCGCGATGGGTATGTTACACTCGATGCCTGTATCATGGATGAACATGGGAATTGCGGATCTGTAGCATTCCTGGAGCAAATAGTGCATCCTATCTCGGTGGCGAGAAAAGTCATGGAAAAAACACCCCATGTAATGCTGGTGGGTGAAGGGGCATTGGCATTTGCTTTGGCCAATGGATTTAAGAAAGAAAAGTTATTAACCAGGGAATCTGAAAAGGCATGGAAGGAATGGACAAAAGATGCGCAATATAAACCTGTAGCGAACATAGAAAACCATGATACCATAGGGATTGTCGCGTTGGATGAAAATGGTAATCTATCAGGGGCATGCACAACAAGCGGGATGGCGTATAAAATGCGCGGTCGCGTCGGAGATTCACCTATTATTGGCGCCGGATTGTATGTGGACAATGAAGTAGGTGCGGCAACGGCAACGGGCGTTGGTGAAGAGGTTATTCGTATTGTAGGTTGCCATCTGGTAGTAGAATTGATGCGACAGGGTAATACACCGGAAAATGCATGCAGGCTTGCCGTTGAGCGCATAGTGAAAAAGAATCCGGACAAAGCAAAGGAAGTACAGGTAGGATTTTTGGCCTTAAACAAGAACGGTGAATTTGGTGCTTACTGTCTGCAGAAAGGATTTACCTACGCGGTTCATGATGTCACGGGAAACAGAATGTTTAATTCAAAAAGTAACTTCTGATGACAGTTGAAATCGTTGTCTACAATATCGCATCAGCGTTGAAAGCGCAGGAAGGCGGTGCCGACCGTATTGAACTTTGTGACAACCCTGGGGACGGGGGAACAACACCATCCTACGGCACAATTGAGTTGGTTAGGCAAAATGTGAGTTTGGATGTTTTTGTAATGATTCGTCCGCGCGGCGGGGACTTCTGTTATTCCAGTTATGAATTTCATGCCATGAAGCGTGATATTTCACAATGCCAAAAACTCAGTGTGGATGGCCTGGTGTTCGGCATTCTGAATCCGGACGGAACGATAGACAAGAAGCGTTGCCAGGAACTCATCCGGCAGGTAAAACCGTTAAAGGCCACCTGTCATCGGGCGTTTGACATGACCCGTGATCCTTTTGAGGCATTGGAAGATTGCATCGAAGTAGGTTTTGATCGAATTCTTACATCGGGTCAACAAACTACTGGGGCGCTGGGCGCGCCGCTTATTGGCGAACTCATTAAAAAAGCAAATGGAAGAATTGCGATCATGCCCGGCTCGGGTGTAAATGAAGAGAACGTTAGGGAAATTATAACCACCTCGGGCGCAAGTGAAATTCATTTCTCGGCAACGGTATTTAAGGAAAGCGAAATGGTTTTCAGAAATCCCAATATTGCAAGCATGGGGGATGCTGTAGACGAAACGTTCATCATCAGAACGGTAGACCCTGCACGTGTCAGAAAAATACGGGAGCTGGCAGAATCGGCAGCTTTTATTTAGCCAATCATGAGGACCTTTGTGATCAGCAAAGGGTATAAAAAATGAGAGAGACAGTGATGTCCCTCCCAAATCAATCTAACCAAATGCTAATGCGCTATTTTTCACGTGTGGCTTTAATCGGGAATACCCCAAATTGTCCTACACTGATGTCTCCACTTAACGTATCACCGGAGATGATTGTTTTCACCTGCGTGATCATTTGATTTCCTTCACGTCCTGTGGATTCGTATTGGAAGGACAATTCATTTCCCTTCACAGTCACATCCGCCAATGGCGTCGGTGTATCAGAACGTTGATTTGTAATGGTTCCGGAATATACATCTCCGTCTTTTTTGATGAGGATAGTTCCGCCACCACCGCGTGGCGACTCGACAGCATATGCCCATTTACCTGCTGCTTCTACTGTTGTTGCGGGATCTGCAAGGGAAGCTGCTTCGGTGGATGGTTTTGGTGCTTGCTGTGTGCTCGTCCGCGTTGGTGTATTGCCACGTCCCCCGGCTTGTTGACCTTGCTGAGGTTGTTGCTGGCCGTCGCCGCCATCCATGCCGCCTCCGCTATTGTCTCCACCTTCTTTCAGGTCATCGTTGTTAATTGTTTTCCTGCGCCTGGGCCTTGCGTCAACACTCATTTTTCCAATGCGATAGCTGAAGGTAATCTTAAAGCTAAGCCTGTTCATGACGGTCACACTTTTCTGGTCAATGGTTGGCGTACTAAGGTAATTGCGAATATAGTTGCTGGGCGTAAAGAAATTTTCGGCGCCAAATCCGATGCTGCCTTTTTTGTTAAGATCTTTCCGTATCGCAAGGCTGTACATTCCAAATCCACCCTGTGAGCCCTGAAGCTGTACGCGGTTACCACGATAGAAACTAAACAATTGCAATGCCCATCCTTTCTTAAGTTTATAACTGCCAAAAGCCCGTCCACTCATCACCCAACCTTCATTGTGCGCATCTATGTTGTTGTCCAGAACCTGATAATAAGCATCTGTGCCACCGTTGAGGGACAGATTTCCGACGTTCACATTTGCAAACAGGCTGAAGCCGTAGGCGTTTTCGGTTCCAATGTTCTGATAGGTGGTGAGCACCTGACCTTCAATGTCTGTAGTTGTGCGCACGCGCTGGATAGATCCTGTAGTATTTCTGACAAATGAAGAGAAGTTCAGTGAGGTACCCTTGATATATGTGCTGTAGGAAAGCTCATAGTTGTTGGTATACTCAGGGCTAAGTTCCGGATTACCGGAGGATATATCAATCGGGTTGGAAGCCTGTATATTAGGGTTAAGGTACTGAATGGACGGACGTTGAATGCGTCTGTTATAGGCTGCTTTCAGCGTTCCGGTTTTTAATTTCTTAGATACGTTAACGCTCGGAACCATTACCCCGTAACTTGGAATGCTTATGTTGTCTTCTGTCTTCGTGTAAGCCTGGATCGTAGTATATTCATACCGTGTTCCAGCTTTGATGCTGTACCCTTTATTTAAACTCAGTGTATAGGATAGATACCCTGCCACGATATTCTGATTGTAGTTCAAATTGTTTGTCAGCCTGGTATTGACCGAAGGAACATACGTTCCACTTCCATTTTCATCGACGAAGTAGGTATAATCACTGAATGCTGTGCGCACGATATCTTTTCCCCCAAGTTCTAACATTTGCTTCGTACCGATTGGTGTCTGGTAGTCTGCCTGGATGGTCATCTCTCTGTTATAACTATCATTCAGATTCTTGTAGCCGCTGGGAAGCGCCAGCCCATTTTCTTCAAATGTTGCACTGGTAAAATCATTGTTGCGGTTATTCTTGCTGTACAGCGCCAGCAGGCTGAATTCACGTTGAGGCTTATCGTATAGGTGGGTATAGCTAAGATTTATGTCAATATTATTTGACAGGTCATTTGTTTCCACATTGCGAAGTGTACTGGTGGTCAATACATTGTCCGTATAAGATTCCGTTAGAAAATTATCCTGGTTGGTTTTGCCGTTCCGTGCGCCAATTTGTATAGAGGCTGCCAGCAGATTCTTCTTATCTATATCATAATCCCAGCCGAGTTTATATCGGCCGAATAAACCCTGGTTAAGGTTGCTTGCGCGTTGGATATTGAGCGTTTCAGAATTGCCGTTATTTGTCAATTGGGTGTTGTCAAAACTTCCGCTGACGTTGTATTGTGACCGACCGAAACCACCCAGGGAAAAACCCATCTTCTTGGTACGATAATTTCCGTTAAGGCCAAGGTTCGACCCACGCATACCGACGCTCGCATCGACATTTAAAGTTGCCCCCTGAAGGGTATTCTTCTTTGTCACGATATTGATAATTCCACCGGAACCTTCCGCATCGTACTTAGCCGAAGGTGATGTTATCACTTCAACACTTTTTATCTGATCGGCCGGAATCTGCTTCAATGCATCAGCTACGCTGCTGGCCATAATGGTGGAGGGCTTATTGTTGATCAGCACAATAACGTTCTGGCTTCCCCGAAGTGATACATTGCCATCAAGATCAACGGAAAGCATAGGTACTCTTTGCAGCACATCACTGGCATCTCCACCCTTGGTGGTTTCATCCATTTCAGCATTGTAGATCGTGCGGTCCACACGTTCTTCGATAAGTTGCTTCTGTCCCTCTATAACAACTTCGTCTAGAATCTTGGGAGCACCTACCAATTTGACAAATCCAAGATTCACTTCGTCTTTTTTATCCTCTACAGAGATTTTATCGATTTCTTTCGGTTCGTAACCAATAAATGAGACAGCAATAGCATACGTGCCTTCTGCGACTTTGGTAATTTCAAATTTACCATCTGTGTCACACACGGCACCATCAATGGGTTTTCCCGTTGCCGGGTCTATTAACGCTACGCTGGCAAATTCCACCGGTTGGTTGTTTTCACTATCAACGACAGTGCCGAAGATTTTGCCCTTGCCCTTTCCCGCATCCTGTGCATTCGCCGGAGCCGAAAAAAGGATTCCTGCGCTGACGGTTATGAGGGCAATTAAAGTAGAAATGTTTTTCATTTTATTTTTTTGATAATAGATTTTGCTGCCCCGCTCAAAGTGAACCCAATGCAGATTCTATTATGGTTAACTGCAAAGAAAATAATTTGTTCCTCATCAACTGTCGGTATTATACCAACTGTGTTATTGATTCGACACATCCGTCGTTTATTCGACAATTCCATCGGGCTGGTTGCGGGCAGGGATTCGTCGATGAAAGTGCGGGAATGGTAGAAAAGTTGGGGGAATTCGGCTACGGGCATAATGGATGGACTACCTTTGGATCCTTACTTCGTTTTTGCTATGCCTTCATTCTTTCACCGCAACCGGGTTGTCTTTTTACACATTTCGTTTTGGTGTGTGTATTTGTCCTTCAACCTGTATCAAATCAGCGTTTTTCAACGCGACAGGGGAGGATATGATTGGGGTAAGATGTTCACGTCTGCAACCTCACAGTTGGTTTTCATCATGCTTATTGCTTACCTCAACTATTTCCTGATCTGGCCGCGCTTCCTTAAGTCAAAGAATGTTTGGCGTTACTTAATTGAGTTTTTGGTGCCGTTTTCTGTGTTGATTGCTGCCCGGGTCCATTTTCAGCGATTCTTAATGGATGGCTACACGCATCAGGCGCATTACTTCTATTCCAGCTTCTTCATTGTTCAGATTACCGCCATTACGTTGTTTATCGTTCTTTTCGTGGGTATGCTACGGTTTGCGGTTGATTGGTTTGAACTGGAGGCCAGGAAAAAGGAAGTGGAGAATGAAAAACTTATTGCCGAACTGAATTTTCTAAAGGCGCAGATTAATCCACACTTTCTATTTAACACGTTAAATAATCTATACTATCTGGCGTACAGTAAATCTGAGAATACCACTGAAGTAATCTCCAAGCTATCACTCATGATGCGGTATATGATTTACGAGTCCAATCATCCGAAGGTTTTATTGAGCAAAGAGATTGAGTACATGCAAAGTTATATCAGCCTGGAGCGCTTGCGCCTCAATGATCAGATTCCCATCAAGTTTGAGGTATCCGGAGACACGCAGAACATATGGATAAGTCCTTTGATTTTCATAACTTTTCTGGAGAATGCTTTTAAGCATGGAGTCACCGGCAAAAACCCCAAAGCCTGGGTAAATATTTGCATCCAGGTGTTTGACGATGAGTGCGTTTATACGGTTGAGAATAGTAAGTCAGCTGACCAAAAAGATACCGGTGAGAAATCCGGAATTGGGTTACAAAATGTTAAACGGAGACTGGAATTGAGTTATCCGGATAAATACAAACTTATCACCGAGCAAACCCCCGAAAAATATTTAGTAAAACTCACACTGTCTTTACATTGAAAATAAACTGTGTTATCGTTGAAGATGAACCGTTAGCCCGTAACCTGATGATCGATTATGTAAAGAAGGTTCCTTCTTTACATTTGGTGGAAGCTTGTGCAAGTCCCCTGGCAGCCATTGAGGTCCTGCGTGAAAATGCGGTGGACTTACTTTTCCTGGATGTACAGATGCCTGAACTTACGGGTATTTCCCTGCTTAAGATATTGCAAAAAAAACCTTTGGTGATTCTCACCACTGCGTATTCTGAGTATGCACTTGAAGGCTATGAACTGGATGTTGCGGACTACCTCCTGAAGCCCATTACGTTTGAACGTTTTCTCAAGGCAGTCGACAAGGTTGCTCAACGACTGGAGGTGAGCGTTGCTGCACCCACGCCGGAAAAAGTTATGCATGGTGAAGTCAGTAACCCTTATGTGTTTGTAAAAGATGGAACAAAACTTGTCAAAGTGCGTCTGGATGATATACTCTACGTAGAAGGCCTCAAGGATTATGTTACCATCCACACGAAGAATCAAAAAATTGTAAGCCTGCAGCGCCTCAAAGTTTTGGAAGATCAGTTGCCATCAAGCAAATTCATTCGCATTCACAATTCCTTCATTGTCGCATTGAACGCAATTGATGTCATTCATAAAAGCGATGTACAGATCAGGGATGCAATGCTACCCATCGGAGAGACCTACAAAAAATCGTTTCGGGAATTCATCGATAAAAATCGAATGCAGTGAGCGGCTAATCAAAAAGAAGATAGCCGGGAGTTCCGGCTATCTCTTTAAGTGGAGCATATCGGAGTCGAACCGATGACCTTCACACTGCCAGCGTGACGCTCTAGCCAGCTGAGCTAATGCCCCTCAAGGGAGGGCAAATATAATTGAGTTCTTTCAATTGTCAACCTGGCACTGCGATAGGTTTATTCTGTTTGTCCGTAAATCAACCTTATATTCTTCTGTGCTTTTACTACCGGGGCTAATACTCCGACTGTCACCATGTTATCAGAATTCTTTAATTTAAATAGCGTACCTTTGCCCCTTAATTAAAAATTTTTAATGGAATCTTTTGAATCCCTGGGCCTGTCCAGGGGACTGGTTGAGTCGGTTCTTCAAATTGGCTTTGAAATCCCTACTCCCATACAGGAAAAAGCCATCCCTGTTTTATTAAAAGGAAATCGTGATTTTGTAGGACTTGCCCAAACCGGAACCGGTAAAACTGCAGCATTTGGATTACCCTTACTGGAACTGGTGGATGATAACCGCCGCGACACGCAAGCACTCATACTTGCGCCAACGCGAGAACTAGGGCTGCAGATTGCCAGCGACCTTGAAAATTTTGCCGAGAAGTTCAAGAAATTTAACATCGTGGCAGTGTACGGTGGGTCGAGTATCAGTGAACAGATCAGGAAAGTAAAAAAAGGGGCCCAGATTATAGTGGCTACCCCCGGTCGGTTGATTGATTTGATTGATCGCAAGGCCATCAATCTCGGCAGCATCCAATACCTGGTGTTGGATGAGGCGGATGAAATGCTCAACATGGGCTTTAAGGAAGACCTGGACAAAATTCTTTCATTCACGCCAGAGGAGAAAAACACATGGCTGTTTTCCGCCACCATGCCGCGGGAAGTAAAGTCGATCATGAAAAATTACATGAACGATCCTTTTGAGCTTTCCGTGGGCGAGCAAAATGTTAATATTAACATAGAGCATCACTATGTGATGGTGCAGGAAAAAGACAAGTATCTAGCCCTGAAAAGGATATTGGATTACAACCCTGAAATTTTTGGCTTGATTTTTTGCCGTACACGGATTGATACCCAACGCATCGCTGAGATGCTCATGAAGGACGGCTACAATGCCGATGCCCTGCACGGCGATCTTACCCAACAGCAGCGCGACCGTGTGATGATGAAGTTCCGCCAGCGTTCGCTGCAAATCCTGGTGGCAACCGATGTAGCTGCCCGCGGAATTGATGTAGAAGACATTACACACGTCATTCACATGAACATTCCTGATGAAATGGAATTCTATACGCACCGCAGCGGTCGTACCGCGCGGGCAGGGAAGAAAGGTATTTCTATCGCCATGATCTCGCGCAGAGAATTGGGAAGGGTAAGGCAACTCGAAAAGACACTAAAGTCGTCATTCAAAAAGATGTCGGTTCCAACAGGTCCCGAGGTATGCCAGAAGCAGTTACTAGCCCTGATGCACAAAGTTCGAGAAGTAAAAGTGAATGAAGCTGAAATCGGCGCTTTCTTGCCCCAGGTCTATGAGGAATTAAAAGACCTCTCAAAAGACGAGCTAATCAAGCGATTTGCTTCCACCGAGTTTAACCGGTTCCTTGATTATTACAGAAATGCGCCCGATCTTAATCAGGATGATCGCAGAAGCAGTGATGCAGGTGACCGCGCCATATCCGGTAGTAGGTTCTTTATCAATCTGGGTAAAATGGACGGTTTTGAAAAAGGAAATTTGCTGGCTTTTATCGATGATACGTGCGGGGTTGATGGCAGATCCGTTGGCCGGATTGAGCTCAAAGGGGCATATTCCTTCTTTGAGGTAGAAAAAGAAAAGACCGATGCCATCCTCAATGGACTAAAGGGAGTGGAATATAAAGGAAGACAAGTGCGGGTGGAAGTCACTGAACACAGAGGACCAGCAAGAAACGAGTCTTCCAGCAGGGAATACAAGCGTGGGAAATCAACGGGCAGCAGTTATGTAAAGAAGCCCAAGTTTGCTGATCATAAGCGAAAGCGATATTAGTATATCGATCTTTTTGTTGGAAAACGGAGCTGCCTCATCAGAAGCGGCTCTTTTTTTGCTACGTGGACCTGTATAATGGCTACATTTAATGAGGTATGTGATGTTGACCACATTTGTCCGGAATTTGCCGTTCATGAATTAGCGGACAATATTGTAGGGGTTTGTGGCAAAAAAGAAGTCTCTATGATTATAAGGAGTATATAAATGGTCGGCGATCCGTTGCTGGATCGGTGGTAAATTGAATAAAATGTTAAGAAAGTATCAGGATTAGCTTAAACCTAAATTAAAAAACGCATGAAAAGTTCACGAAGGAAATTCATAAAACAGTCTGCCCTGGCGACCGCCGGCACCTATATGGGTGCAATGGGTTTTAGCGCGCAGAGCTACGGCAAAATCATTGGCGCGAATGACCGGGTTCGCGTTGGCGTAGTTGGATTTTCTGATCGCTTCAGGGGGTCGCTATTGCCCTGCTTCGTAGGGCATCACAAGCAAATGAATTTTGATATTGTTGGTGTTTCGGATATCTGGAGATTGCGACGCGAAGCAGGCCAGGCCCAGCTGAAAGAAAAAATGGGGCACGACATCAAAACATTCCGCAATAACGACGAGTTATACGATTCCAAGGAAGTAGATGCCGTGATTATCAGCACAGCGGATTTTCAACACGCATTGCACGGTATCGAAGCCGTAAAAGGGAATTGCGATGCTTACATAGAAAAGCCATTTGCGGAAACTATGGCAGATGCCCGCGCAGCCCTCAAGGCAATAAAGGAATCGAAAAAGATCATCCAGATTGGCTCCCAGCGAAGAAGTGGTACCAACTACCATGAAGCAGCGAAATACATAGCTGACGGAAAATTTGGTGACATCAATATGGTGCAGCTGACCTGGAATGTAAACCAGCCAGGTCGCTGGAGAAGACTGAAAGATGTAGCCCTCATGAAAGAAGCGGATACAGATTGGAAGCGTTACCTCCTGAACCGCCCGGTAGTACCCTTTGACGCCAGAAAACATTTGGAATTCCGTCTGTTCTGGCCTTATTCCTCAGGATTACCAGGTCAATGGATGAGTCACCAGATCGATACAGTGCATTGG
>Ga0224500_10000570_pt1 | contig 24742 bp, 25 predicted proteins | sample SF_Oct11_sed_USG_FD_168126 | JGI IMG/M metagenome (GOLD analysis project Ga0224500, IMG submission 168126) | Sediment microbial communities from San Francisco Bay, California, United States - SF_Oct11_sed_USGS_4_1 | ecosystem: Environmental > Aquatic > Marine > Sediment | place: USA: California... | reverse complement strand
GCAACTACACGCCGTGGGAATTCACGCCGCGGCGCGACGCCTCGAACGAATACATGCGCAACCATCTCGATCTCAACGTCGTGGAACGAAGCGCTCGCTGGCCGCGCTGAACCGACTGGCGCCGGGGCTAGAACCGGAACGTGACGCCCAGCGCAGGACCATTGAAGTCAATCGACCTGATCGGCTGGCTGTCGCCGAGATCGTAGTCGAGGTAGCGCCAGACACCGGTCACATCGATCGAATCAAAGCTGTAACCCAGTCCGGCCATTCCCTGCCACGTCAGGTCGGAGTCGCCGGTGCCCACGTCGAGATAGTAGGGAACGTACCACTGTCGATCGGCACCGAGGGTCCATCGCCCCTTCACGCCGACGATCGCATCCCACAGCGTGTCCTCGGCGCTAGAGGAACCAGTGCGGCCCTCGATCGGCAAGGATGCGATGTCGCCATTAAATTGCCACTGCAGTGTCTCCTCGAGATCCAGCATTCTCACGCCACCCAGCACGTTCATGGAGAAATTCTCCTGCTGAACGACCGCGTAGCTACCCGCCAGCGTCCACAGCCAACCCGTGATGTCCAGCCTGAGATCGGCATTCACAGTGGCCGGAATATCGACCTGGCCGATGCCGAAATCGCGGGTTGCCTTCTTGGAGGCGCCGAGGTCAAGGTAGATGACATCTGTCGCAAGACCCCACCGGCCCTTGCGGCCCTCGAAGGCACCCATGAAGGCGAAATTCAGGCTGTCGAGAATCGCGTCGGCACTGACGTCGATCGAGGGGCCGCCGCCGCTCGGCGGAAAGGAGGTCTCGCCGCCCAGACTCGGCAGCCACACGTAGACCGTTGCATTCCACTGCCAATCGCCGTCGCCAGTCGCGGCCTGCGTGGGCGAAGGCGCGATTACCGCGAGGATGCACGTTGTCGCGGCGCCGAAGATGCGGGCCGTGTTTCGTCGAGTCAAAAGCGTCTCGTTCATCTGGAAATCCTGCATTGAGTGACAACCATTACGACGACCGATAAGGTTGCGCCTCGCTATCGGCATCAGACCAGTACGCAGCAATCGCAGTGGTGCTTGCGCAGAATGCCTGCGATTCAGTCGACTGCGATTCCAAGGGCGGCGGCTACTGTAACCTGACTGGCTTTCGCTGGGCATTTGCCGACGTGAAGTATCGCACGCGTACACCCTGGGGGCCGGATTGTCCGAACCGATACGTCGCGGGGCAATACTGACGATCATGCACAGTGCATGCGCGGTACTCGTCTTCGCCGCGATGCTGGCGAGCCCTGCTGGTGCGCAATCGGTTGCGTCACCCGATGACGCATTGCGTCGCGAGGTGAGCGCGCTGGCCGAGCGTCTCGGGCGGCTCGAGTCTGAAAACGCCTCGCTGAAGCAAGCCAACGAAAGCCTGACCGGGCGCGTTGCCGAGCTTGAGGCGCAGGTAGCCGGTGAGGACTCGGCAGGTGACTCCGGAAGGGCCACCGCGACCGTGCCGGTTGCCGTCGGTTCTGCACCCGCAGCGGCTCCGACGCCGCAAGCCTGGTACGAAAGGATCAAGGTCAGCGGCCTCGTCTTCGGCGACGCCTATGCCGTGGTCGAGAACCACGATCCAACGATCGACGACCAGACGGGGTTCTGGATACGCCGCGGCTACCTGACGTTTGATGCCCAGCTTGCGAGCGAGTGGTCGGCGCGGCTCCGCTTCGAAGTGAACAGCCCGGGAGATTTCAGTACCAACTCGAAGCTCGAACCGTTCGTGAAGGACGCGTATCTGGCCTGGAAGCGCGAGGGGCACGAGCTGTATCTGGGCCTGTCGCCCTCGCCGACCTTCGATTTCGTCGAATCCTACTGGGGTCAGCGGCCGCTCGAAAAGACCCCGCTCGACCTTTACCGGTTCGGCAGTTCGCGCGACATGGGTGTTGCGTACAAGGGAAGCGCGTCGAACGGCAAGGTCTTCTACCATGCGATGTTCGGCAACGGCTCGGGCGACGGCTCCGAGACGAACGATGGCAAGAAACTCATGGGCAGCATTGGCTTGCGCCCAACGGATGCGCTCGTGCTGCAGTTGTACGCCGACTACGAGGATCGCCCGGGCGCAACGGACCGAAGCACGTGGCAGGCTCTTGCAGGCTGGGACGGAGTGCGCGGACGCTACGGGCTGCAGTACGCGAGTCAGCAACGCGAGGTGCAGAACGCGCCAGACGAAGACGTAGCGGTCGCCTCGGTGTTCGGCGTCTGGCATCTGACCGGCCCGGACACGCTGACAGTCCGCTACGACCGCAGTTTCGATGGCTATGCAGACGCCGACAGGATCCCGTACCTGCGCATCGCCACGGCGACTCCGTTCGACCTCGCGATCCTTGCCTGGCAGCATGACCTGCACCCGAACATCAGCTTGATCCCGAGCCTGGAGTACTTGCACTACCGCGGCGCCGACGAAATCAGCAATCCGGACGACGATCTCTACGGCCGGCTGACGCTGTATTTCACGTTCTGAGCGACAGCAACGCGCGGATCAAATCGGCAGGGTCAGCACCGGCGCGAAGCCACCCCCGGCGGTCCGGAAGTTCGTGGTCTGCCCTCGGTACAAGCGCGCTGCCCGCAACCAGGTTTCGCCATGCATGACGTAGTTGCGGACGTCGACACGGAGATCGGTTGCAGCGCCATCTGCGGCTGAGACTCGCCGAAACGACGTTGGCGCAATCGCCTGCGCGACGTAGCGATGCGCAAGGGTGTGGTCGAACATCGTCCGAGTGAGCTTGTCGCCCCGATAGGCGGCCTTGCTGCCGAAGCCATCGACTGGTTTGAAGAAAAGACTCTTACGCCGCTGCCAGAGGTCGTCGGCTGCGGCGGGCTCGACCACCTCGGTCGCTGGAATAGTCTGCCGCAAGTGCGAGCGATCATCGGCGCCGAGACCTGCCTCCTGCAGCATCTTTTCGTCGCCCAGCCAGGCGAGAAGCCGCTTGTCCGCCCATCGCGCATGCGCAGCCGGGTGTGGCGTAAGCACTGCGAGATCCGATTCGTATGCGCTGTGCAGGACGGCGTGTCGTTCATCGGCCAGATAGAAATCGGTCGCACGGTTGTAGATCAGGTCGATGCGCTCGTCGGCGCAGTACACCGCGTCGCCCCTGATGGTGAGGCTTGCGGCATCAGCAATCAGGACGCGCCATCCGGCGCGCTCGAGCAACCGCTGATACAGCAGGAACTCGGGAAACAGGTACTGGCCCTGCGGCTCGTCGTCGACGATTGCAATGGCACGCAACGGTACTTCGCCGCGGGCGCTGGTCCACTCCGCCTGGAAACCATCGGTGATGCGCTGTCCGAGCTGATCTATTGCCACACCGGCTGCCGTCATGAGGGATATTGGTTCCGCAAAGCAGTCGCAACTTGCCGTGGCCGCACGCGCCAGCTCGAGATTGACGAGCAGGCCGCCCGGGTTGGTGTTGATCTCGATGAGCTGCGGCGTCGGACCGCCGAGATGGAAATCGAAGCCCAGGACGCCACCCGCGGCTGCCTGGGGACGCCGAGCCAGTTCCGGCGCGTGCAGCGCGATCTTCTGCTGGTAGGGGTAGCTCGTGAGTGCGTGGGTGATGAGCCGGACGGTCCGGCCCATGCTGGCGGCTTCGCCCGGAGCAAGAAACACGACGCTGCCCGATACGAGTCCAGCCTGGGATTCCAGGAGGCTGCCCGCATCACCGAGATTGGCGCGGAGCTGATCGCGCAATTTCGCGCGATCCACCCAGATGCACTGGCATTCCTGGTTCAGGATCGCGGCCAGTGGCTCAGCCGTTGATTCGTCGACTTGCCCGATCACTGTGTACTCGTGTGCTCGTGCGCTCGCGGCATGGAACGCGGCACGCGCTCAGGGCCGCGCGCTCAGGTCGGCCAGGGGCAGGCGCTGCTCGATGCGTCGTGTCCCGCGTTGATCCATGACGGACAGCGTCACCGTGGTCTGCGCGCCCCGCCAGTCGATCTCGATGAGCCCGAAGTTCGGCTCGCGGATCACGTCGCTCACCCGGTTGGCGTTCGGCGTGGCGGCGGGCCAGACTTCGGTGAGCCCGCTCGAGGTGAGGTCCCACAGTGGGTAGGGCACGTTGACGTCGAGCTTCGACAACTCGGCGTAGTGCATGTCGCCGCTCAGAAACACCACGCCGTTTGCGCGCTTGCGCCGGATCAGCTCGATCAGGCGTTGCTGGTCGCGAGCGAACAGCGACCATCCTTCCCAACCCGGGAAATCGGCGAGCACCTGCACGCTCGACCCGATCAAGCGCACCTCGGCCGGCGTTTCCAGCTGTCGCTCCAGCCACTGCCATTGAGGCTCGCCGAGCATCGTCGCCCTCGGATCAGGATTGCGCGCGTACGGACCCGGCACCTCGAGCCCTTTCCTGTGCCGCGCCTGCGCCCAGGACCTGTAGTTGCGAACACCAGGCTCGGGCTTCATGAGCGGCGTCCGGTTGTAGCGCAGGTCGAGCAGAATGACCTGCACGCGCTGGCCCGGTGGACCGAACACGTAGGACGCGTATACGCCGTCGCGCGCCCGGCGTGGTGAACCGGCAGGCTCGCCCCAGAAGTCGAGGAAGACCTGCCGCGACGCCTCCTTCTGTGGATAGTCGCCGCCCGCGTCATCCTCGCCGAAATCGTGGTCGTCCCAGGTCACGGCGAGCGGCGTGGTGTCGCGCAACTTTGCAAAACCCGGTTGCTGCGCCAGCTCTGCGTACTTCGCTCGAAGCACGGCCATGTCGCGCGTGTCGCCGTAGACGTTGTCGCCGAGGAACAGGAACAGCTCGGGCTTCGCCGCCAGCACGGCCTCCCAGATCGGCTGCTCCTTGCCGCCCTCGGCACACGAGCCGAACCCGATCCGCGTCAGCGTGCGATCGAGCGCGACGTGCGGATCGGGCTGCCCGGACGGCACGGCGCCGCCATCCGCGCGTGCCGTGGGCGCGATGGCAGTTACCGTCAGAGCGCATGCAATGACGAGCGAGCCGTACAGCCATGTGCGGCGGGATGAAATGAAGGATTCGGCGTTCATCATCGGGCCAACCTGCGTTGCGGCGCGTTTCGCCCGGCTAGTAGACCATGCCAGGTCCCGGCGGGGCAGCCTCGAGCGTTGCCGGTCTCTCGACTGCCATGATCTCCGTCTCGTAGCGCCAGACCTGGACGTCGGCCGCCCAGAAATCCGCCCTGAGCCCCGCTTTCTCCTTGAGCCGGCGCAGGAAGTCCCGCGGCCCGGTGACGTGCTCCCAGACCTTCGGCAGGAAGGTCGCTCTCATGCCACGCCACTCGAGCACCAGGCCATCGCGCCCTGGAACCAGCTCGAGCAGCAACTGCTGCTCACTTGCGACCACCATTCGCTCGCACGGCGTCAGCAACGACACCTCCAGGCTCGTGCACCGCCACTCGCACGCCGTCAGCGGCGGGAAGCGCGGATCGCGGAACGCACTGGCCTGGGCATTGCTCCAGACATCGAGCAACAGCGGTCTTGCCGGCTCGAGCGTGCCGCAGCAACCGCGGAGTTCGCCGTCGATCGTCAGCGTGACGAAGCTCGCGCGCGGTTCGCGAAGTGCTCCGTGTCCGCCGTTCACCTCCGGAGGCGCAGCCTCGACGAGGCCCAGCTTCGCCTGGATGGACGTCGCGGCAGTCCACAGCACCGCCTGCCGCGCCGTCGGCTCAAGATTCACGGAGCACGTAACTGCCATAACCCACCACCCGTGATCGATCGCCGGCGGTGTCGCCCGAGTTGCGCTGGTCGAGCAGTTCGACGGCCAGGTCGCGCCGGCGCGCGACCTGCATGAGCCCGTTGATTCCGCACGCGCCGCAGGCCTGCTCGTCGGGCAGATCGCTGCGTCGGTCCATGATCGCGCGCGTGGTCCCGGCATCGAGCTGCCGCGCTTCACTCCAGGTGTGGTAGTGACTGAGATCGGAGCTGACCAGCACCAGTGTGTCGGGCCCGCCCCAGGCAGCGTCGATGACCTGCGCCACCTGCTCTGCGGGAGCGAAGCCGACGGTGAGCGGCAGGATGTCGAAGTCGTCGAGCACGACTTGCAGGAACGGCAGCTGCACTTCCAGCGAATGCTCCGCTGCGTGCGCCGGATCGGACACGCCGACCAGCCCCAGTTCCCGCAGTCGCTCGCGACCTGCCACGTCGATCGGCACCTGGCCCAGCGGCGTCGCGAATGAGTCGACTGATGGCACGGCGAGACCGCGTATCGCCACGCGATGGCTCGGGCCAATCATCACCACGTGACGGATGATCGCGGACCAGTCGCGCAGCAGCCGATACGCAGCCCCGGCGACGGGCCCGGAGTACTGGTATCCGGCATGCGGCACGATCAGCGCCTTCGGACGACCCGCTATCGCGGTGCGCGGCGGGCCCCCGGCAAGGTAGCCGTTCACGTCGTGTCGCAACTCGTTCGCATTCCCGGGATAGAACAGCCCCGCCACCGCGGGTGGCCGCACGCTTGACTTATCGTTATCCGGTCTCAACATCGTGGTTCCATGGGAGTTCGAATGCTCCCGTATGTGGTGACGCACTGAAGCGAAACCAATATCCCGCCCGAGGCTGCTGCGCGCCAATCGTATGAATACCGACTTCTCCCCCGTCCCCACTCGCTACTGGACGCGCCTCGACGACGGGCGCGTGCAATGCGACGTCTGCCCACGCCGTTGCCGGCTGCACGAGGGCCAGCGCGGGCTTTGCTTCGTGCGAGGCCGCGAGCGTGATGGCATCGAGCTGTACACCTATGGACGGTCCAGCGGCTTCTGCGTCGACCCGATCGAGAAGAAGCCGCTCAACCACTTCCTGCCCGGTTCGTCCGTACTTTCGTTCGGCACGGCGGGCTGCAACCTGGCGTGCAAGTTCTGCCAGAACTGGGACATGAGCAAGTCACGCGAGATGGACACGCTCGCGGATTCGGCCTCGCCGGTGGAACTGGCGGCAACGGCGCAACGGCTCGGCTGCGCCAGCATGGCGTTCACGTACAACGACCCGACCGTATTCATGGAGTACGCCATCGATGTCGCGGCAGCCTGCCATGACGCCGGCGTGCGCACCGTGGCGGTCACGGCGGGTTACATCTGTCCGGAACCGCGGGCCGAGTTCTTTGCGTCGATCGACGCCGCCAACGTGGACTTGAAGGCATTCACCGAGCGCTTCTACCGCAAGATCTGCGGGGCCGAGCTGGCTCCGGTGCTCGAGACGCTCGTGTACCTGAAGCGGGAGACCCGGGTCTGGTTCGAGATCACCACGCTGCTGATCCCGGGCGAGAATGACTCGGACGCCGAACTGGACGAGATGACGCAGTGGATCCGCGACCAGCTCGGCCCGGACGTGCCGCTGCACTTCTCGGCGTTCCATCCCGACTGGAAGATGAGCGACCACCCTCCGACGCCTCCCGCCACGCTCACGCGTGCGCGCGGCATCGCCATGCGCAACGGATTGCGTTACGTCTACACGGGCAACGTCCATGATCGTACCGGCGGCAGCACCTGGTGCCATCGCTGCCACGCCCTGCTGATCGAGCGCGACTGGTACGAACTCGGTCGCTGGGGCCTCACGGCCGAAGGCTGTTGCGCCGGGTGCGGCGAGAGACTGCCCGGTGTATTCGCGCCTCGGCCGGGCACCTGGGGATCGAAGCGCCTGCCAGTGGGCCTGCACCGCGCCTGAGCGCTCAGCCCGGCGCTGGCGAAAGGTTGGAGCGGGTGATGGGAATCGAACCCACGTGAGTCCCGCCGCCCCTCTCGACGGATCAATCACTTACCGACGCTCGCAGTGCGGCGTGTGATTGACGTGTGAATGTCCGGCGAGTCATCCCTGGCGAAAGAACAGCGTCCCAACAGCGGACACTGTAAGCCCGGGATCGACCCGGAGCGGACGGTCGGACGCCTCAAGAGCGGACAGTCGCGCGCACCGTTCAGCGACGATCGTGTGCTCGGTCGACCCACGAATTGGATTCCCAAGCCCCTGCAGTTCGTTGGATTCCCGTCACCCCGTGAAGATTGTCTTCAGGCTAGGCCTGCGTGCGCGAATTACTGCCAGCATCACTTGGTTCTGCCAGACAGTTCGACGTTAGGCAGGTCCCGTCAGTGACTCATCGCGCGGGCGATCTCGTCCACCGTGGGTCTCGATTGATCGTATGCGAGTTTCACTCAACCCCGCAGCTGGTCCGGGTCCGCGGCGACGAGAAGGACCAGCATGTGCCCGCTTGGCAAGTCCCGGCACAGCGTGTAGGTACCCGGTTCGCTCTCTAGCGCGAACCGGTGCCAGCCATCGAAGAGCGTCGCGTTCGGATCCAGCGCTGGCAACGACACCCGCTGCAGTCGCTCGCCGAGTTCCAATTTCAGCATCGGCGTGCCGCAGTCGGAACCGCCTTCCGGTTCGAGTACTGCAAACATCTTTCCCGCCGGCGTTCCCGGATCCAGTCTCAGGCCTTGCGTGGCCTGACCGTTACTGTCGATGGTCCCGGCGGCCCACCGACCCCGATAGGGCGGCACGACGATACGCAGCCGAGCGATTTCAGTTCCGGTGCGCCGGCCTCACTCGGGAGTCCCGCCGACGAGTAGTCGACGCTCGACATGACTTTCGCGCAGCCCTGGCAACCCCAACGCCCGGCCCGTTCCATCCAGTAGAGCCCGCGCGCCCGATCGTGTGTTCCGATCACTGCAATGGCGGCAATCAACATGGCCGCCGTCGAACGCTGCTCGTTGTCGGCGAACGCTTCGCCCGGGGCTGGCGTTGCCGTCGCGCCGGTCCCGGGAGACGACGCCTGCCACAGCTTCGCTTCCAGCGCATCGATCCAATGCGCCGCCTCATGCGCGGATAGGCCGTATAAGCGGCCTGTTGTCCGCACCGGAATCGGTCGAGGCGGGTTGCAATCCGGGGGGCTGATGGCAGGTCGCGGGCCACGCTCCAGGCTGAGCCGCTGCCGGCCGCCGTCGTTCGGCCGGTGAATCTTTGCATTTGATCGTGAAATGCCCGTGGAGTCGGCCGCCGGTCCACACGCGCCCGTCCCGGCCCTGGGCCGGGCGCCGCCGGGCGGTTCAGATCAGCCGCGAGCGCGCGGGTGGCGCGCGGCTCGGGTGCCCCGGATCGACGGCGCCGGCCGCACGGCCGAGGTGCCCGAGGATCCGTTAAATGAGCGCCGGTTGCTCGATGCTGGCGATGACGCGCAGCCGGCCGCCGCATTGCCGGCAGGTCTCGAGGTCGATGGCGAACACGCGCTTGAGGCGCTGCGCCCGGTGAGGTTCGGCGAGCAGTCGGCGGCCGAGGCCGCTCCGTGCGGGCTGGCTGGGTTGGCCGCGCCGGGGAGTGCGGGGACGGTTCCGTGGCGGTGCTGCTGCCGTGGAGTCCGACCTCCTTTGCCGGAACGGTCAAGCTCGTCCCGAGGCATAGCCTGCGACTGCTGGAGTGCTCGCTGATGGAGTTCTCACGCGTGCTGAGCCTCATGGGCGTCGGCATGAGCGGTTGTGTCCAGCGAGGGTCCCAAGACGGGGTTGCGCCATGATGGGATACGGGGACATCACGCACGTTCGAGGCACGGCGCGGGTGCTGACCCGTACGGAGGCGATCGTCGGCGTTTCCTGCCTGGCCGTGATGGTCGCGGGTCCGGTCGGGGAACACGTTGCAGGGGACTCCGCGCGCGTCAGGGAAGGCAACCGATCGAACCGCAGGATTTCGCGGCCAACCAGATCAGGGACGCCCGGTCGGGGAGCCGGCGATTTTACCGGACGGCCACTCCCAGGGCAGGTGCTCGAGGTCGGTGAGTTCTGTCCGGGCTTCGCCGACGATCATTACCACCCGCAGCCCGTCGGTGTAGTAGGGGTCCTCGGTGTAGTTTCGGCGCGGTGCATCGCGGCTGGAATGACCGACGCCCTTGACATAGCCGAGCGCCCGCAGCGATCTGGAGCTGACCAGGTCCAGCGTCACGTATAGTCGCGCTTCGTCGATGATCGGGTCGACCTTGTGCGTGACCAGGGTCTTGCTCGAGAGCTTCACGCCGATGTCCCGGCTGATCTGTCCGACCCAGACCTTCTGCCCGTTCAGCGTGACCGGAGCGTGCCACAGACGCATGTGGTTGCGCTGGTCCACGCTTCCGCGCGCCTTCTGCAGTGCGATGTCCTGGGCGCGACCGAACAGGTACAGCGGCGATACGGGCGAGGTCCGGTATGTCGATCCGAACATCGACGACATCGCGGTTCGCCACTTGGTATTGCCGCGGATCGTCTCGGTGAGATCCCAGCCCTGGCGCACCAGTGCGGCCAGCACCTGCAGGCCTTCGCCGACCATCACCAGGTTCGCGGGATCACCGGGGCTCTTCTGGTCGCCTCCCAGCACGCAGCAGGGCAGCTGCTCCAGGTAGGTCCGGAACTGCGCCAGGTCCAGGTCACGTACGGCGCCCTCCTGATGCAACCGGTCGAAGTCGACCCGCATGAAGTCCGCTTCCAGCCCCGGCACCAGCTGTGCAAACTCGAAAGACCGGGCGACGCCTGCGCCGAACAGGTCGATCGTGAACACCTTGGCGCCGGGATCGAGATTCGCATAGACGTAGCCCGAGACCGTGCTGTGAGGTGGAGCCACCAGCGCTACGTGGCGGTCGACGAAGGTGTCGATCCAGTCCTCGAACTTCAATCCGTTCTTCCCCTTGAAGCGCCAGGCTACCTCCGACGGCGCGAGGTAGTCCGGGTCGACGCCAAGCGGCGACAGGAAGAGATCCGTGTCCTCCCCGTTCTCGATCTCGAGCCAGACGGGCTGAATGTTCTTCCTGGCCAGCGGCACGCCAAAGCTGGCCGCCGACTCCGCCGGGCTCAGTACCACGGCCGAGACCCGGACCGCGCCCTCGACCCGGGTCTCGGCACGCGCCCGGTAGTCCATCGACTCGGTCTGGCGGGGGGCCGAGGCGCAGCCGGCCACCCCAAGCAGCAGGACCAGGAGGGCGCTCCAGCCTGCCGCCGGCCGACGAGCCGGCCGAAGCTCGGTCGTCAGCCACGTGTGGACATTCGTCCGGGTTTGCATCGACCGGATCCTCCCCCAGGGCCGGCACATTGCCCGCCGGCGGTCAGCAGATCTGCCTGAGTCCATGTTCCTGGCGCACCCGGAGGCCAGCACGGCCTCCAGGCAGGCGGCGACCTGGGCCGGAGTGTGGATTTGCATCTAGAACTAAACCGGGTTTTGCATCCGACTTTGACCCGCCTCGGTGAGCCAGAGTATGGCTCAGGTGGTTTCAGATTTCTTCGGTCGTCGTTCCCTCCCGGATTGGATTGGGCTGTTCTTGAAGCGGTAGCTCTCGTTGCCGGTCTCGACGATGTGGCAGTGATGCGTGAACCGATCGAGCAGTGCGGTGGTCATCTTGGCATCGCCGAACACGTTGGCCCACTCGGAGAAGCTGAGGTTAGTGGTGATCACGACGCTGGTTCGTTCGTAGAGCCGGCTCAGCAGGTGGAACAGCAGCGCACCGCCGGCCTGTGAGAACGGCAGGTAGCCGAGTTCGTCGAGGATGACGAGGTCGGCGTGGGCGAGTCGGTTGGCGATCTGGCCGTGCTTGCCGGCGGCCTTCTCGGACTCGAGCAGGTTCACGAGTTCGATGGTGGAGAAGAACCGCGCGCGCAGGTGATGATGCATGACGGCCTGCACGCCGATCGCGGTGGCGAGGTGAGTCCTGCCGGTGCCGGGCCCGCCTATGAGCACGACGTTGTGCGCCTGTTCGATGAACTCGCAGGCGTGCAACGACTTGACGAGAGCAACGTCGACGGCGCTGTGCTCGAAGCGCAACCCGGCGAGGTCGCGGTAGGCCGGGAACCGCGCGGACTTGAGCTGGTACTGGATCGAGCGCACTTCGCGCTTGGCCACCTCGGCCTTGATCAGGTCGCCGAGGATGCGCTCGGCTTGCCTGAACGCGGGCGCCTGCTGCGCGGCGAGCTCCGCGACGGCCTGGGCGAGGCCGTGGAGCTTGAGCGACTTGAGGGCGACGACGAGGGAGTCAGCCATGGCGGGCACCTCGCAGGTGGTCATAGCGAATGACGTTGGCGGCAGGCTCCTCCAGGAGCGTGAGCCGGGTGGCGGTGTCGAGCGGTGCCGGGGGCTCGGCCTCGGTGAGGCGGCGCAACAGGTTGAGCACGTGCTCCTTGGAGACGGCGCCCGCTTCGAGGGCAAGCTCCACCGCGCACAGCACGGCCTGCTCGTCGCGGTGCAGGACGAGGGCAAGGATCTCGACCATCTCGCGATCGCCGCCCGGGTGCTTGAGGAGCCGCGCCTGAAGGCGGCGGAACGCCTCCGGCAACTGTGCGAACGGCGCGCCGTTGCGCAGTGCGCCGGGCTTGCGTTGGACGACGGTGAGGTAATGGCGCCAGTCGTATACCGTGCGCACCGGGCGATCATGGCCACGGTTGAAGATCCGCGCGTGCTCGGCAACGACGCGCCCCTCGGCGACGATGGCGATGTGCTCGGCGTAGGCGCGCACGCTCACCGGGCGGTTGGCGAAGGACGCCGGCACGCTGTAGCGGTTGCGCTCGAACGCGACGAGGCAGGTGGGCGTGACGCGCTTCATGTCCTCGACGAACCCGTCGAACGGCGGCGGCACCTGCATCAGGTGCGGCCGCTCCTGCGCCCAGACCTCGGCGATCGTGCGCTCGCGCTGCTCGGTGTGGCGGATCGCCGACCACTGCGCGATGCAGCGCTGCTCGAGTCAGGCGTTGAGCGCGGCGAAGTCCGCGAACTTCGGCACCTCGTGCCCGATGCGCGGGCGCGAGTCCTGCACGGTCTTCTCGATCTGGCCCTTCTCCCAGCCGGCGGCCGGGTTGCAGAAGCCGGGCTCGAACAGGAAGCGTCCGGTCAGGGCGCGGAAGCGGGCGTTGACGGTGCGCGCCTTGCCGCGGCCGATCGTATCGACGGCCGTCTTCATGTTGTCGTAGATGCCGCGTTTGGGTACGCCACCGAGGACGGCGAAGGCGTGGTTGTGCGCATCGAACAGCATCTCGTGCGTCTGCTGCGGATAGGCACGCAGCAGGAACGCGCGGCTGTGGCTCAACTTGAAGTGCGCCACCGCGAGCTTCAGCCGTTCGCCGCCGACCACCGCCCAGTCCTCGCTCCAGTCGAACTGGAACGCCTCCCCGGGCGCGAACACCAGCGGCACGAACGTGCCGCGGCCCGTCTGCGACTGCTCCTCGCGCTGCCGTTCCCACGCGCGCGCGAAGGCCGCGACGCGATCGTAGGAACCGCGATACCCCAGCGCCACCAGGTCATCGAACAGCTGGCGCCAGTTGCGCCGCTGCTTGCGCCCCCGCGTCGACTCCCGCTCCAGCCACGACGCCAGCGTGTCGCTGTAGGGGTCGAGCTTGCTCGGGCTCTTGCGCTTCGGGTACGCCGGCTGCAGCGTCCCGGGACGCGACCCCCGACGAGTTCAATCGGCGCATCTCCAAGAAGTCAAAAGAGCGGCTCGTACGCGCGGTGTCACGGGTAGACAACGATGAGGTGGAAATACGGATCGCAATCCTCGAGAAGGAACTCGAGCTCAAGGAGACAGAGCCATATCACGTCACGGTCTATTACGTCGTAGATCAAGTGGAATGGGACCGTGACCAGTCTGTCCGCGAATCTGCGTATTTGTCTTTCGCCGACCTCGTATCAGCACTGAATGCATGCGCCGGGGTCCAGGTAGACGCCGAACTCAGCGGCGTCAAATCCGGCGACCAATTCTCCTGGCAACTCACTCGCAGCACCGACGAATGGAACTTCGCCAACCTCAGCGAATTTGAATAGCACGATGTCTGCCGCTTGGCGTTCTGGCTGGCCATGACTCCCTGGATCGAAACGCGCTGTCCCACCCGTGTCCCATGAACGACGAAGGGCCCCTCGGGGCCCTTCTAAGTCTTTGAATCTAGATGGAGCGGGTGATGGGAATCGAACCCACGCTAGTAGCTTGGGAAGCTACAGTTCTACCATTGAACTACACCCGCGCAGTCCCGCGATTCTATGAGCCTTGCGGACAGTCCGGCAAGTGCGTTGCCCCGCATGGTCGATTAAGCTCCGGCGGATGCTGGCCCACATTCCCAACGCGCTGAGCGTCGCCCGGATTCTGGCGGCCCCGCTCCTGGTGTTTCTTGCTGTGACTGGCCACGAGACGGCGTTCACTTGGGTGCTTGTTCCAGCGCTGCTGTCGGACATCGCGGACGGGCTGGTCGCACGCGTCTTCCAGTTGCAGTCGAAGCTGGGCGCCCTGCTCGATTCGGTCGCTGACACCCTGCTGCTCTTCGCGTCCATCGTCGGCATCTGGGCTTTTCACCGCGAAGTGATCGACCAGCATGCGCTCGCAGGAATCCTGCTGGTCGGCGCCTGGCTGCTCGAGAACATCGTCGCGCTCGTCCGCTATGGGCGACTGTCGAGCTTTCACACTTACGTTTCCAAGATCGCCGGCTACCTGCTCGGCATTTTCGTCGGCGTCCTGTTCGTCTTCGGTTTCCATGCCTTCTTGCTCCATGCCGCAGTCGGCGTGAGCGTGCTCGGTAACCTCGAGGAACTGGCACTGCTCAAGATGCTGCCCGAGTGGCGACCGGACGTGCGGGGAATCATCTGGATCCTGCGTGAGCGTCGCGGCGAGGCGAGCTCATGAGGTGGCTGGCGATCGCGAATCCGGCAGCTGGCAGCGCTCGCGCGGCAGAAGACCTGCTGATCCGGTTGCGCGGCCTTGCAGGGGTGGACACGGAAATGGTCCGGACCGCAGCTCCTCGAGACGCGACCCGCCTCGCTCGCGAATCCGCGGACTTCGACGGGATCATCGTGATCGGTGGCGACGGCACGATTGCCGAGGTCCTGCAGGGCATGGACCTGCGCCGCCAGCGTCTGGCCGTCCTGCCGGCAGGCCACGGCAACTGTCTTGCGCGCGACCTCGGGGTCGCCGACCCGGCCCGGGCCCTCGGCGCCCTGCAGCGCGGGGCCTGCCGCCCGCTCGACCTGATGGACGTCAGCATCACGTTCGCGGACGGCCGCGTGGAGCGGCGACTGTGTGCCAGCACGCTTGCGGTGGGCTACGTCACCGACATCGTGGCGTTCGGACGACTGCGATTGCACTGGCTGGGTCGCGCGGCGTATGCGACCGCTGCCATGATCGTGGTGCCACAGGAATTCGAGTTGCGTGTGGCCGGTTCGGGGCCGACTGATCGGCCCCGTCGCTGCACCGGCCTGGTGATCAACAACACCGCGCATCTGGCCAATTTCCGCGGCTTTCCGGACGCGAGCGTTCACGACGGGGTACTCGACGTGATGGAGCAGGGGTGTCGCTGGCCCCGACAGTTGCTTCACAACGTCGCAGTGCTCGCCGGCAGTCGCGCGTTCGGGCCGCTGCGGTTGCGGCAGGCGGCGTCCGCGCAGTTCGAACTGCGGGAGCCTCGCATGTTCATGGCCGACGGCGAGCTGCTGCAGGCGGTCATTTGCGTTGCGGTCGCGTGCCGTCCCGGCGCGGCCACGTGCATCGTGAGTTCCTCATGACCGGCGACATCATCATCGTCACGTTCGCTGGATTCGCGGTGGGTGCCGTATGCATGGCGCTGGCGAACCTCCAGGTAACGGCCGAGGCCGCCCGCGCGCGCTGGCGCAAGCTCGTCGTGTTCTTCCTGATCGTCCACGCGGTACTGGGGGTCGCGTTCGCCGGCCGGCCGTGGGTGACGGTGCTGCTGCTCGTCATTCTCGTGACAGGTGGCGTTGAATTGTGGCGCGCGTGGCTCAGGATTCCGACCCGTCGTCCGCTGCAGGTGTGGTTTGTGTACGTGGCCGTCGCGATAGCGTCGGTCTGCTCCACGTGGCTGCTGCCGTCGGCGACGTTTGCATTTCTGTTCCTGGTCACGGCGGCCTGCGACGGCTTCAGCCAGGTGGTCGGCCAGTTGATCGGACGACGAAAGCTGGCCCCGGCCATCAGTCCGGGCAAGACGGTCGGGGGGTTCGCCGGCGGCCTGGCGGCAGCGCTCGTAGTCGGGCTGCTGGCGCGGGACCTGCTCGGGGCTGCACCGGGCGCGACGGCCGGGATTGCGGCCGCGACAGGCGTTGCGGGTCTCGCCGGCGACCTCGCCGCGTCGTGGGTGAAGCGGCGTGCTGGAATCAAGGATTACTCGGCCGCTCTGCCCGGTCAGGGCGGTTTTCTCGATCGCTTCGACAGCCTGCTCGGCGCACTGGCACTGATCGGACCGGCGCTCGTGATCGGCGCCGGCTGAGAGATTCATGACAGCCGTCCAGTTCCGCAATCCCGAGGTCCGCCTGTCCGAAGCGCTGGCGACGACGCGGCGCGCCATCGAGGGGCACCAGGTCACACTGCGCGAATTGCTGGTGCTGGTCGGCGAACAGGGCCTGCTGGTCTTCTGCGCGATTCTCGCGATGCCTTTCCTGCTGCCGGTGTCGCTGCCGTTCATGAGCACTGCGCTCGGGGCACCGATGCTGCTGATCGGGTACGCCGTCACGATGAACCGCGTGCCCTGGTTGCCCGATCGTCTGCTCGACCACTCATTGCCGAGTGCGACGGTACAGCACGTGCTCGAACGAGCGGTGAAGGCATTCGATCGCTTCGAGCATCTCGTGCGACCGAGGCTGCTCGTGCTGACGGCAACGCCGCGCGTCAACACCGTGAACGGCATTGCACTCGTCATCGTCGTCATCGCGCTGATGGCGCCGCTGCCGTTGATTCCCCTCGTCAACACGCTGCCGGCCATCGGCATCATCCTGCTGTGCCTCGGCATGGCGGAACGCGATGGCGCGCTGTTGCTGCTCGGGCACCTGATGACACTGGTGTCGGTCCTGTACGTCGGCACCCTGCTGTACTTCGCCGCCAGGGCCGGCAGCGATCCCCAGGCGACGCTGGACATGGTCATCGCTCTGGTCGAGAAGCTGTTCGGCGGCTCAACCGGCTGACTGCGTTCCCCGCTGGTGGCGTTGGGGCGCGGGGCGAGGTCTAATCCATTCGGATCCCGCACACCGAGGGAGGACTCATGAAGCCGATGGACCTGGTCGCCACGCTGGCCAGCCTCGCGCTGCTGGCGGCGGCCCCGGAGCGCGCGCTGGCCCAGCACGAGCATCAGCAGCACGAAATGCACGGCTCCGGTGGCGCCGTGGCGCAACTGCAACTGCAAGATGACAGGAAATGGCAGACGGATGCGGCGCTGCGCCTGGGGATGGCCAACATCCGTGCGGCCTTCGACGCCGACCATCCCGCGATCCACGCGGGCAAGCAGACCGACGCGCAGTACGCCGCGCTCGCGACGCGCATCGATCAGCAGGTGAAGTCGATCGTCGCGAACTGCAGGTTGCCGGCCGATGCCGATGCGAACCTGCACCTCATCGTCGCCGACCTGCTGCAGGGCATTTCGCTCATGCGTGGCGAGGATCCTGCGCGCTTACGTCACGACGGCGCGGCGCTCATCCACGGCGCGCTGAACGCGTATGGCAAGTTCTTCGACGACCCGGCGTGGAAGCCGGACGCGCCGATGCGCGAGCAGTAAGTCGAGAGATTGCCTGGACTGGAGCGCTACCGCGCCCGGAAATCCGGGCGTGCTAGCCGAGAATGTCGTCGAGGCTCCATTCCTGCTGTCGCTCGTAGCGCTCGGCCAGGAACTCGACGAACGAGCGCACTTTGGCCGACAGATGCCGCCGGCTCGGGTAGACCGCGGCAATCGGTGATCGCGGCGGCCGGTAGTCCGGCAGCAAAGGCACGAGTCGTCCCGCGCGGACATCGTGCGCGACGATGAAGTCCGGTTCGTACACGACGCCCATTCCCTGCACGGCGAGCGATGCGAGCACCTGGCCGTTGTTGGCGCGGTGTCGCGGCGGCATACGCAACGACACGCGCGATTCGCGCCCTTTCCTGCCGTCGAAATGCCACGCGTTCGGCATGCCGACGTTGGTGTAGCTCAGGCACTCGTGATGCGCGAGGTCCGCCGGGGCGCGGATCGGCTCGCTGCGCCGCGCGAGGTACCCGGGCGACGCGCAGCAGACGATCTGCGTCCAACCCAGCCGCTTCGACACCATGCCCTGCGAGCCGATGTGCCCGATGCGGATCGCCAGGTCGAACCCTTCCTCGACCAGGTCGACGACACGATCGGAAAGATCGAGGTCGAGCAGCAGGTCGGGATGGAGCGCACCGAACTCCGCGAGCGCCGGCGCGAGGTACCGCGTCCCGAAACTGACGCCGCAGGTCAGGCGCAGTGTGCCCTTGGGTTCCGTTGCCGCAACACGCACCGAGGCCTCGGCGTCTTCGAGGTCGGCCAGCAGCTGGACGCTGTGCTCGTAGAACGACTGCCCGGCTTCGGTGAGCGACAGGCGTCGTGTCGTGCGATTGAGCAGCCGCACGTCCAGGCGCGATTCGAGTTCCGACACCTGCCGGGATACGGCCGAGGTGGACAGGCCAAGCCGCTCCGCCGCCCGGGCAAAACTACCGAGTTCGACGACTTTGGCGAAGGCAGTCACGGCCTGGAAGCGGTCCATAAGCTGATTGTTGCATTTTCTGCAACGATCAATCCACTGGAACCATGTTTATCCTATTGATCGGCTGGACCAGGATGCGCTCACGCTCGGGGCAGTAGGCCCGGGCACGCACACCCGATCAACCCCAGTCAAAGGAACCAAGCACCATGGCCACCCCGTACAGCCCCAACGACCAGGCTCGCCGCGAACTCGGCGCTTTCGTCCTGCGCATCTCCCTCGGCGTGATGTTCATCGCCCACGCATGGCTCAAGTATTTCGTGTTCACGTTGCCCGGGACGGCCCAGTTCTTCGGGTCGCTCGGACTGCCGCCCGCGCTGGGCTATTTCACGTTCGGAGCCGAACTCGTCGGCGGCATCCTGCTGGTACTGGGCGTCTATGGCCGCTACGTCGCGCTCGCGCTCGTGCCGATCCTGCTCGGCGCTACCTGGGCGCACATCGGCAACGGCTGGACTTTTTCAGCGCCGAATGGCGGCTGGGAATACCCCGCGTTCCTGTCAGCGGCTGCCATCGTGCAGTTCCTGATCGGCGACGGCGCGTTTGCGCTGCGCCGGGCCGAGAGCATGACTCGTGCGCGCCCCGGCACTGCCGCGCCCGCGACCGCCTGATCACGACGCATCGATCACCACTCCATCGTCTCCACAACCAGGGAATACTCAACCCATGAAGCTTTACTACACGCCCGGCGCCTGCTCGCAGGCCCCGCACATTGCGCTCAACGAACTCGGCCTCGCGTTCCAGCCGGTCAAGGTGGACCTCGTCAAGCACACGCTGCCGGACGGCACCGACTTCTACTCGATCAACCCGAAAGGGTACGTGCCCATGCTCGAGCTGGACGACGGCACGCGGCTCACGGAAGTGGGCGTGCTGCTGCAGTACATCGCGGACCAGAAGCCGGGCACGATCGCGCCCGTCTTCGGCACCATGGCCCGCTGGCAACTGATGGAGTGGCTCAACTTCATCTCGACGGAGGTGCACAAGGGCTTCGGTCCGCTGTGGAATCCGCAGACGCCGGCCGATGTGCGTGAGCGGGCCGTGCAGGCACTCGGCAATCGGTTCACGTTCGTCTCAAAGACGCTCGGGCAGCAGCCGTTCCTGACGGGCGCAACGTTCTCGATCGCCGACGCCTACTTGTGGGTCGTGCTGAACTGGGCCGACTATCACAAGGTCAGCCTCGCATCGTGGCCGGCCGTGCAGCAGTTCCGTGCGCGCGTCGCCGCGCGCCCGGCGGTGCAGGCGACGTTGAAGGCCGAAGGCCTGAGCAAGTAGCGCACGCCGCATCTCCCCCGCTCCCGCTTCCGGCTACCTCCGCCGCAAGCGGGACCGGGTGGGTTGGGGCAAGAGGGCGATCTCGATGCAGAGTTTCCCGACATTGTTTCTATCGCACGGCTCCCCGATGCATGCGCTGGATGCAGGCGGTGCAGGCAAGGCGTGGCACGCGATCGCGGAGTCTCTGCCGAAACCGCGTGCGATCCTGATGGTCTCCGCACACTGGGAAACGTCGCTGCCCATGCTGACGGGCGGCACCCAGCTCAGGACGATCCATGACTTCGGCGGGTTTCCCGAACCGCTGTACCAGTTGCGCTACGACGCGTCGGGCTCGCCCACACTCGCCAACGAGGCAGCGACGCTGCTGCGCGACGCAGGGATCACGTCATCGATCAACGGCTGCCGCGGCATCGACCACGGTGCGTGGGTGCCGCTGCGCTGGATGTACCCGGCAGTCGACGTGCCCGTCGTGCAGTTGTCGGTGCAGCCGGGGCTCGGCACGCCGCATCACCTGCAGATGGGGCGCGCACTGCAGCCGCTCACGGAGCGCGGCGTGCTCCTGGTCGGCTCCGGGCACGTGACGCACAACCTGCGTGACTGGATGATGAGCCGCGACGCGTCGCAGCCGCTGCCGTACGTGTCGGCATTCTCCCAGTGGCTGGAGAGCCGCCTGGCGACCGACGACGAGACGGCGCTGCTCGCCTACCGCGAACTGGCGCCTGAAGCCGCGCGTGCGCACCCGACCGAGGAGCACTTCCTGCCGTTGTACGTTGCGCTCGGCGCAGCGGGAGCCAAAGCAAAGTCGCAGCGGATCTACGCCGGCATGGAAGGCGCGGCGCTGTCGATGGACGCGTACGAGTTCAGGCAGGCTGCATAGCGCGCACAGAAAAGTCGAGGCCCGGACTGTGCCGGGCCTCATCGTTACGCCTGCGAGCGGAATCCTCTTGGCTTGGGACGGCGCACGCCGCCGCCGGCCGGACGTCCATGAGCCTGCCCGCCGCCCTGCGCCTGGCCGCCTGAGTGGCCCTGGTGCTGACGCTGACCCTGGCCCTGCGGCTTGGCATGCCGCTGCTGCTGCGCACGCGGGTCGACGTGACGCGGTTCGCGCGTCTTGCCTTCACCCGACGGGCGCGGAATCTGCGTGCGGTCGAGCGGCAGCACGTTGATCTTGCGGCCGAGCACGCGCTCGATCGCCCGCAGGCGATCACGCTCGTCGTCCGAGACCAGCGACAGCGCCTGGCCCGTGGAACCAGCGCGTCCCGTGCGGCCGATGCGGTGCACGTAGTCTTCCGGCACGTGCGGCAGCTCGTAGTTGACGACCTGCGGCAGCTCGGTGATGTCGAGGCCGCGTGCCGCGATGTCGGTCGCGACCAGCACCTGCACCTTGTATTCCTTGAAGTCGTCCAGCGCGCGGGTGCGTGCGCTCTGCGACTTGTTGCCGTGGATCGCAGCGCACTGCAGGCCGTCGTGCGTCAACTGCTCGGCAAGGCGATTGGCGCCGTGCTTGGTGCGGGTGAAGACGAGCGTCTGCGCGTTCGGGCCGGACTTGAGCAGGTGGCTCAGCACGGCGCGCTTCTCGCCCTGCGAGACCAGGTGCACGCGGTGGTCGACCAGCTCGGTCGGCGCATTGCGCGGCGCGACTTCGATCGTGAGCGGATTGCGCAGCAGGCCGTTCGCGAGCCCGCGGATGTCCTCCGAGAACGTCGCCGAGAACAGCAGGTTCTGGCGGTTCGGCGGCAGCATCGCGAGCACCCGGCGGATGTCGCGGATGAACCCCATGTCGAGCATGCGGTCGGCCTCGTCGAGGACGAGGTAACGCACGCTGCGCAGGTCGATGTTGCGTTCGTTCGCGTGATCGAGCAGGCGACCCGGCGTGGCGACGACGATGTCGACGCCGCGGCGCAGCAGGTCGATCTGCGGGCGCGGGCTGACGCCGCCGAAGATCAGCGCCGACTGCTGACGCAGGTGGGTGCCGAGATCGGCGATCGACTGCTGGACCTGTGCCGCGAGCTCACGCGTCGGCACCAGCACGAGTGCACGCGGCGCACGCGAACCACGCGGGTTCGGCTGGTCCTCGTGCAGCTTCTGCAGCAGCGGCAGCGCGAAGGCGGCCGTCTTGCCGGTGCCCGTCTGGGCGGCGGCCAGCAGGTCACGACCTTCGAGCACAGCGGGAATGCCGCGCAACTGGATGGGGGTTGGCTGCGTGTAGCCCATTTCCTGGACCGCACGCACGAGTTCGGCCTGGAGGCCGAAATTTTCGAATGACATTGAATGACTTTTCCGGGCGCCAAACCTGCGCGTGCGAGCACGTGCGGGCACCGGACTGGCGCCGTAACTTTGATGAATCGAGCAGCGAAATGCAGACTTCGATCAGTCTGCAGGAGGGGCCGCATAGGCATTCCCGGGGAGGGAAGCGCTGAAGAACCTCGTGCGCAGACCGGACTGCGCGGCGGCAAACTGTGGACGCAGTATGCCTGAAACCGCTATTTCGCGCCAGCGAGCGTAGTGAGAAGCACGTACCAGTGAGTCAACCCTGCATAAAACGCCGCCACCGGAACACGCTCGTTCAATCCGTGCGCGAATTCGTCCGTGGGTTTCATGAACAGGCTGCTGACCCCGTACGTTGGAATGCCTGCACCACGGAAGGTCGACCCGTCGGTGTAGTACGGCGCCATGTCGGGCACGACCGGGACCCCCGGATAGCTCGCGCGGACCGCCCTGGTCACGGCGGCGGTGACATCGTCGCGCAACGGGGACGGCGGGCCCTCGTAGGAGTCGCCGTGCACTTTCACTTCGATCTTGTCACCCGCCAGTTGCTGGAGCGTGTCACGCACCTCCGCAACGGGGGTGCCCGGGAAGATGCGGCAATTGACGGTTGCCGTCGCCGACTGCGGCAGCGCGTTGTCGGCGTGCCCGCCGGTGAGCATCGTCGCCACGCAGGTGGTGCGGGTGCGGCCAACCATCGAAGGCACCCTGGCCAGTACCGCCGCCGCCTCCGGATCGCCGGGATTCGCCGCGAACTTTGCCATGGCCTGCCCGAGTTCGCCGGGGGCGGAGGCAGCGGCCGCCTTGAAGCTGCCGACGGTCCAGTCGTTCCACATGACCGGGAATGAATATCCCTGCACTGCCTTGAGCGCGTCGGCGAGTTCATAGATGGCATTGTCGGGGCGCGGTTGCGAACTGTGACCGCCCGGGTTGTGCGCGGTGAGGGTGAAGCTGGCGTAGGACTTTTCCGCGCCCTGCAACTTGTAGTACTGCGGCTTGCCCGTGCCGCTGTCGAGCGAGCCACCGCCGCCATCGCCGTTCAGGGCGAACTCGGCGTCCGTCAGCTCGCGATACTTCGTCGCGAGTTCCTTAGTCGTCGCCATCGTCGTCTCCTCGTCGCCGGAGAACGCGATGATGAGATCGCGCCGCGGGACGAACTTCTCGGCTTTCAAGCGCAGGAACGTCGCGGCGATCAGGGCGATGTCCGCTTTCATGTCCTGCGCGCCGCGACCGAAGAAATAGCCGTTCTCCTCGATCAGCTTGAACGGATCGCGCTCCCAGTCCTCGGGCTTCGCCGTGACGACGTCCATGTGCCCGAGCAGCAGGATCGGCTTGCCGCCCTTGCCGTTCCCGCGATAACGCACCACGAGTGAGGCGGTTTCGCCCGACGGCAGGATGTGTATGTCGTCCTCCGGGAAACCGGCTGCCCGGAAGCGATCCGCCAGGTACTGCGCGACTGCCGGCACCTGGCCCAGGCCCGCGGAGCTCGGGATGGAGATGATCCTTTCGAGAATGACGCGCGCATCGTCACGCACGTCGGCAGGCGCCTCGGCATTGGCCGTCGTCGCGAGGCAGCACGCGAGCAGCGCAATCGATCGCATCAATCGTATCCGCATCCGGGCACCTGTTTCGTTCATCGGTGTTGCACTCGTTCGATTCGTTCAGCGGGCTTCAGCCCCTGCCACATAAGCCTGCATGGCCAGTTCGAGTTCACGCGTGGATTCGCCGGCGGCAATCGCCTCGGCCAGCCACCCGTTCACGACTGCCTGCAGTGCAGGGTCGCGCGCCATCAGAATCCGCTTTTCGCTCCGAGTCAACGTGCCTGGGTACGTGCGGCACAACTCGCCTGGCCGGCGGCGAGCCTGCAGTTCGGCTTCGACGTCGTCGGTGACCATCACGTCGGCCCGGCCCGCCGCAATTTCCGCGAACACGCCGCGGTTGTCCGGATGCACGACGATCTGCGCCCGGTGCACGTGCTCGCGCACGTAGCGCTCGTTGGTCCCGCCCGGATTCACGATCACGCGGACGCCAGGGCGATCGAGTCCGGCAGGGGTATCGAACCGTTCGCGGTCGGCGCAGCGCGCAAGCAGAGTCTTGCCGCCTTCATGGTAGGCGGCCGAGTAGAGACCCAGCGCCGCGCGCTCCTCGGTGTAGCCGATGCCGCTCAGTGCGACGTCGAACCGTCCCGCTCGCAGGTCGTTGGCGAGACCGGGCCAGCTGGTGCGCACGAACACGGGCTCGGCACCAAGATGGGCGGCCAGGCCGCGCGCGAGCGCGATGTCCGCACCCGACAGCCGCCCATGGGTCTCGAGGCTGAACGGAGCGTAGTCGCCGGTCGTGGCTACGCGCAGGACGTGCGACGCCTGCACGCGGTCGAGGACCGGACCGCCCGCGATCCGCACGACGTTGCGCAAGGCCGCGAGCAATGCGATGGCGTCGTCCGCCGTCAACCCATGACGCAATGCCGTGGCCTGCATCTGCGCCATCAAGGCGGCAGCCGTGTCTTCCCGCAACGGCGCCAGCAGGTGCATGGCGGCGAACTGCTTTTCGTCCGTTGCATCGATGCGCTCGCGCACGACCTGCAGGCCTGCAGGTTCGTCGCAGGGTGCGCAGCGATCGGCATGCTTCCACTGGTCGTGCCAGCGCTGCTGGACGTCGCGGGCGAGGCGGATCTGTTCGGCCAGGAAAGCTTGCGTCGTCGCAGGGTCCAGGCCGAGCGCCCGTGCGCGCGCCGCCACTTGCTGCAGGACGACGACTTCGCGCGC
>Ga0224500_10000569_pt1 | contig 24766 bp, 22 predicted proteins | sample SF_Oct11_sed_USG_FD_168126 | JGI IMG/M metagenome (GOLD analysis project Ga0224500, IMG submission 168126) | Sediment microbial communities from San Francisco Bay, California, United States - SF_Oct11_sed_USGS_4_1 | ecosystem: Environmental > Aquatic > Marine > Sediment | place: USA: California... | reverse complement strand
GACCATATGCGGGAACAGTTGCTTCCGGAGGGCAAGTCGTCTGCGTCCTGTTTGGGGGCTCGGTCGATCGCCGTATGTGATTCCGATGACCGTATGGTGAGTGATATGGGTGCATCGTTGGAGAGTCGACCATGATGACTTCCGAATACACAGGCGTCATTCTGGCGGCGGGTCGTGGCACGCGAATGGCTCCATTTAGCGAGAAATATCCCAAGCCGCTGTTGCCGATCTGCAATAAGCCGGTCATCGAGTATCATCTCGATACATTCAAAAAATTAGGCATTCTAGACATTGTGATTCTGATCGGACACAAGGGGTATGAGATTGCCAAGTATTTCGGGGATGGAGCGGCATTTGGGGTCAGGATTCGTTATGTGGAGCAGGTGTCTACGTTGGGGATCGCCCATGCGGTCGGACGCCTAGAGCCCCATCTCCTCCGTCCCTTCCTGTTGGTTCTCGGCGATATCTTTTTTGTCCCAGGCGACCTTCGCCAGTTGATCAGACTTTTTGAGGAGCAAGGTGGTGGTGCGGTATTGGCCACGAAAGAAGAGTCTGATCCAGAAGCCATTCGAAGAAATTTTTCGATTGCCGTGGGTTCAGACGGTTTTGTCACCCGGGTTGTTGAAAAGCCTCGCTATACCCAGAATCGACTCAAGGGGGTTGGCATCTATTTGTTTGACCTGTCGATTTTTGATTCCATCCGTCGAACTCCACGCACTGCCATGCGAGACGAGTACGAAATTACCGACGCGATCCAGGTTCTGATTGGAGACCGTCAACCGGTGCGAGCGGCTAATGTGATTCTTGATGATATCAATTTGACGACCCCTGCTGATGTCCTGCGCTGTAATCTGATTCAGGCCCGCGCTATGTCGCCGGATGACCGTATTGGCCTCAATACCCGTGTGAATCCAGATGCCACAGTCGAGGATTGCGTCATCGGCTCCAATGTTGATGTCAAACATCCGATCAAAATTACGCGCTCGGTGATCTTCGATCATACCTGTGTCACTACCACACAAGGATTCGAACATTGCATCGTCACGCCCGACGTGATCATTGATTGTAAACATGATCTTCAGTTGAGTACGGTTGCGTTATAGCTTTGAACACGCCGATGTCGATGAAAAAGCTCCAGAGCTAAATCATCAAAAGGTCTGCATGAGGTTGGCACGCGACTGCAGTGGGCATGCCCAATGATCTCTAGCAGGTTGCGGAAAAACTCATTCTGACCTCTGTATTCGTTATGGATATCGAGGTTTGAGACGGGGCTGAAAAGCCATGCAGGATGCGCAAAAAGGCTGTCCAGCAAGGCCGCAGCGAGCGAAGAGGCGAATTCTCGTACGTTGAGTCTCTGAGCGACGCGAGAACGCCGCTGGCGGCCTTTTCCCGCATCCTGCTAGGGATGCCGTGGGGTGATGTATGCAGGTCCTGGGGCGAATACGGGAGCACAAGATGCTGCGACTAGAAGAGGAAAAGAGAACAATGTCGGAGACCGTTCCACAATCTGCTGATATGTCCGGTGATCAATACTCGCAAACGGCCTGCACGGTGACGGCGTTGGGGACAGGCCTTGTGGCAGTGCCGTTCGTATTACGTCTGTTTGAGGTCTCTGTCGCGGGCATCATACTTCTGGTCGGCCTACCAGCGATGGTAGGCCAATGGGCGATCATTCGGTTGGGGACACCAGGTCCAGGGTTGTTCTTTCAGCATCGCGTGGGAGTGGGACAACGGCCCTTCCGTTTTGTGAAGTTTCGGACTATGTTTAGTGATGCACGAGAACGCTTCCCGCACTTGTATGCGTACCGTTACTCGCCTGACGAGTTACTGTCCTTGAAATTCAAGAGTGATGACGACCCACGCGTTACACCGCAAGGACGGTGGTTGCGCAGGCTCTCCATCGATGAATTGCCAAACTTCTGGAATGTCCTGACCGGTGAAATGGCGTTGGTCGGACCTCGCCCAGAAATTCCGGAGATGCTGCCGTATTACAAGGGCGATATGCTGGAGAAGTTTTCGGTGAGACCGGGAGTGACCGGTCTGGCCCAAATATCGGGCCGTGGACGACTCGGTTTCTACGAAACGGTCGAACTTGATGTGCTCTATGTTCGGAACCGGTCGTTTCTTCTGGATCTCCGAATTCTCTTGAAGACGGTCGCCATGATCATCATTCGTGACGGAGCCTTCTGATATGGCTGGCGTGACGACGAGCGAGAATAGCATGGTCCAAAAGTTTCTTCGGAAAGTTCCTCAATACACGAGAAATGCGCGTCATTTTCGTTCTCTCATGCAGCATGGAACCCCAAGAAAATGGATGAATCTTGTGCGGGCCGAGGCGGAACGAAAGCTGAAACGGATCACGACGCACAGCCACCCATACTTATTGATCATCGACCCATGTAATTTCTGTAATCTTCGATGCCCACTCTGTCCGACTGGATTCAACGATTTAGGACGATCCCAGGCCATGCTCTCGTTTGAGCATTTTCGGCATTACTTCGACCCGTTCGCCCCGTACCTATTTGAAGTCTATCTTCATAATTGGGGGGAATCTCTCCTGAACAAAGAAGTCTATCGGATGATTGAGTATGCCCAACGGTCCAACGTGGGGACGAACTTGAGCTCAAATTTCGTGGAGGTCTCCAGCATGGACCTCGATCGGATTCTTGACTCCGGCCTCGAGTACTTGGTTGTTTCGTTGGATGGAACCACACAAGAAGTCTATAGCAAATACCGAGTCCGTGGGAATCTTGAGAAGGTGGTGACGAATCTGTCAGAACTACTTCGGCGGCGACGGGCGCGAGGCCTTCGGTATCCCGTAGTGGAATGGCAATATATCGTCATGAAACACAATGAACACCAGATTCCCGACGCACAGCGTCTGGCCAAACAGTTAGACGTCGATCTGTTGCGGTTCATTCCCGTAGGCCTGCCATATGAATCCACGGATCGGAAGGCGTTAGCGGAAGAGTGGTTTCCGCTCACCGTCACTGGCCGCGTTGAAACAAATCAGGAAGAACAGCAGTTTGGGCAGGCGGGCAAGCCTGGCCCCTGCTTCTATTTGTATCGATCCATGGTGATTAACTCAGACGGAGGGGTGTCTCCCTGTTGCATCGTCTACAAACAGCAGCGAGATTTCGCAGCACTGTCCCCTCAAGAACCCTTGAATGTGCTCGAAGTATGGAACAACGAGATGTACCGTTCGGCCCGTGCCTTGTTTGCGGGTACGTCCGAGCAACCGCGCCCGTCAACCGTCTGTCATGGGTGCGATATTTTTCGTCGAGACTGAGGGCGACCGGATCTGTATGTACAGGCAGCTTCATCCTGACGCGATCCGTCAGGGGCGACCCATGATGTTTCACCGTCTTTGCACGATGTTGCTCATCCTGTGGATCCCGATATGGGTGGGATGTGCGAGTAAGACGCTGTCATCCCGCGAACCTCAGCGGCTTCCTGATCTTACGGCTTTGTCGACGCCGTATCCGGCTGAATCCGCCTATACGATCGGCGTGGGCGATGCGCTGCACATTCGGTTCTACTTCCATGAGGAGCTTGATGAGGACATTCCCGTTCGGCCAGATGGTCGAGTGTCGCTCCAATTGATCGACGATGTGCTGGCCGCTGGCTTGACACCGGTGGAGCTGGCAAGCGCTCTCAAGGCGGCATATGCAAAGCATCTTCGTAAGCCGGAGATTACGGTTCAGGTCATGCGTGTTGCTCCGCGACGTGTGTATGTAGGTGGGGAAGTGAAGAAGCCGGGACTGATTGAAACGGTCGATGTCATTACGGCGGTGAAAGCCATCATGCAGGCTGGAGGAGCCAAGGATACAGGGAATCTGGAAAGCGTGGTGGTGCTTCGCTACAGAGCTGGTATGGAACCTGAGTTTATTCGTGTCGATCTCAGAGACGATCTCCGGACTGGGACGAAGCATGAAGACATTCCGCTCCGGGCTTATGATCTTGTCTTCGTGCCAAAGACCTTTATTGCGAGCGCCAATCAATTTGTGTCGCAGTATATCGACAAGATGATTCCACTTGAGCGAAACGTCGGCGCTTTTTGGGTCGGGATTTTTTAAGACGCTGAGAGATGCGCCGGATGTAATGGCTAACGGTTACCGTGGGGGCTGAAGATTTCAACATGGTACATGAGATGGTGCGTGTGCTTCAAAGAGGCCGATCCCACACGATAGCCGTTTGCCTGAGTCTCGTGGCTGTAGGGGGGTGTGCAGACAGCCGTTCTCCGCATGCATCGGCGGACACAGTATCCAAGCCGGTGATGCTTCCCATGGGGCCGATACCGGACCAGTCGGCGAAGTACGTGCTTGTGCCGGGTGATGTGGTGGAGATCAAATTCTTCTATCATTCCCAGTTGAATGAGCGGACTCCCATCAGGCCGGACGGGCGTATCGCGCTGCAACTGATCGATGACATTCAAGCCGCAGGCATGACCCCCATGCAGTTGGATAAGGCTCTCACAGAGGCGTATGCGCGCCATATCAAAGACCCGGAATTGTCGGTTCTGGTCAAGGAATTTGCACAACGCCAGGTCTATGTGGGTGGTGAAGTACATAATCCGGGACTGATCCGGTCGCAGGAATCAGTCACCGTATTACGCGCCATTTTTCAATCCGGTGGATTCAAGGATACCGGCAATATCGAGAGTGTGGTGATCCTTCGTTACAATGGCACGCCCACGCCAGAGTTCAAGATTGTCGACTTGGAAACCGCGTTGAAGCATGGCTCGGAGCAACAGGATATTTGGTTGCAATCGTATGACGTGGTCTATGTGCCTAAAACGTATATCGCCTCAGCCAATCAGTTCGTGTCGGAATATATCGATAAAATGATTCCGATTCAGCGGTCAATTGGTGTGTTCTGGAATTTCTTCCCGGGAGGAGGTAATACCGTCCTGGGACGGTGAAGGGGTACTATGGCGCACGCTGAAACTGGAGTGAACTCCGTATCACTTCGTGATGTACTGTTTGTCCTGTTCTGGCATCGGACCACGATCCTGCTCGTGGCATGCGCGGTTTTTATTGGAGTGTTAGTCGGGCTGTTTCTCTGGGAAGAGAGCTATGAGGCCAGGGCGAGTATTTTAGTGAAATTGGGCCGACAAGGTATGACCTTAAACGCAGTCCTGCCGCCGTCGTCCCAGCAGTCAGGCATTCCTGTGGGCGTTCGGAAGGAAGATGTGAACAGCGAGATTGAGATTCTGCAGAACCGCGCCTTGATCGAACAGGTTGTCACAAAGTTAGGACCGGAGTTTTTCTTTCCCGAGTCCCAGCCGCCTGAGGCGCTAATTCCCTGGATCAAGTACATGGTCAAGCAAGGTCTCGGAAAGGTGAAGAAAGGAATCACGGAGGTTCTCATTGCCGTGGACCTCAAAACACGTATTTCTCTAAGGGAGCAAGCGATCCTGTCTATCCAAGACGGACTTGCCGCAAAAGCCATCCGTGATTCTGACGTGATCGAACTCATATTTAAGTGGGGGTCGCCTGATCTTGCTCAAGCGGCGCTCGAGGCTTTGGTCGCGCTCTACCTCGAACGTCATGTCGAGACCCACCGATTTTCTGAAGCACCCATTTTCCTGCATAAGCAGGTGGACACGATCAAGGCACGCCTCCAGGATTCGGAAGAGCGGTTGGCGGTTCTCAAACAGAAACAGAACATCACGAACTTCGGGGATCAACAGAAGTTTTTGCTTGGTGAAACGACTAAGTTTAAGGCTCTGCTGAAACAGGCAGAAACAGAACAAGCTGAAATTGCGTCTAGGCTGACTCAACTGCGTGACCGGCTCAAGTCACAGCCTGAGTATGTTGAAGTTACGAAGGATCAGGCTCGGAACACGCTGCTGGACTCTCTGAAACAGCGTCTGCTGGATTTTGAGCTGGAGAAAATGAAGTTGGAGGCGAGGTTTGACTCAACGAGCCGCCCTGTGCGGGAGGTGGAGGACAAGATTCAAGAGATGAAGTCGCGGCTCTCGCAAGAAAATACAAGAGTGATGGATCGGGTCACGACCGGACTAAATGCGGTGTATCAGGAAACGCGAAAAGATATGCTGCAGAGTGAGGTCGCACTCAACGCGCTCCAAGTGAAACGTGAGACGTTGCGCAGGCACCTCGATGCCTACACCAAAGAACTTGAGCAATTGCAGTCATACGATACGGAGCTCAACCGCCTTCAGAGGCAGATCAAACTTGATGAAGAAAGTTTTGTGCTCTACAAGCGCAAGCTTGAAGAATCAGAAATCTCAACGCTTTTAGATGCTGAGAAAGTGGTGAACGTACGAGTGGTTGAGCCGGCTTTGGCTGGGGCTGTGCCGGTGAATCAAAAAAAGAAGAGTCTGATCGTATTGCTGGGTGGTGTCGTGAGTCTCTTCGTGGGTGTGTGCGCTGCATATCTCCTTGAGTATATTGACCATTCGTTGCGTTCTCCGGAGCATGTCAGTCGGTATCTTGGTTTGCGAGTGTTGGCTTCCATCGAGGAGGCAAAGGGATGAATCCGTATACCCATGACCAGCACACAACGTACGAACGACTCCGAGGAAGCCTTGTGGCGTGGGCCGGGACTAAGCAGGTCATCATGGTGGCGAGTGCCGTGCATGGTGAAGGTACGACAACAGTCACGTCGCGGTTGGCCGCGACGATGGCTCGCACGTCGATTGGCGAGGTGTTGGCTGTTGATCTGAATCTCGCACGTCCACAGCTTCATGATGTATTTGGCGTCAAGAATACCGTCGGACTGAAGGAGATGTTGCGTGGACGTGCCGAACTTGGGGAGGTGCTTCAGTCAACAAAACTCCCTAACCTCAAGGTGCTTTCCGTCGGCGGGGAGCACGGTCTTGAATCGACGCAGGGGATGCTCCCTGGCGAAGAAGGCGTGGACATCAATGCTGGTGGGATCGGTCCATCTTCGGCGGATGACCCTGCAGGCTCATCCTTGGTGAGGTCGCGGGTGATAGGACGGCAGAATCAGATTGTTGCCAAGCCTCAGCGCCATGTTGATGTTCAGAGTTGCCATCCCGCATTTGCTTTGATGCGCGAACGGTTCGATTTCACCTTGCTTGATGCCCCTCCCCTTACTCTGGACCCTGAAAGCGCCTCATTAGCACGATGGACGGATGGGGTCATCCTCGTGGTATATGCCGGGAGGACACGATGGGAGGTGGTTGAACAGGCCAAAGTTCAACTCCAGCTGGCTGGGGCCAAGCTCTTGGGAGTCGTGCTGAATAGAAGAAGATTTGCCATCCCTCAGTGGCTCTATAACAGTTTGTAGGAGGGAGAACGCATGTCGCACTTGGCTTCATCACCGCAAGAAGGAGTCTCTGTCCTCTCGTATCTTATGGGGTGGAAGGGCTGGGGGGCACTTATTCTGCTCATCCTGGTGAGTTATGGGGTTTACATCGGGACTCTGAACGCCGAGACACCCGCCCCCGGACAGGCTGCTGCTGGATGGGTCCATGGATCCATGCGACCCGTTCTCGAATCAAATCAGACGACAGCGGATGGTATACCTGGCGACCCATCTGTTATCAAGGATCCAGCGGGTGGATCCGGGTATGTGATGTATTATGGCGCCGCACGAGGAGATTTTTCAGATCCGCTGATTCGTATCTTTCGTGCGACATCCAAAGATGGGATGCAGTGGATTCGTTCAGACCGTCCCGTCCTGGAACCGACCGCTGGAGCCTGGGATTCTACCAATGCCGAGACGCCATGTATCATTGTCCTGCCGGACAAATCCTTGCGCATGTACTATTCAGGCGCCGTTGATCCGAAAGACGAGCGGTTTCAAATCGGATATGCAGTTTCCAAGGATGGAATCACGTGGACAAAACCTGCCAGTAATCCAGTGATTGTCCGTGGAGCATCCGGGTCATTTGATAGCTATTCAGCCATGGATCCGACCGTCGTCTTGAAGGGCGATGCCTACTACATGTGGTATATGGGCATTTCAGATGCGATGAAAACCGCCATCGGATTTGCGAAAAGCCCGGATGGTATTCGATGGACCAAAGTAGGCCTTGTTCTTAGGCTCGAGTCCGAAGGGCAGGACCCAAACGATATTGGAGTGACGAATCCGAATGTCGTGTGGAATGGGAAGTCATTCGAGATGTTCTATACGTTACTCGGGGCGGATGGAACCACGGCAGGGCCGATCTTTCATGCTGTTTCGGATGATGGAGAGCATTGGAGAAAGGATGTCCAACCGGTATTGGGACGGGGGACGGGGGGGCATTGGACGTCGCGAACAGTGAGTTCTCCCAGTGTGCTGGTAGATGGTAACAAATTATTGATGTGGTACGCGGGCATGCATACCGACGGCAAATCGTTTCTTGATGCTGGGATTGGCCATTTGTCGAAGCCGTTGGATAGCACCTCACAGTCCGCGAAGCATTCGGCTCCCAAGTGATCCACAGGGATACAAATGAGGTGGCTTACCTTGGGCAACGCCATCACACGAGCGCCGGTATTGACCAATAGGTGTTCGGGCAACGTCTGAATAATGGCCCATGTTCAAGTCTATGTCTTCCAGTCTTCCCCCAACTCCTTTGTCCATTTCAAACAGCGGAACCCGTGATTGTTCTGGATCCATCAAGTCTTCTGACGATGAATGGTCTCTGTTGAAGCAGCTGACCGTCGTGACGGTTGCACGTGGAATTGGTTTTGTGCTCGCGATTGCAACCAATATCCTCCTCGTTCGTCTCCTGGGTCCTGCTGAGTATGGGTTTTTGGCCCTTTCCCTTGCGCTGATCACCATTTTTATTGGGATTCTTTCCGAGGCACTGGATGTCGCCCTCTTGCGGTTCTTACCGCTCCACCTCGCAACTAATTCCGGCCGCGCGGAACGGTATTTTCTGAGTGCAGTGACACTCAAGGGGATATTCATGGTGGGACTTGCTGTCGTGGGGTTTCTGGCCATGGATTCGGTAGCACCATGGCTGTCTCTGACGGAAGGTCGGACAGAACTCCTGAGCTGGAGCTTGGTTGGAGTGGCGGGGACCATGCTGCTCCGATCCTGTGTGGCCTACTATCAAGCGACGCACCAGCTCAGGCGTTTCGTGTATGCGGAACTCTGTCATACATTGTGCAAACTGTTTTTCGTCGGTTTCTGTGCAGCGATGGGGGTGTTGACGGCGATCAATGCGGTGGCGGGGCTGGGGCTTATTGCATTGGTGGTCGGAGTTCTCACCTGCGGCTATCTCGTCAAGAGCGAAGGGATCGTCCTGAAAGCGGCGCCCGAACAAACGGCGGAGGTCTGGCATTTCACCAAGTGGGTCATGCTCAGCTTTACCATTGCCACCATGTATAGCCGTGCGGATATTCCCTTGCTGGCGCATTTTCGTGGGGCTGCGGAGGTTGGACATTATTCTGCCGCCATCACCCTCTCTTCCGTCTCGGAAATCATCCTGTCGTTTGCGGGAGGGGCCGTGACTCCCAAGATTATGTTGTGGATGGAACAAGGACGGATGACGGACTTTCTCAGACGGTGCCTCCTCTATGGAATGGTCCCTTGCCTTGTCGCCATCGTTGGAGTGTGGATATTGGCAGAACCGATCATTGGGTTACTGTACAGCGAAACCTATCGGCCAACGGTGTTCTTGTTCCAAATTCTCTCGACGGGAACGTTGCTCTGGTGTTTGGCGCTGCCCTTGGCCGCACCGCTGGTGTGCATGCACCGTCCTCGATGGGAAGTGCTGCAAAATATCATGGTCTTGCTTCTCATGGCAGGAGGGAGTGTGCTCTTGATCCCGTCCTATGGCGCGATCGGAACTGCATATTTGGTATCCGGTCTTAAGATCCTGACGACAGGGATATCGCTCTGGCTGGCCTTCAAGGTCGCGGCGACTGTCCATGTTTCGCATGGGGTGGCAGCCCCACATGGCAGGGAAGGAGATATGTTGTGACGACTCCTCGCGTGACTATCAGTATCCCAAGTTACAATTACGGACGATTTATCGGTCGGACGATTGAAAGCGTACTGGCACAAGACTATCGCGACTATGAAGTGCTTGTGATCGACGATGCCTCCAAGGACAACAGTGCGGAAGTGGTCGGCCGTTACCGAGATCCACGCATTCAGTACATTCAGAATTCAACCAACATCGGGCAGTTTGCCACCATCAACAAAGCGTTGCATCTGGGACGGGGTGAGTACTTTATCAATCTGGCCTCGGACGATGTCTGGTATCCAGGACTACTTCGGCGAGCCATGGACCTCCTGGAGGCTCATCCGAAACTGGCCGCAGTCCATTCGGCAGAATATTGTATCGATTCGGATGATCAGAAACTGACGATTAATACGGCGATCTATCCGGCTCATACGGAGGGAGCACAGGCGCTCCGGGCGTTCTTCTGCGGTGGATGGCATTTTTCTTTTTCTTCGTGCGTCATGCGCCGATCCATCGCACTTCGACATGGAGGGTTCGATCGTGCATTCGGAGAATTTGCCGATTCGGCGATGTTCGTACGGCTCTGTGGAAGCGGCGAGATCGCCTTCCAGCACGAGTGCCTTATTGGCTATCGTCTGCATGGCACCAGTGTCAGCGACAATATGTTCGTCCGGGCAGATGACTGGTTTCGGCAGCAACGGCAGTTTATCGATCGCGTTTTTGCGTGGGATGAACTGGCAGGCTCCTCCTTTGCCGTACTGAAGGAGGAGGCCGTGGAGGAACTGGCCAAATTGATGGTGCGGCGGGCCCATCTCGTCCGTCTTGCTGCGGGTCGCAGACAAGTGTGGGAGATTGTTCGCCACGCCTGGGCAATGAGTCCTCGTGCGATCGTCGCCCCACATCTTTGGAGCAGAGCCTTTTTGAGTTGGGTGCTTCCTGAGTATATTCTTCGCGACTTGCAGCGGCGAAAAAGGAACCGCGTCTTGGCGATAGCCAATGGGTAAATGACTATGATGCCCTCGATAGATACTCATCCCACCACCTTTGGATCGATGCCTCCTGACTTTGTTGTGTGCCCAGCCTGCAAAGGGCGATTGGCTGAGTCTGGGGAGGCTTTACAGTGCCAGCTGTGTCGATATGTCTATGAGTGGCTCGATGGCGTGCTTCACTTGCTTGCCGAACCAGGTATGCGGTTCGAAGATGTTCCTAATGAGGAGCGGGACTTACTGGAAGAACGGGCCAATGCGTACTCGACCCAGCATTACTTTCTGCCATTTCTGAAAGAGGAGTTCAGCCAACGGCGCGTTTCTGCCTCGGACCAGCCATTCCGTGTGCTCTTCAATGGGTGTGGGGTTGGTATGGATGTCGATATGGCGAATGAGGCTGGGTTTGAAAGTTATGGAGTGGATTGTGGAAATCGGACGAGGATTTGGAAGCGGCGGGAGTGTGCCGCTCGCCTGTATGTCGGGAACGCCCGCGCATTACCCTTCGCCGAGGAGTCCTTCGATGTGATTATTACCGGGTGTTTGTTCCCTCATATCGGTGTGGTGGGCGACTCGACGACGCTCGCAGCAGATGGTCATATTCATCGGCAACAGGCCGCCAGCGAAATGGTTCGCGTGACACGACCCGGTGGCCGCATGATTATGGCTAATCCAAACCGTTGGTGTCCGGTGGATCTTTGGCATCAAGGCCAGATGAAACATCCCGATGACTTATTCCGGCCTCACTCTCCCACCGAGCGGTTTCTGTTGTCGTTGAACGACTATCGCCGATTGTTTGCGTCCTGTCAGTCCATCAAGACTCTGCCGCTCTCAGGTTATTGGGGATTCCTCCAAAAAGGGACCCATCCTTACAAGCGGTATCTCGTTCCGATTGTTGATTCGTATTTTTCGTTCATGTCCTCACGGGAAGGGGCTTGGTTACGACCGACGGCCTTCAACCCCTGGCTCATTGTCATGGCCACGAAATAGGCCAAAGGAACTCCAATGCTGCACACTGGAAAGAACTTATCCACCGCCGAAAAGCTCGATGATGCCTCATATAACCTGCTGCTGAAAGAGGAGGGACAATTCTGGGGAGAGTCAACCGTAGATGCGATGGCGCATGGTATTCCGCCGTGGGTCGACATCCGTCGCACCGAGGGCTTCTCTCGTCCGGTTCCTGGGGCTTGGGATGACCATCGGATGCACCATGTCCTGTTTGGAGAGGCTCTCGCGTTTTTCTTGACCGAAGTGAGTCGGTATCGATCGGCGCACACGCTCGATTTAGGGTGCGGCGCAGGATGGCTAAGCCTCGAATTGGCACGCACTGGCTTGCATGTGACCGGTATCGATGTTTCGGAGGGCCAGATCGATGTAGCGCGTCGATATGCGGCATCCGTTGAACATCCCTCCACGTTCGGCGGTCTCCATTACACTGTGGCCGACCTGAGCCGTCTTGACTTGGCACCGAGCAGCTATGATGTCATCACGGCATGGGGAGCCCTGCACCATATTTCCGCCCTGGACCATTTGCTCAGGCAAGTCCATCGTGCTCTAAAACCCGAGGGCGTGTTCCTTGTCTATGACGACATCGACTGGGCGACGCGTAATCATGTTTGGCTTGGGCTTGCATACTTATTGATTCCTGGTCATGAACCAATCGGACAACGTTTAAAAAAAATCTATCGACGATTCCTGCACGGAGAGAAAATTATTTTGAGCGCCAGCGAGCGCGAGCGGTTGCCACGGGATACCGGAGCGGATTCACCGTTTGAAATGGTGCATGGGGCGGATATTCTCGATCTTGTCGGAAAGTATTTCCACGTCACTCACCTCAAGACGTCCGTGGCGATGTCGTTACCCATGTTTCTGCAAATTTCTAAGGGGCCTGATTGCTGGTCACGCCAGCATCGCTACCAGATACTCCATTTTCTTAAACGGTTCGAAGATGTGCTGATCAGACTCGGTATTGCTAAGGGAAGTATGGCGTTGCTCAAAGCCGTCAAGAAAGATGTCTCACACATTGCTCGGTGAAGATGCAATCTCTTGGTAACCCACGCTCGCAAATCTCCACGGAACTCGGCCTGAGTCCAGCCGACGACATCGTCTGTTTTGGATCAGGGGAGTGGTTCTATGTGCCCAGTATTCCTGAGTATACGATGCTAGAAATGGCGACCAAACATCGTGTGTTGTATGTCGAACCATTTGTGTCCTTCCTGACCGTCTTGCAGACGCGGCTGTTTGATAAGAATGCCGCCGCCTTTCGCCCAAAAGTGAGGTGGGGACTGAGACAGATCACCCCCCGGCTCACCGTGTATACACCGCCGCCTCTGGCGCTGCCGTTTCAGCATCGTTTTGCGTGGATCCTACATATCAATATGATCTTTCTCGCATGGCTGGTGAGGCGAGTCATGCGTAGATTGGGATTCAGCACGCCAATTCTTTGGGCCTATCTTTTTCGGCTTAGCGGCATGGTTGGACGACTGTCAGAGAAGGCGGTCGTGTATGACTGTATTGAGCATGATGAACACTTTGTTGCTTCAGAAATTAGCAAGCAAACAATACGAACCTTGGAAGAAAGTCTTTGCCGGAAATCTGATGTCGTTTTCGTGATGAATCCGCAACTGCATCGCCTGAAAGGCCAGTGGAACCCTCGTACCGTCATCGTTCCATCTGGTGCGAAAATCGCCCATTTTTCAAAGGCAGCTGATCCTGCCACACCGATTGCGGCAGAGCTGATGACTCTCCCTCGTCCGATCGTCGGTTATTTTGGACAAGTGGATCGGTGGAAGATCGATTTTGATTTGTTGATCTATCTTGCACGGCGGCATCCTGATTGGTCGGTGGTCCTTGTCGGACCGGTTGCGCCGGAAGTCCGTGGTGATGCAAGGCTTGCGTCGCACCGAAACGTGTATTTCTTTGGTAGACAACCGTATGAGCGCATTCCATGTTTTCTGAAAGGTTTTGACGTTTGTACGATGCCGTTCACTCCGAGCGAGAACATTGAGCTCTCCAGCCCGCTCAAACTCTACGAGTATCTCGCAACTGGGAAGCCGATCGTCAGTGTCTCATTTCCCGCCGTCGAGGATTTTTCCGAGTATGTTTCTATCGCGCGATCACCGGAGGAGTTCGCCGCTGCAGTGGAAAGAGCCTATGCCGTCGATACGCACGAGTTGGCCTGTCGCCGAATGAGGGAGGCGGAAGTCCATAGTTGGGAGCGGCGGGTGGAGCGAAAACGAGTGGCGCTTCATGAGGTCTTGATGGAACGTGCCAGTCGGGAGGTCTGCGCATGAGTGCTCCCGTCGGTATTCCCATCCTGTGCTATCACTCCATCGATGTCAGCGGTTCGTTGGTCTCCACCTCACCGGCCTTGTTTGCGAGCCATATGGCCTATCTCGCGGCAAACCACTATCGGGTGGTTTCCATGGCTGAGGCCGTTGAGGGTTGTACGAACGGAGAGCTCTTGGGTAGGAGAACCGTGGTGCTTACGTTCGACGATGGGTATGCAAACAATCATGCGGAAGCTTTTCCGGTCTTAAGAGGGTACGGGTTCCGAGCCACGTTCTATATCGCGACAGGATTTGTGGGTGCCCGGGCGTCTTGGATGATACGTGACCTGACGACGATGTTTCCCGGACTCAAACAAGGTGCTGATGTCTCGGAGCTAGTCAGCCGTTGTGATCGTGCCCTGGTAGGTCGGCGCATTCCTTACCTGCTGCGTCTGGACCCCACCCGTGCGGCTTTTGAGATTCAGGCATTGCTTGATGCCGCTGAATTTTCAATGATGACCTGGGCTCAGCTACGTGTACTATCCCAAGCCGGTATGGAAATTGGGGACCATAGCTATTCGCATCCGTTCCTGACAGAGATGACTGACCTGGAAGTGGAAGCGGAACTTGTCCAGTCGCGGGTTAGACTCGAGTCGGAAATCGGCCGACCGGTGAGGAGTGTGTGCTATCCCTATGGGGCCTATAGTGCGAATGTCGCTCAAGTCGTCCGGTACGCGGGGTATACAAGTGCCTGTACCACGGAATCAGGCCTGACCAATTTCCTCTCATCCGACCGATATGCGATGCGTCGTCTCCTGATTTCAGACCGGGATTCATTGGGTCGTTTTCGGATGATGATGAGCGGCGTCGGGAGACGGATCCTCGAACTCAAGCCTTGGGCGAAACGAATGTTGGGCGCGGTTAGACCGCCTAAGAAGGTTCGAACGATGAGAGCGACAGGTTCAGCATGATGGTGAATTCTTCTAACGTGCCGGTCGTATCTGGCAGCATGGTATCCGGGCGCGTGGATTCCGGCGTGGTCTGGATGGGCGCTCTTATCCTTGGGATTGCACTTGGGACCGGGTTTGTTGTGGCCGCACAATCGCTGGGACCCTTAAAGGCGTTGATCGCGGTGGTCGGGATAGCGGTGGTGGGAATAATTCTCGTAAAACCGGAGATAGGGTTTGTGCTGATGGTTGCGAGTATCCCGTTGGAACGGCTTGGTCGGCTTTCTTCTGGAGACTCCGTCGTCAATTTGTCCGTCGCAAAAATTCTTGGCATTGTGACCTTGGTCGGCTGGTTTTTCCGTGTCTGCCTCCTAAAAGAACGGATCCGATTTCCCCGTGAGATTTGGCCGCTCCTTTTGTTCATCATGCTCGGGGCCAGCTCGCTCAGCTATACCACGGATGTGGAGGCCACGGAGCGCAGTCTATTGCAATTTATCACGACCGTCTTTTTCGTTTTTATCACCGTCAATTTGGTGCGCACTCGTGTCGTCTTAACCACCTCGATCGTTGCGCTCCTGCTTGTCACGATGGGCGTGGGACTCGGAGCCGTTGGCATGAGAGTCGTCCCGGGTTTCCAGGTGGACCATGACGACATGGATTCGGTTGGCGTGCTGGAAGACGACGCGGAAGATCGGCGTGTGGGAACTGTACAAAGCAGCCAGGGACTGACGGTTCATCCAGGGTTTTACGCGTTTTCTCTGCTCATTGCCATTCCGCTATATTTCTACGCATTTCAGACTGCACAGAAGACCGCATGGCGGCTGTGTTGGGCTTCAGCGGGAGTGCTGGCTTTTGTCAACCTTCTCCTGACATACAGACGGACAGGAATTCTCGCGCTGGCCGCTATTCTCGGCTATCTGTTTCTGCGGAGGGCCATCACCTGTTCGCCCCGGACACTTGCCTGGTTTGTGGTCCCGGCCTTCTGTGGACTGTTTCTGGTCCCGAATAGCCTATGGGAACGGATGTTTTCGGTTTCTGCCTACGATCCCAACGAAGCGCATAATGTGGAGTCCCGTCTGCGTATGTGGGAGGGGGCGTGGATGCTCATTCAAGAACGGTGGACAACAGGGGTGGGACTTGGGAATCATTCGGAACTGCAACACTATAATGGGCTTCATGACATCATTGCCGATGCAGGCGCACACAATGGGTATATTCAAATGCTCGTTGAGCTTGGAATCGGTGGGCTCCTCGTATTTGGATTCGTCATGCTGGTCTTGTGGAGGGGATTATCCAAGGCAGAAGCGCGATGGTCGACGGCAGCGGATCCCGCGTTGTCTAAACTTCCGGTGTTTCTCAAGGCTAGTTTCTTGGCCTTCCCATTGACGGCGTTGACGGGCATTGAGTTTATCATGCCCATGCGTGATTGGTGGTATGTCTGTGGTCTTGGCATTGTGTTGACGAGCCTGACGAGTCGACACACAGCGGATGAGTCGAAAGGCCACGCAGGGGAGAGGTAGAAGATGAGGGCGCAAGGTTGTTCGCTCAATTGGGTAAAGCCGTTGCATACCACCCGTTGTCTCTTAAAGAGAGAGTTCTGCCAATGACCGTGATGGTCGAACCCTCTTTTCATCCATCGGACACAGGTCATACTGGTTCTGCTTCGCAGCACCAAGACGAACGACGCGTGCTTCATATTAAGACTTTATGGATGAAAGCAGGCGGCATCGAACAACAGATTCTTGGGATCATACAGGGGGCAACGGATACCCGGATGTTCCATCAGGTGGCGCAGCTCGTTCCTAATGTCCCGAGCCACTACGGATGGGACTTAGTTCAGAGTGATGTGCTCACGGAAACCTCAGTGGGAAAAGATCGTCTGCATCCGGTCGTATGGGATCGGATGGCTTTCTTGATACCGACGCTGCGGAAGCTCAGGACACTGATCGCGCGCCACAACATCGATCTCTTACATGCGCATGATAATCGATCGAATTTTGTGGGGGCGATCTTGGCACGGTGGTGCAACCTTCCGCTCGTTGTTAGTCTTTATGGATACGTTCGCACATCGTGGAAGCTACGGGTCTTGGCTAGCTTGGACCATCAGATCCTTAGAACCGCCGACCATATCATTGCCAGTTCACCTTCCATGATGCGTTGGATTCCGCTCACGTGTTCATCTCGTGTTACGACGATTCTCAATGCCATTGAGACAATGCCATATCGGATGTCCTTTTCAGAGCGAACACTACTGATACGTGAGCTGGGTCTTGATGGCCAGAGGCCCATCGTGAGCCTTGTCGGGAGGCTCAGCGAGGAGAAAGGACATCATGTCCTGCTTGCTGCTGTGCCGAACGTGCTCCGCCGCTTCCCCTTGACTCAGTTCGTATTTGCCGGAGATGGCCCATTGAGGGAGGTTCTTGAACGGCAGATCGAGCAGGCGGGTCTTACCCCCTCAGTTAGACTGGTCGGCTTCGTGGACAATGCCCGCGCGGTGATGGCTCTATCGGATCTGGTGGTTCAGCCATCACTGACCGAGAGCCTTCCGTTAACCATTCTAGAAGCCATGACGCAGGGAAAAGCCATTGTGGCTACGGATGTGGGTAGTATTCGAGAGGCAGTGGTGGAGGGGGAGACGGGCCTCCTGGTTCCACCACATGATCCCGCGGCTCTTGCGAAAGCCATTATCGCCATGCTGGAGAATGATCATCGACGGACGGCAATGGGTGAGCGTGGGGCACGGCTTGTTCGGGATCGTTTCTCAATTGCAACGAGAGTGTCGCAAATTCATGACGTCTATCAACGAGTCTTTGCCGGTCAACATTCCGCTCAGATACCGGAATGGGTGGGGCAGCGATGACGGCGACGATTGCCATCAGTGCTGAATGGCTAGGAACGAACGCAGGAGGGCCTGAGGTCTATACGTCCAATCTTGCAAAGGGTCTAGCCAAGTCAGGCGGGTCATATCGGTATCGATTACTCTTGAGCGAAAAGAGTCAGATTCCGGTTTACTCGGATGCAGGTCCGCAGCTTGTTCCTCAATTGATGTTCGGCCGTTCACGGTGGCTTGTCATCCCGTTTTGCCAGCCATGGGAACTGATACGGCGGCCTGTTGATCTGTTCCATGCGACCTTTGTGGCGCCGCCCATTTGTCCAACTCCATTTGTACTGACTGTCTGTGAACTGGGGTTTGAAAGGTTCCCGAATTTGTATCCCCCGCTGATGACCAAACGCTTATCGATCCTGACCCGTTCGGGATCCAGGCGAGCCAAACGCATTCTGAGCATATCAGAGTATACGAAGCGCGATCTTGTGGAGTGTTACGGGATCGATCCGGCCAAGATTGACGTGGTCTACTGGGGTGTATCCGATCGTTTCGTGCCGATTGCAAATCGTCATCTGATTGACACGGTGCGAAACAAATATCGACTTCCTGTTGAATACATTTTGTATGTAGGCAAGGTGGAGGCACGAAAGAACATCTCTCGCTTGATCCAGGCCTATCATTTTCTTAAACAACAATCGGATGTCCACCACAAGCTTGTGATCGCTGGCAAGTGGTCGTATCTAAATGCGGATGTCACGGAAACTGTGGATAAGCTCCGCTTACAGGAGGACGTGATCTTTCTGCCAGAGTTCGATCGGTTGGACCTTCCTGCGATCTATAACGGAGCGAGTGTCTTCGTGTTTCCCTCACTGCTCGAGGCCTTTGGGATTCCACCCATTGAAGCCATGGCTTGTGGTGTCCCGGTTGTCGTAAGCCGGCAGACGGCGATTCCAGAGATTGTGGGTGATGCCGGGGTCTATGTTGATCCATTGGATCCCAAGTCCATTGCGGACGGGATCTATAAAGCACTTACAGACCAGCCGCTCCGTGCTCAGCTCATCGAGAATGGGTTTAAACGTGCTCGACGATTCATGTGGGAATCAACCATTCGTCAGACACTCGCAATATACGAATCCGTGCTGGGGTATTAAGTGCTGATGCAAGGAGAGAGGACGATGCGTTCCCACACGGACGTGCAACTTGCTATTGTGATTGTCAACTACAATACGCGCGAGGATGTGAGGCGATGTCTTTCCAGCCTCACTACCTCTCCGGTCGGAGTCGCCCATGAAATCATCGTCATTGACAATGCCTCGACCGACGGCAGCATCGACATGATCCGCGAGGTGTTTCCGGCCGTCCGGATAGTCGTCAATCATGAGAATCTGGGACTCGTAAAGGGCTATAACCAGGCTTGTCGGACTACTACTGCGCCGTATGTTCTTTTGCTGGATAGTGACACCATTGTTCACGAGATGGCGGTGGATAGGCTGTATCGATTCCTGAGTGATCATCCTGCAGTGGGCATTGTTGCGCCACAGTTACTGAATGTCGATGGGACCAATCAACTCACCGCACGCAATCTGCCATCGGCCATGAATGGCCTGTTCGGACGTCAGACCCTTCTGACTCAGTGGTTTCCGAACAACCCATGGAGTCGTCGGTATCTTCGTCGTGAGGACACTGTTCGTCTGACCGCCTACGATGTGGAATGGATTTCGTTTGCATGTGGGATGTTGCGGTCAGAGTTATTTGAAAAAGTCGGCTACTTTGATGAGGACTATTTTGTTTATTGGATTGATGCCGATTGGTGCCGCCGCGTGCTCGAAGCAGGTTTCCGAGTGTCGTGTGTTCCCACGGCTCGTGTGACTCATGTCGAGAAGAATAAGAAAGGACGGCGAAAACGTCCACGCTCAATCATTGATTTCCATCGTGGTGCGTATCTCTACTTTCGAAAGCATCACGCATCTTCGAAATGGTCACCCCTGGGATGGGTAGCGATGTGCGGACTCGGCCTTCGTGCTTGTCTACATCTGGCCCTTAATCATTTCAAACGCTGATGGTGGTCCACAGATGAGTTTGAACGTACCCGAAACAATGGAGCAAGACCCATTTAGTAAGAGCAGGATAAGCCGCTTGAAGGGAGAAGACTCCGTGAGCGTTCCCGAACCTGACCCTGATGGCCTGGATGAAATCGGCGTGATTCGTGCCATTGCCGACCTGTCTTCTGATAGTGTCCGGGCAATGGCACGACTGCAGGCGCTTACAGCGGATCTCATTCGGCTTAAGCAAAATCGAGGTGCGTTTGAGTATGACCCTTCTCTTGCGGTGTATCGCCGGCTCCCAGTTTCTTCCGCCATAGCCACTATGGTGAAGGACCAGACGATCTTAGTCACGGGTGCGATGGGGTGTATAGGGAAGGCATTGGTCGCGCGGCTGCTTCAATATGGGCCACGCCGAGTGATCGCAATCAGCCGGTCGCCTGTGCCCCGTGGAGTGCCGGTCCATCGCGTTGTCCGTACAGTTCATGCCGATATTCGGGATCAGGACTCATTGGCTGCTGTGTTCGCACGATACCGACCGGATGTCGTTTACCACTTAGCGGCACAGCGACTTCCGAGTCTTGGTGAGATCGAAATTGCCAACACGATTTCTACCAACGTCTTTGGGACGAGAAACATTGTTGACCTCAGTCGAGAATTTCGGACCAGTCAATGTCTTGTTGTTTCTACTGCCAAAGCCGTCAATTATTTCCCGTCACAAGTCTACAACCAAACTAAGAAGCTTGAGGAGTGGGTGGTTCTTGGTGCGCCTGTTGACAGTGGGCCATCCTATGGAGTGGTTCGCTTGACCCATGTGATCGATAACAGCTGGTTGCTCCACAAAATGAAAGAAGGAATGGCTAGAGGACTGGTCGCACTTCAAGCGCCGGACATCAGTTTCTATGCACAGTATGTGGCGGAGGCAACGGATCTTCTTCTCAATGCGCTCGCGTTGGTGGAACGTGGTCGGGCGAGAATTTTCTCGTCCCAGGATCTCGGTTGGCCCATCAATCTCTTGGACCTGGCACTCTGCCGAATTTATGAGTCGAAGAGCAGGGCAGGCATCTACTTCGTCGGGGCACAGCCGGGGTATGAGGATCACATCTTTAGGGGAGTATTGGATTGGTCTGCACCGACCTGCCGTCTGCCGCATGCCTTGCACAGCGCATTAGAGAGTCCTCTTGATGACCCCCGTGCCATTGCTGCCGGGGTGCGGGCATCGGTTGCGCCTCTGTGTGATGCCGGAATTCTTGCTTCCGTGCTCGATCAGCTGCAAGGAGCCGTGGAGGGAAAACCTACCGAGTCTCGTCGGTTGAGGTTCTCTCTCAAACAGGCCGTATCGAAAATGGTGTTCTATATGTTTTCGGAAACCCACCCGGAATATCTTTTGAACATTGCACGATGGGGTGCTTCACCATCGGTCTTGCGCGTGACGGGGGCCGATGTGACACACCATCGTGATACTCTCATTCCACTGATGCAGAGTGTATTGCCAAGGATTACTCCAGAGCTGTTCTTTCGATCGGGGTGGCACGGTGACGAGTGGGAAGCCTTTCTTAAGGCGATGAGTGAGATCCCAGAACTCAAAGCGGTGGTTACAGAATGGGGATCGCTCCTGGGCAATCGTGCACTGTCGATTGGAGCGGTCAGCTGATGGGTTGCAGTCCGCTGCCATCGATGAGAAGTCCTCAGCCAGCCGATGCAGCTGGTTCAACGGCTGCAAAATGCCTCATCAACCCGCCGTTCTCTCGTCAGCAAGACTCGGTCACGCAATTGGAAGCGCGGGGAGATGAAATGCGTTTGGGTGCGGCAGGGTGTCACAATTCTGAGGTAAGACACCACTCATCATGAACGCTGATCGCGTCGAAGAGGTTGCGGCCAATCGGCATTCTGGAAGGGCTCGCATCGTGTTCTCCTTGGCCACGCTTATCGTGGGATTGGCGCTGATGGAACTGGTTGCGTTCTGTGCAGTTAAGTTTGTTCTTCTCACACGAACACCGGCATTGTTCTTTCACCCGCCTCGGATTATCGAGTCTGAACTCCAGCAGTATTTAGAGGTGCGTGATCCTCTTCTCGGATGGCCGGCTCGAGCCGAGAAGGTTATCTCTCGTACAATTCCAGCCTATCCGAAAGAAGGAGGAGAGTGCATCTCATTGTATGGAGATTCCTTTACGTATGGCGATGATGTTGGTGATGCCGAGGCATGGAGCAATCTGCTGTCCGTGCAACTAGGGTGTCGGGTAGCCAATTATGGAGTGGGCGGCTATGGAACGGACCAAGCGTTTCTGCGCTATGCGAAGAACGGCAACGACCGATCCGGGCTGGTCATGCTAGGTATATTCCTCGACAACCTCATTCGAAATGTTAATCAATATAGATATTTTCTCGATGGTGTGACCGTCTTTTCTCTCAAGCCTCGATTCATTGTCGATGATGATCAACTGAAGTTGGTCGCCATTCCAATAAAGACCGCCGAGGAATTTCGTTCCGCTATCAGCGATCCTGTGTCCGCCTTCACGAACGAGCTGTTCTTGCCGGACTCTCGCAATGGTCCAGTGACACCGTCGTTCCCTTATCTTGGAGTGATCACTCAACTTCTAATGTCAGAACGCTTTTCAGGCGGTCTGCGTGGCCGTCCGAGCTGGGAATCGTTCTTCAGGGAAGATCATCCAAGCCATGCACTCGGTATTACCGTTGCGATTGCCCAACAATTTGCTGACTTGTGCCGATCGCGAGGACAGGAGTGTCTGGTCATCATCTATCCGACGGGCCGTTCCTTTAAGCGGTTTAAAGAGTCAGACCACCTCGCCACTCGTTCGCTTGGAGAACAGCTTGAGCGACATGGGATGCCGTACGTAGATCTCCACTACGCATTTCGTGCGCGCGTTGGCGCCGAAGAGTTTTGTGGGCTACTTGTCGAGTCTCCAGCAGTCCGATGCATGGGACACTTTAATGCCGCGGGCAATCGGTTGGTTGCGGACATCCTCTATCAGCATCTTGTACGGCAGGGGTTCAGGCGGAGTTGAATATGACCACATAGGCTGGAGGTTGTACCCCTTGGCAGGTGCAAAGCCGTGAGCTGACCACCTTGTTCCCACATTCTATTCACGCGTCGTCCATGGTCGTGGCAACCTTGTCCAGAGTGATATATAGCCGGCTGGTTCGGCTTAAGGATGAAGAGGTTTTCAGTGGGTTTTGCGTCACGGCATCACATGACCATGCGGTTTCCAGGACTCTATAGCGTCATTCTTCTCGTATCGCATCGTAGATAAGCTGGTCTGATTTGGCCGGGTCGGTCTGCCAGGAAGGCATGGACTCATTCCACTGGATCGGCGCATCGGCTCCTTTGGTAATGTTGCGTCGATTGGTTGCTGTGACAGAAAATGGTGACGTGGTAATGGCAAGATCGACAATCACAATATCCACAGGATCTTTCCCTGCTTGCATCGCCTGGTGATCATACGCCCAGAGGGCCAACTTATCCCCAGTGGCATTCCAGCGCGGGAAGAAATCGGCCACTACCGGGTTGGCATTCAAGATGCTTACTGTCGTGCCGGATTGGCTATACAGCCCAACCCAGAAATCCCACTCTCCGATCACAAACGGGGGTTCGAACGGAATGACCAAACTATCATTCAGATGCCGATAACTCGCAATGAATTCGCCATTTGGAGAAACTTGAGGGTCATGGTCCCCAAGGGGGCTATTGGTGCGTATGCTCACATGGCTGATAGTCATCAACGTGGGGTCAAGAGTTCCCGTCATTATCCGACCAGATTGGGATGGTTGGGAGAACCGTTCCCGTGTCCAGGCAATTCGATTATCGGCTCCCCAGTGCACATCAATGTCGGCGTCCTGATTGAGGATAGGGGCATGAGCTGTATCGGAAAATTGGATTTGTCGTGGGTTGCCTCCGTCGTGCCCCATCACCCAGAGCCGCGTATTGGATCCGCCATCGGCCCGATTGGACACAAAAATGATGTATCGGCCATCCGGTGAGAAGTGCGGAGTGGCGTCGATGAATCCATTATTCTGAATCGCACCAGCTCCGTTGAGGTCGGTGAGAATCCGAGGCCTTGTGCCATCCACATTCATGATCCCGATGGCGCTGGCGGTGAGATCCACCTCATTGTAGTTGCCATCTTCGTTCACGTCGGCAAGATACGTTTGGTACAGAAGGAGCGGGCCACTCGTTGCTCCATGTGGAGCATAGACCAGGTGATTCTGCTGATATCTTGTTTCCACAAGTTTGACGCGTGACTCACCCGTGGTGTCGCTTGAAGACTGTGTAAAAATGGCATGTATTTCTGATGGGAGGGTTGTATTTCGCACGGTAGGTTGGGGATCTGCTCGATCGGGAAGCCCATCGTTGTCCGTATCGGCGTGACGTGGATCAGTCTGAAACATCGTGGTTTCATCGATGTCCCATAGACCATCGCTGTCCGTGTCCACAGCAGCTGTCGAATTAATAGAACCAGTGTCTCCGCTGCTCGAGCAGGATTGGGCGAACAACAGCAAGGTCACAAGGAGAAGCGACAGCTTGCGCCATCGGGGGGCAGCGTTTGGGCATGGTCGACAAGATGTCGAAATGATCGGTCCCATAATCCTCCATCAATGAGTAGTTAGCTTACGATGAAATTAGCGGTTCACTCTAGGAGCCTGTCCGACATTGAAACGAACGGGCGCTGTTCGTGCTGACTGAGGCCACTTTCATACTACGGTGTTGTGCTCAGCAGAACCGCTCCTAGGCTCTTCCGCCTGCATCACGTCGTCTTTCGATGGCCACGCAGTGCCCGCAGTGCCTCG
>Ga0224500_10000567_pt1 | contig 24801 bp, 29 predicted proteins | sample SF_Oct11_sed_USG_FD_168126 | JGI IMG/M metagenome (GOLD analysis project Ga0224500, IMG submission 168126) | Sediment microbial communities from San Francisco Bay, California, United States - SF_Oct11_sed_USGS_4_1 | ecosystem: Environmental > Aquatic > Marine > Sediment | place: USA: California... | reverse complement strand
GTTCCCCAGCCAGGTGGGCCCAGGTGCGAAGTCGGTCTACTAGTCGAGAGCAGTAGCGGTGTGAGGATGCGGCCCGGAATTCCCATCAGGGGATTCCGGGCCATGTTTTTTCTGCCTTACGGCTGTGACGTCCGTATAACCTACTAATCTGTAGGGTCCCCTTGCACCGGAATTTCTTCCTGCCTAAAATATTAAGGTACCATTCAAAGTGTCCGTTGCTTGACAGTGATCTGTAAAAGCCTGGCATTCCAAATAGTTGTTCATGTGAGTCTCGGGACGGTGGAGGCTGCGCTGGGATAGAGTTTGGCTCTTGTTCTGTTGTTAGGCGCGCTATTTGGAGTGCTTACTTAGAAAGGAGGAATTCTATGTCTGTTGAACGTACCTGTCCAACTTGCATGACTGATAAGGTGCAACGCATCCGTGACATTCTGGAACAATCGCCGTCTGCAAAAGCGTTGACTGGTCTTCCAACGTCGTATCTCCCGCCAAAGGTCCCCTGGGCCTATCTTCAGGGATTTCTGCTTGGGGTCCCCGTGTATGTTGGCATCCTGCTGACCATCGGGTCCCCTCAAGGTTCAGAAGCAGAGATGTCGGTCGCAGAGATCACCTCGTCTGCAGGATTATTGGGGGTATGGGTTGGATACGGAAGGTTGAAAACTAAAACCTATACTGAGAAGCTGGCTGAATGGAAGGATACCATTGCGTCGAAGTTCTTGTGCCGGAAATGCGGTCATGCGTTTGAAGGGTAGGCTCCTCACGGGAATCGCAGTCGGCATCTGGTTTACTTGTGATGGAGTCAGCGTCGCATCTGTTGAGACGAGATGGGTACCGATTGAGGATGCGTATCAAACACCTAGCCTTTATACGGTGTATGTTGATCCTGAATTCATAGGTCTGGGTGGAAGCGTTGTCGTGTTAAGGCAATTGACGGACTATCTGTGGATGCAAGGGAATGCGGGGTTTGGACGCTTTGGACCGGGGCCTCATCGGTTTTTCTCGACCGTGACTCGTAAAGAATTTCATTGTGCAAGCAAGCGTGTGCGATTGCTTGCCTTCACTGAGTTTTCACACCACATGGGAACTGGTCGACCGGCAGAGGGCTCCGTGGACCAGAGTCAGTGGCTCCCTATCGAACCAGCCAGCATTAATGAAGGTCTGTGGAAGATCGCCTGCAGTCAGCGCTAGCCGAGCCCCCAGATCCTACTTCCCAGTTCAATACCCTCCAGCAGGCCAGTGACGGCGCGGGGAGACGGTTGTTTGGTGATTATTCGGAATGATGGTGGTGTCCCCAATCGGAATGTGAACCTTTCAATGTTGCATCGGGCACACCTTGTCATCCGGTTTTCTGGAGAACTTCCGGCCCGCGCCGCGTAATGCCCTTGTAGAGCAGAGGTCTGGGCCGGAGATCCTTTGGCGTCTGGATCAGTGCGAGCCCGTTTACCAGCGATCGCGCTTTCCACCACGGTCACCGCCGCCACCACCGAATCCACCACCGCCGCCGCCAGAACGCTCCATCGGTTTCGCTTCATTGACCGTCAATTTGCGGCCACCCATATCCGTGTCATTGAGCGCCGTGATTGCGGCTTTCGCCTCGGCATCCGAGGACATCTCCACGAAGCCAAAGCCACGCGACTGTCCCGTGAACTTGTCTGAGATGATCTTCGCAGAGGCCACCGTGCCATGCGCCCCAAACAACTCGTTCAACTGCTGCTCGGTCGCCGAATACGGCAACCCACCGACGTAAAGCTTCGTACCCATCTTGGGGTCCTCCTGTGATGATGACATTGTCCATGACGCGAGAGGGTTTCGCAAAAAGGAAGACGCGACCTAGGGATGGTACAGCGTAATGGGGCTGAGGCTAAACTTCCAATCACGGTCTCGGCAGGAACAACATCGGTAATAGGCCGTCTTGCGCTCGTTTCATGCGAGGCCTGACGCGATGAAACAGTCTGAGTGTATCAAGATGCAAGAATAATAGAAAGTGTTCCTTACGGCTCAGGCTTTCAGTCATTTATTTCTGCGCTAGGTCAGGCTTGGCTCAACGGCATCCTGCCCAGACGAGACAGATTCTTCTGAAACTGTTGCCGAACCGGGTTCGGGTCTGGCGCGAGATCAGAGACGGGGAGAAGGTCTACCGCTTCGAATGGGAAGCAACAGTGAATAGAGTTTTCAACGGCTTAGCGTGCCTTGAAAGGTTTGGTGTCCCCAACGGGATTTGAACCCGTGTTACTGCCTTGAAAGGGCAATGTCCTAGGCCAGGCTAGACGATGGGGACGTGTCACTATAGATAAGCGAACAGTGGCACTCATACCACACTCGTTACGGCCCTGTCACTAGCACTGCTCTGCAGATTCCGTGAAGGGAGGAGTCGCAAACGCTCATGACGACGTGTGAAGATCGAAGAGGTGGTGAGTGGCGATTAGCTAGGGACTAAGCGTATAGACCGGTAACTCCGGATCCATTTCTTTGATGGTACGGTAGGCTTGGTCTTTCGGTGAGAGGATAGGCTCACTGATTGGCCAGCGAATCCCCAACGCCGGATCGTTCCACACGATACCTCGCTCATCCCTCGGTGAGTAATAGGCAGTGCACTTATAGAGAAACGTGGCCGTCTCGCTCGTGACACAAAAACCATGAGCGCATCCCGGGGGAATGTACAGCTGATGAAGGTTCTTACCAGACAGCTCGACGCCATACCATTTTCCGAACGTCGGCGATCCCTTTCGAATATCGACGACGACGTCGTAGACAGTCCCCTCAAGGGCCATGACGAGTTTCCCTTGACCATGCGGCTCCTGAAAATGCAGGCCACGCATCGTGTTTTGAACCGATCGTGAGCAGTTATCTTGCACGAACTGCTCAGTGATGCCTGCGTCACGGTAGCGCTGTTCGTGATACGTTTCCAAGAAACACCCTCGATGATCGGAGATGACGGACGGTTCGAGCAAGAGTACGCCATGAATATCAATTGGTGTCACACGCACGGCATCCCCTAGTTCATGGTGTCGGATTGGATTTGTGAGGTGGATGACTAGGAGGATCGACGACTGTAGGATGGTCGGGATACAATTGTCCCAATCGATCGATCAAGGGAACGGCTTCGGGCGTGCTGGTCATGCGAGCCTCGCTCACCGGATGGTCCCACACCAAGGTCGTAATATTTGCCTCGTGGAAGAGAGATCGGATCGTCGCAGCGCAGGCGTCGAGCGTAAGTTCTGTTCCTCCTCGGAGGTCCAGCACGCGTTCTTGAGGGATGGTCGGTGGTGGTTCGGTGTGAATGAGGGCCCAGCAGCGATCAAAGATCGTGTGCCGAAGTTCTTCCGAGACATTGATCGTCGCCAGATCTGCTGTGCAGAGTGCCGACACGAACAAGACGAACTGGAGATCGGGCATGCCCGGATTTTGAACATTGAGAGAAGGCATACTTTTCTATTATCAGGAGAGATGGTGGGCGAGTCAACTCCCGTCTAGTGGAGGAAGTAAGAGCGTGTGTATGGATGAGGAAGGATGGACATGGTGACGATCGTACTGACCGGACAATTACAAACTGTGGATGGGGAGTGTGATCTGGCCTGCGAGATCGCTCGCTCGATCACAGTTCGCCAACTGATCCAGCGCCAAGGAGTGCAGCTTCGGCATCTGCTGCAACTCCTGCGTGAGAAGAAAGTGCTCGTAACCATCAATAAGAAGATCGCTAGCGAGGATTCGCTTGTTCAGGATGGGGATGCGATTCGTCTGATTGGCCACGATGGGATGGGAGGCAGTGGACTCGGTCCGTCACACCACTAGCAGAATGCTGAAAAAGTCCTCCAGCGGTGTTCTCGCATCACTCAGAGGCTCAACGTACCGAAGCGTACGCCTCGCCCCTTCGCTCGCTGCGGCCTTGCTGGACGGCCTTTTTGAGCCTTCTGAGATGTAGCATGACACAATTCTTTCTGTCACGGTGCAACGGTGCGCAAAGCAGAATCCGAGTTTTTCAGCAGACTGCTAGCCTGTCGGCAAGAAAAGCCGGGGGTCGAGACCTGTTTGGCCTCGACCCCCGCGTGTGTCGTGAGAAGCAGGATGAACCCCATCTCAGTAGATCTGACGCTGCAGCAAAGCCGGGACAGGAATTCTCTTTATTTCTTGCCGAGAATTGCGTCCTTGGCGGCCTTGGCTACACGGAACTTGACTACGCGTTTTGCCGGGATCTTGATTTCCGCACCGGTCTGAGGATTGCGGCCGATGCGCGCCTTGCGGTTCGCGAGCTTGAGCTTGCCGATACCGGGTACCGTGAAGACATTCTTGGCTTCGCGATAGGCCAGGGCCGCAAAATCATCAAGAATCTGCACGGCCCCTTTTTTTGTGATGCCGGCTTTTCCGGCGATGTAATCTGCAATCTGCGATTTCGTCATTGATTTTGCCATTCGTGAACCTCCTTGAGGGTAAGGGATAAAGTAAGTCGATGTCTCGCCTCCTGAAAACACATCCTGGCTCGTTTTGAGTTGCAGGTGTGCGTGCTCGTGATCACATCATCAAAACCCGCGAGAGTGTAGCCAAGAGTCGGAAGAGTGTCAACGAGAAAAACGCACGTCTGGCGTGGAGAAATGCATACACTACCCCTTGCGGTTGAGGCAAATGGAAGGGTAGAGTAGAGCTGGATGGACTTTGCAGCTCAGCATAAACGGCCCTTGACCACGGTGGAAGCGCATGGGTAAAGACCTGCCTGTATTACCCTTAGGTGCAGCAAGCCAAGCATCCGAACAGCCGGAAAGCATTCTTTATACTCGGGTCTTCTGTCAAAAGGAAAATTCTCCTCCGCTGCGACTTTTGGTCGACTTTCTGAAGTCGCGCGGGCAAACCCCTATCGTCCCGGCGGATCTCCAGGAAGGGGCCCTCGAAGAATGGGCCTGGGTGCAGGTGACATTGGGCTACCATCGTGAGCGGAAGCCGATTCACCTCTTTTGCGTTCGGGATCGCGGGAGCTATCGAGATGTCTTCGATCAGGAGAAGAAAGTCTTCCTGGACCTCCTCACCGCGCATTCTGACATCGAAGCGCAACTCGCGATTGAATATGTGACTCGTTGCCGATTTATCCTAACGACGCGCATGGCGGAGAGCGATGTGACCGACGAGGGCTATGATTTCAATGGATGGATCCTTGAGTTCTATCAGGAACAGTGTAACGGGATTGTTCAAATCGACAAGCAAGGTTTTTATTCCCCCCAAGGCGATCTCATCGTGGACATGTCTGCGGCCGTTGAAGACTAAGCGAGGAGGGCAACCCCTTGCGGCCGGCTCCGCTGTTTGAGAAGACTGCTCAGTGGTTTCATCGCGCGAATGCCGCCCTTCTCGGCACTCTCCCCTGTGCCCAAGGCTGTACCCACTGTTGTATCGGCCTGTTTCCCGTGACGATTCTCGACAGACAAGAAATTCAGCGAGGTCTTCGAACGCTTCCAGATGAGCAGCGGGAGAGGATCGAACGGACCGCAGCGGGGCAAATCACCGTGCTTACCGCCGCCGCGCCACAACTGAACACGAATCGCTTCATCGACCAATGGCCTGAGGAGAAGAGCGAACAACTCATCGAACGGTTCGATGCCTGGCCTTGTCCGGCCTTGGAGCAAGATGGAAGCTGTGGCCTCTATGAGTTTCGGCCGCTGGCCTGTCGTTCCATGGGTGTGCCTCCGGATGACGGGATCTCTGTCGGTGGCGCCTGTGCCGTTCAAACGGCCGTTCCACTGATTCGGCTCTCAAAAACTATCCGAGAAGAAGAAAATCATCTCGCTTGGATGGAAGCGGAGGAAATTGAGGCGGTGCGACGCCACGAAGGGGCCGAGGGAGAGGAGCTGTTCCTACCCTATGCGTTCTTACCGGATGCCGGAGCGCGGTGAAGCACAAGCACAAGCTAGACAGCATATTTCTCGCTGTGCTAAAGTGATTGTCCTTGGTTGCGGGAGCGCCTGTAGCTCAGCTGGATAGAGCATCAGCCTCCGGAGCTGAGGGCCACAGGTTCAAATCCTGTCAGGCGCACCAAACCGCTTCTTGTAGCTGGCATCGACAATTCAATACCCGGTGGGGCCGTTAGCTCAGTTGGTAGAGCAGCTGACTCTTAATCAGCGGGCCGTAGGTTCGACCCCTACACGGCCCACCAAACAGATCTTCGTTCGTACCGCCGACTAATTATCGTTTTTTCGCATCGAGGGTCGGCGGATAAACTCCTCTAGTGTTCGCCTATTCATCTGGAATAAGTTTGCTCGTGCCGTGCGCTATTCTTCTATTGATGCGTGATGCGCACGGATCAAACCCCTCCAGTAGTTCGTTTCTCTCCTACGACACGTTACTTGTGTGCTTTGCCTCCTGCTTGGCGGACGATATAGCCGGTGCCTGTCGAGGCGCGATCGTCATCTTAATGCCACCTTTCGGCCGCAGGGTCACCATGAGTTGCGGCTCGACGCGCTCTTGAGCCAGGTGCAGATCGTAGTGGCGGCCGATCAGGGCTAATAGAAGTGGCCCTTCAACTGATGCGAAATGGATTCCCACGCAGGCGCGTGGTCCCGCGCCGAATGGGAGATAGGCATATCGGGCAGCCGGCCGCTCGTCGTCCAGCCAGCGCTCCGGCAGAAATTGTTCAGGGTCTTTCCAAAACGCTGGGTGTCTATGCAGATTGTATGTGCCGACGAGGACGAATGAGCCTTCCGGCAGGGACAACCCACCGACCGTCGTATTGGTCGCGGCTTTGCGGTGGACCGCCGGAGCTGGTGGATAGAGACGGAGTGATTCCTCGAAGATGGCGCGCGTGTAGGGGAGGTGCTCAAGGTCCTCAGCGTTAGGGGTTCGTCCCTGGAGGACTCGGTCCACTTCTTCATGAAACCGTGTCTTGGCTTCAGGGTGAGTCGCCAGAAGGTACCAGGTCCAGGAGAGCGCGTTGGCGGTGGTCTCGTGTCCTGCGGCAAAAATGGTCAACGTTTCATCGCGCAGCTCCTGGTCACTGAGTCCCTCGCCCGTCTCTTCGTCCCGAGCCTGAAGAAGGAGGTCCAGCAGATCGTCATGGTGAACACCGCTTTGGCGTCGTTCAGCGAGCAATCCATACATCAGGCCATCCATGAACTGCATCACCGAATGAAATTCACGGTTGCGGGTGGTCGGCACCCACAGAGGAAGAGACAGGGGGTTACTGAACGAGTCAAAGGCATACTTAATGCTCACTTGGAGCGCATGACTGATCTGACCGATGTGTTGCGCCATGCTGGTGGTGAACATTGTTTGTGAGATGACTTCGAGGGCCAGCTGCATCATTTCCGCTGCGATGTCGATCGTGCTCCCTGCCTGGTCTTTCCACGAAGCCAATCGGTGCTCCCCCACTTGAGCCATTCGATCGGCCATCGCGGCCATCCGGGAGCGGTGAAAGATCGGCTGGATAATTCTTCGATGCCGCTTCCAAACCTCACCGGAACTGGTCACCAAGCCATTGCCCAGGACTAGGGCAAGGCCATGTGGACGGCGAGGGTTGTAAACCTTCACGAAGCGGTCTGATTGTTTGACCAGGACCTCTTCGGCGAGATCGGGATGACTAAACAAATAGAAGGTCTTCGGACCCAGTCGAAAGCGGATCGCATCGCCATGCTGGCGCCACCATGACGAGAGCATCTGCAGCGGTTGCTTCTTGAAAGCACCCAGGTGGCCCAGCAGAGGCATCGCGCCGGGAACATCGACAAGGGTGAAGGGGGGAACCGAGTCCGGCATGAGAGACGGAACCGTATCACACTAGGTCAGGTGCAGCAAATGAACAGGGGACGCTTTTGGCCACGGATTGTGCGAGCTCGATTGGGCGGAACCATACAGTTGCTCAAAATCAAATTTTGGCTTGGGCATGAATCATACGACCCGCGGCTTGTCAGGACTGTTACGCTTACAGATAGCCTCAGCTCAGACCCATGCAGCTTGGAATCCGTGAACCTGGATGAGACTGCGGATATGCAATTTGTTCCCTCATAACAATGACGACCAGAGCCGCTCAAAACGTTCAAATTGGATAGTTATGCGATCTTTGAGCCTCACTATAGTATGGTTCCCTGTCTCCAGAAAACCAGTAAAAGGAGCTGCGTATGCAGGATGAAGTGACCGTCAAATGCGAAAAACAACATACACTAAAGTTGTCCCTATCAGAGTTTGAAGAGGCTCTTGAGTGGGATCGTTGCCCGAAATGCGGCTCAAAGATTCTGGAGGTTGAGCCAGACACTTTTGAGGTTGAGTGTGTCAATTGCACATGGTCGGAAGAGAACGACTGGCAGACGATATCTGCGTGCTTGGATCAAGGTTGTCCCCGATGTGGACCAGAATTGGAATGTGATTCTCCGCTTCATATTATCGGTTCTTTTTACCATAAAGTTGCTCAATACGATGCGTGCACGAATAGGATAGCTGCAACGTCACTTCAAAGGACTTCCAGGGCAGATTATTGGGAGGTCGTAATCCACTTTTGTGAGCACAAAGAATTTCTATCAATACTAAAAAGTGGAAAGATACATGCGTGCAGGACTGGATTGTTCGGGGTGCCAGCCGTTTGCTTTACAGAAACGCCTCTGCTTCTTTGTGAAGAAATAAGACGGACGCACGGCGACTTCGGAATTGCGTTTCAAAAAAGTGAAATCATAAGGAGTGGCGGAAATCCTGCCGTCTACCTCCAAGACAGTCTGATAGAGGCACAGAAGCAGATGGGTGGATTCTGCGACGATATAAAACCGTTCATCAATATCTTGCGTATTCCTTCAACTGCACCTAAGTGGTCTAGGAAAAAGAAAGTAGACTTTCTCCACGAACGTGAGTGGAGAGTGGGGGACCACGTAGACCCGAATACGACTAAACCGTTAGGACTCGTTTTTCCAGAAGGGAAAAAGTTTTCCGGCCCTTATGGATCCAATCTAATTGAGTACGCCTATAAATATGACGAGATAGTAGAGCGGTGAATAAATGTCTAATCCTGGGGAATCAGCTTTTTGAAGCTATCGTGTCTCGAAGCAAATAACTCTTTGGCAGGTGCATTCATGAAAATCTGATTCTTAGAGGTGATACCCCAGGTAGCTATGCCTTGCTCATCTTCTGCACTGCGTCCATCCATGGGCTGATGAACACAATAGTAAAAGTCCTTGGAGATTATCATTTCCATAATGTGTGGTGTGTTTTCGAGCACTAAGCTTCCTCCTGCGCTGTTGACGAATTCCTCGAAGGTTTTCGACCTGAGGAGAATGGGAATGGCCTCCTCCAGAGTGGTACAGAGCTGTTCTGCCAACTCTCGATAACCTCTATTGCGATCCTCCAGAAAAAAACGAACCGAACGCAGAAATAATTGCGCAGTCTGTTTCTCCGTCCCCTTTACGAGTTCGTGGCGAAGGGTCTTGATTTCGGAAAGTACATCCCGAACCTCTCCTCTTACAGGATCAAAACTCTTTCTCAATAGATCTCCAAACAAATGCGCCAGTTGGTACTTTAGCTTCGATCGTGCGTCCGAGACATTAGTATAGGAAACGAAACCGTTGTTGACGGAAGTTTTTGAGATTTCATCAACAAAAGAAAAGGTTGCTGCCGGTTCATCCATTCCGGGGAACGTTGCAAAGTTGGACTGAGGATTTGCGTCGAATAACCGTTTGAATGTGAGGACTTCATTCTCAATTAAAGTAATGACGGGGATTCTTCGGTCCTTTGAAGTCTGGAATTCGTTTTGTGTTACGCTCAATCCATTCGTCCCATGGGACCCATACCGTTTACCAATGATCAACACCGTGATTTGACATTCATCTACAGTCAGGTAACAAGAATCCTCGACATTGACCGTTGGAAGATAGCCCACGTCCCCATAGTCGGTCATGACAGGGTTGTACCCAAGTTCACAAATCGGGTGCTTCCGGGTTTTCCGTGGGTAGGCTGAGCGGATAATATGGTCGGCCAAGGAGGGACCGACCATGCAAGACACCGCGCTCTATCAGTACCTGCTAGGCCTGCAGTCGCCGTGGACCGTGAGCCGCGTGAACCTGGATGTGAACGCGCAGCGCGTGGACGTCTGGGCTGCACACCCGGAGGATGCGGCATGGGCGTGCCCGCACTGCTTGACCGTGCTCCCACTGTACGATCATGCGGAGGAGCGAGCGTGGCGGCATTTGGACAGTTGCCAGTTCCAAACTCACCTGCACGCGCGCATCCCACGGGTGGCCTGTCGTGAGCACGGGGTGGTCCAGGTCACGGTGCCGTGGGCGGAACCGCGGTCGCGGTTCACGCTGCTGTTCGAGCGCCTCGCCATCGACGTGCTCCGTCAATGCGACGTGAGCGGGGCCACGCGGATCTTGCGGATCAGCTGGGATGAAGCATGGAGGCTGATGGAACGAGCGGTGACGCGAGGCAGGCAGCGCAAAGCGCGCACCGTCGTGCGTCGGATCGGTGTCGATGAGAAGGCGGCGGCCAAGGGGCACAAGTATCTCACGCTGGTCTGCGACTTGGACGAGGGGACCGTGGAGCATATCGCCGAAGACCGCAAGCAAACGAGTCTCGAGGGATATTTTGCGGGGCTGACGCTGGAGCAACGCAACGGCATTGAGGCGGTGGCCATGGACATGTGGGAGCCCTACATCCAAGCGACGCGGACGCAGGTGCCCGATGCGGCTGCGAAGATCGTCTTCGACCGCTTCCACGTCATGGGGCATGTCAGCAACGCGGTGGATACCGTTCGCAAACAAGAGCACCGAGACCTGATGGCATCAGGCAACGAGACGCTCAAGGGCAGCAAGTATCTGTGGTTGTACAGCCGCGAGAATGTGCCGCCGCAACGACGCGAGGAATTTGCCACGCTGAGGCGTCAGGCGCTCAAGGTCGGCCGGGCGTGGGCCATCAAAGAAGCGCTGCGGTGTCTGTGGCGCTACATCTACCCGGCGTCAGGCTGGAAGTTCTGGAAGCGGTGGTACTTCTGGGCCACACACAGCCGATTGGAGCCAATTCGCAAGGCCGCCCAGACCATTCGCCGGCACATCGCCAACATTGTGACGTACTATCAGCACCCGGTGACCAACGCGATGAGTGAGGCACTCAATAGCCAGATTCAGAAGATCAAGTGCATGGCCTGCGGCTTCCGCAACATCGAGCACTTCAAGACGGCGATCTACTTCCACTGTGGCGGGCTCGAGCTGTACCCATGCTAAACCCGGAAGCGCCACAAATCGTTTCGCGGATGGCATCCCGTAGGTGTTGTAGGTCTTGAATCGTTGAGCTAACGAAGATATTTGGGCGCATGGTTTGAGCTCACAATTACTTGAGGATTATTGATCACAACCCCTCGCCGAGGCGAGTAAAATTCCACTGAACTATCGTGTTCGATCTGGTCTGAATCGGTTCCTCGTCTTACCCATAATCTTCTATAGGTCATTGAGAATAAAACAAGGTGGAACTTACCGGGGGTCTTTTGTCTCTGCCATTGCAGGGGCAACAGACCTCGTTCCATCCGAATAAAATCAGCCCAGTTGGGGAACCGTGACAAATTTCGGAATCCTTTAAGAGTGCAGGTATTTCGAACCGTCATAAGTAGCAGAAACAATCAGTTAAATATACGCTAACTGAACTGGTGACCTGCGGCTTACATGAACCCTTTCCAATCACGAGCACCCGATGCATTTTAGTGAGTGTTTCGTTACAGAAGTTCTGCTTGAAGACATTTGATTATGAATCCGGCGCAGGATATGCGAAGCCCAATAGAAATCGACGAATGAGCCTACGAATGAATGAGGGTTTTGGGTCCTGTACGGAAGGACTTCAGTTACAGCACTGTTGCCGCCATTAACAACTGCCTCAATTCTCGGCACCTTGTATCTGCCTCTTGGGAAATGTGTCTCAGGATGGTATTCTGATGCCTTCAGTATCTATTCGCCACCGCGCCTGTTGTACCGAAAAGATGTGAGCACCTGCTCGGAGCAGCAGGACCTATGGCCAGCTCCACACGCATGTCCCAATTTGAGAAGCAGGACCTCTGGACCAGAGATCTGACGACTATGTCATGGCTCCAACGGTTGAGCACTCAGGCGCTTCGGCTGGCCACCGCAGTCGGCATGGAGTTTCGCCATCGCCTGCTCGATGCGCGGGCGGCGGGTCTGGTCTTCACCACGTTGCTCTCGCTCGTGCCGTTTCTCGCCGTGATGTTCTCGGTATTGAAGGCGTTCGATGTTCACCACGTGATCGAACCCCTCTTGGCCCAGACCCTGGAACCCTTGGGCCCAAGGAGCAAGGAGATCACGTCCACCATCGTGGGGTTTGTCGACAATATTAAAATCGGCGTGCTGGGTGCCGCAGGGATTGCCGGCCTCTTCTATACGACCTATTCGCTGATCGACAAGATCGAGCAAGCGCTCAACGCGATCTGGCAGGTCAAACAGGGACGCACCTGGGAACGAAAGTTTACCGACTATTTGAGCGCGGTCCTCGTGGGGCCGGTGCTCGTCGTGAGCGCCTTCGGCCTCCTTGCGTCACTGCAAAGTCATACCGTGGTTCAGCGTCTCGTGGAAATGGAGCCGTTTGGGACGCTGCTGGTGTGGAGCGGCGACGTGGTGCCCTTCGTGATGCTCTGTGCCGTGTTCACCTTCTTCTACAAGATGATCCCCAACACCCATGTCCAGGTGCGCTCGGCCATCGTCGGTGGCGTCTCGGCCGCCGTTCTGTGGATCATCGCGGAAGAAATCTTTGCGAAATTCGTGGCAGCCTCCGCCAGTTACAGCGCGATCTATTCGAGTTTTGCCGTCCTCATGCTCTTCCTGTTATGGCTGTACGCCGGATGGATGATCGTGCTGATTGGGGCGCAGTTCTCATTTTTTCACCAATATCCCACGGCCTATTTGTCTCGCCTGCTGTGGGACCAGGGGACGTACGTGTTCCGTGAACAACTGGCCCTGAAAGTTTTGCGAGTCCTGGGGCACCACTACCTCAAGGGCGATCGTCCGTTGAAGCTGCCGGAGCTGTCGAGTGAACTGAACATGCCCTTGTCTCTGGTGGAGGAAGAGGTTGAACGGCTCGTCGACAACGGGTTTGTGGGTCGCCTTCAGGAACCGGAAGGGGTGAGTCTCATCAAGGCGCCGGACCTGATCTTCGTGAAAGAGGTTCTGGATTCGGTTCGCAGCGGATCGCCACCGTGGGTGGTGCCCCACCTCGATCCCAGCGATCCGGTGTCTGCCCTGTTGCGCCGTCGAGATAAAGCGGTGGAACGAGCGTTGGTGGGCGAGACCATGCAATCGCTCTTGCAAGACCCACCGCTGTCTCGCTCCACGGAGTCATAGCAGGGTGTTGAAAAAGTCCGCCAGCGGCGTTCTCGCATCGCTCAGAGGCTCAACGTACCGAAGCGTACGCCTCGCCCCTTCGCTCGCTGCGGCCTTGCTGGACTGTCTTTTTGAACACCCTGAAGTAATTCTGGTGTCAGCACTGAACGGGAACTTCTGGCCGCGTGTTGGTATCGACCAAGTATTTCCGCAGTTTGTTATCCGTTACGGCTGTCCATCGGCTTGTGGTGTGTCCCGATTCTTCCCGAACGATCGCACGTAGAGCAAGACCTGCCAGGCTTCTTCCTCAGTCAGAATAAGCGGAATAAACGGCGCCATCGCGGTGCCCTTGCTCCCGTTCTTCAAAATCCAGAAGAGTTCGCCGTCCGTTCGGGCCGCCTGCCAGTCCTGGTCGGTGAAGTTTCTCGGTAGGGGACCTCTGAGCGTGCCTGGCTCAATATCAGCGCCTAATCCTTTGCCGTCTTTCCCATGGCAGGTCACACAGAAGGCTTTTCCGTGGAAGAGTCTCTTCCCCCTCTCAATAGTTTCCTCTGTCGCAGGAAGAGGATTCGTCCAGGTTCTAGCGTTTTCGATTTGGTCGATCGGCACTCGCGGTTTGAGTACGGCTTCGTCGGCGCCAAAGGAAGCGGAACTCCATGATATCAGCGCTCCCGTAGCAACTACCGTCAAGGTCAAAGACCAGCGTGCTTGGCGTTCTGTCATAGCCCCTCTGGTATCTTGTGTGAAGCGACGCCTGGGCCCCCTCCAGTTAATGAGGAGAGGGCCAAGCTCGTCTCATTCGGTTGACTTACTTATCGGAATATCCAGGGAATTTGTGTCCAAGAGATTGTGGGAAGCTCACAGTACCGTCCGGGAACTCCTGCCCATGTTGCCACAGATGGTAGATGACACCGTCGGTCCCTGCCGCGGTTTCCGCCACCTTGGCGGCCTGGTCAGCGGGCATATCCAGGATCTGGACCCTGCCAGTCGCAATCTCAACCTTATGGTCGTGGAAATGACGGTGCCACTGAATGGCAGGGAGCTTGCGAGTGAGGTCTTTGGCAACAAAATATTCAACTGCGACCAAGGGTGCCTTTGGATCCGTGGATTCGAAGAGGAGGCATTGAAGGATTTTATCGGAAATGCCCTTGCAGTAGTGATGGAATGGGCCGCCTGGAGTCCCGTCCGCCATCATGTGGGGTGCCTGAACATGGATATCGTATCCGACGGCTGGACTGCCTGGTTCCCCACTCACGGCCTTTTGGGTGGCCACTCCACTACATCCAACAGCCGCCATAGCAACAATGGCTAACAATTCTTTTCTCATTCCTATAACCCTCCTAGGTTTGAGGAGTGCTCGCCCAGCCCATCTAGGTCGAGGAACACCTCCAAATTCGATTGCAGATTAGAGAGAGATTGGGTGAAAAGGATTCGGTTATTTCCTGGTCAAAGCCCCACAGCAAGGTGCAAAGTTGGGAAAGGTTGGACTATGACTCCAGGGTTGGCAGGGAAGAGGAATTGGGCCTGGTCGGTGTGATGAGGTGTTGGGCTTGAGGTGCGATTTTCCCCTGCGCGTCCATCGTTTCAAACAGTAAACAGCATTTCAGCCGACCGCAGACTCCGAGTAATCGGGGGTCATCAATCGCCAGATCCATTTTTTTGGCTTGTTTCGCCGTGATCGGCTTCACATCGGTCAGAAAACTTGCGCAACACAGCACGAGGCCGCAGGTATCGATCCCACCGAGCCGCCTGGCCTCTTCTCGGACCCCGACGTGACGCATTTCGATGCGACCGCCAAACCGACGTGCCAGGTCGCGAACCAAATCTCGGAAATCGATCCGATCCTCAGCCGTGTAGACAAAGGTGAGTTGCCGGCGACTCATGGCTCCATAGACTTCGACCAGCTTGAGTTGAAGGCCGATTTCAGCAGCTTTGGCACGGCAATATGCGGTTGCATCCTGGGAAAGTTGCTCAAGTCTGGTGATCAAGGCCTTTTCGTCTGTATCGGGCAATCGCACGATGGATTTCATGGCTCGCATAGGAGGAAGGAACGGCGTTGAGTAGGGTTCTGTGTGAACGATGCCGTAGGTCAGCTCATCGTCCATCTCTATCAAGACAGGGTCTCCGGCGTGCAGCGGCAGGCCAGTTGCACCCAGCTTCTTCACCTCTCCACGGCCTCTGACCTTCACTCCAGCCAGGCGGACGCAGTTGGGGTATGGAGTGGGGTGTGGTTCGCCCCTTACCGTATCCATAAGGCGATCATACACAAATTTCTTCACTGGTGGAATGGGTAAGAATGTGGGAAGGGGTCAAATGAGATTTAGGCGCAAGTTTCCGGAAAGATATCATAAAGCAGCGATATATAAGATGAAAAAATGAAGACACTCTGACTAGCTGGTTGTGGTAGGCTAATTTCATTGTGAGGCTAGATGGAGTGAACGATGGCGACGATGCTCAGAGAACGAAAGACGATGTTGCGTATTCCCAATCGAGTTGTCCTCCCATTCGGGTACAGGATTTCAGTCCGACAGCTCTCCGATACGGAAATGGATAAGCGGGATGCGAATGCCGATGGAATTTGGGATGACGACACCAAAACCATCTATGTGCGAAAGCGACTTCCAGTGACCCGCCGTCGATATATTCTGGCACATGAGCTTGGCCATGCGTGGTTGGACTGGCAGCATCGCTACATGGACGACGGTAAAGCGAGCATCTAACGCGCGGGTACCGCTCACTCTTTTGCCAAGGTGATGATGTGTTTCCACTCCAGTGGAGTCACGGGCTGAACGGAAAGCCGAGAGCCTTTCTGTAGTAAGGCCATCCTCTTCAGTTTGGTATCCATCCGTAGTTGATCCAGCGTCAGAGGCCTGCGAAATGTCCTCACATATTTGATGTCGACCATGTCCCATCTGGGCTGTGACGAGATACTGGCTGGGTCGTAGTGCTTGTCCCTCTTGTCGAATTGCGTGGAATCGGGGTAGGCGGTCTTTACGACCTTCGCGATGCCCACGACCGCCGGCGGGTTGGCATTGCTGTGGTAGAAGAGAACATGATCGCCCACGACCATCGTGCGCATGAAATTCCGCGCCTGATAGTTTCGCACTCCATCCCAAGAGGTGGTCTGTCTGGGTGATTGCCGCAAGTCGTCGATCGAGAATGTAGAGGGCTCTGACTTTAACAACCAAAATCTCTTGGGAGCCATTCCTGTTTCTCCTTTTTGCCTGTGGTCCGGGAAAAGGCCTCTATGAGCAGAAGATGATCCTCACTGATCCTGCATCATGGTGCTGAAAGCCGGTAAATGCCGCCGTTATGATCTAATACATAGAGCTCGCCGGTTGCATCTTCCCCGAAGGATGAAATTTTAATGGAAGTCTTGAGTAGCTGACGTGGGTTGTTGACTTGGCTGTCTTTCTGAATTGAGGGCAAAGCGAAAATTTCCCCACTACAGTAATCGCCATACACATAGGTTGCCGTCAGGTCCGGAAGCCCCTGCCCGCGGTAGACATATCCTCCAATAACTGAACAGCGTCCCCTTTCATGTGAATATTCGGCGAGTGGTGAGCTAAAGTGGGGTGTCTTACAAGAGGTGGATGGATTAAAACAATGCGTGCCTTCCATCGCTCGCCAGCCATAGTTCCCACCACGGGTGACGAGGTCGATTTCTTCCCACATATATTGCCCGACATCAGCGACCCACAGCTCCCCGGTTTTGCCGTCAAATGAAAAGCGCCAGGGATTCCGCAAGCCGAGAGCATAGATTTCCGCACGGCCACCTCCTTGGGCGAATGGATTATCCGGCGGAATGCCATATGGGTCACCGCGATCGACATCGATCCGGAGGATTTTACCGAGCAGTTCTTCTGGATTTTGGGCACGATTTTCTGGGTCACCTTTTGATCCACCGTCGCCGAGGCTGATGTACAGGTAACCGTCCGGTCCGAAGGAAATCATGCCACCGTTGTGATTGGGGTAGGGTTGAGGCACGGTGAGGAGAATACGTTCTTCGGGCGAAGCCGAAGTCGATGTTGTCCCACGTTGGTATTCAGCTATCACGGTAGCCCCGTCCGGCTTCCTAGTGTAATTAACGAAGAACCGTCCGTTGCGGCTGTAATCGCGATGAAAGGCAAGTCCCAGGAGGCCCCGCTCTCCGCCAGAAAGAACTCGCTCAGAGATGTCGAGAAAGGAACCGGGGAGCATCGTCTGCTCCTGTAGTATGCGAATACGACCAGGTTGTTCAACGGCAAAGAGCCGCGAATACCCATCACCAGCGTGGGTGAGATAGACCGGTTGCTCAAGATTCTGGATCACGATCGGAGTCAGTGCAACTATGGAATCTTTATCAGCAATCTTCTCCCGCTCGGCCCATCCTTCAGTCACCTCTAGAATGCCGGTCTGAATCAGGATGACCGTAAAGGACCACCGGATGAAGCGGGAAAACATTAGGTGCCCTCCCATGAGCGAGACTCGATGAATTCGATCAGAACCCGATAGGTCAGCTCCCGCGTTCGTGCCTTTCCGATGTCATGATTGTCAAGGTTTCCCTCCAACCAGACTCGGTCTGATACAGGAGCAAGCGCCTCATTACAGAGACTCCACATGTCATGGAGAAACCCTGCCGACATGCCAACTTGGACGCCCTCAGATTCAATGCGATCATCCAAGAGGGCCAAGAGATCTGAAATGGCCTGGTCAGGACGGTATGGTGGTACAGAGAAACCAAACTGCGCTTGTGAGCGTGCCTCTTGAGCGGCCTGATCGACAAGGTCCTGCATGTACTCTTTCAAGAGGCCGATGATGTGGCCAGAAAAGACGATACGTGGCTCCATGTGCCATTATCGGGTTTCTTTACGAAAGGAGCAAGGTTAGGTGTGGTGTAGAAGCGTCCTGAAGGCGCTAGCGTTCAGCACGTGACGGTTTCGGTTCCCGAATACCTAATGGGGTGTGTCTGCGTGTTCTGTGGTGTCTATTAGGTGAGGATTGGAATTGGGCGGGGGTACACCGCGCTGACAGGCTATCAAGTTGCGCCTTGCATGGGCTATACGTGAAAACAGACAGTGGCGATGTACCCGCGCACGTTATAGTCTACACCTTTTTCTGAGTCCTACAATGCCGAAGATGGCCTTAGGTGTGAGGCCGTTTGGGGGTATGAACGAGCAGGAGCAAGTGGTGAGGTCTTCCGTATCGGCGACAAGCACTAATTATCGAAAGTCGGAGGGAAGGGATAGGGTAGACCAAAGTACGGTCTGTCGAGAGGGGGGCTCTTGATTGATCCTGCATCTGCGTATTACTTTCAGGTCAGGAGTAGGTGACGACACCACTAACCAGGGTTATCCCGAGATCAGGGGAGTCAGCCATTGCAGGAACGGTTTGAAATAGCCTTGAACACGCCGGCCGGGCAAGTCACGAGCGCCGTCGACGTCCCTACGGGGTTTGTGCCGGTCAGCGCCATCGTGCCCCTGACGCGGCGTCTGGGGGAGGAAGCGCAAGCGTTGGAGGTGGCTCGGTCTATCGAGTCCGGCAAAGCTCCATCTTGTCATAAGGGCTGTGCGGCATGCTGTCGAATGCTGGTTCCTCTGTCGGCCCCGGAGGCCTTTGCGTTGCGGGATTGGGTCCGTTCTCGTCCGGCTGAGGAACAAGATCGTATCGCGCGTCGTTTTTCTGAAGCAAAGGTTCGTCTGCTTTCACACGGTATCTGGCAACAGCTCTCCGCACTGTCTGAAGCCTCTCTGACGACGGATGATGTGGCTCTGGATGGTGTGAATCGGATGTACTATGTATTGCGCCTCCCATGTCCATTCCTCGAAGATGAGACCTGTAGCATCTATGACGAACGGCCCGCTGCGTGCCGAGAGCTCCTCGTAACGTCGCCGCCTATGCACTGTGAAGACCTGACCAAGATGCCGATTGAGCCAGTTTCTGTGCCGATACAGGTGAGCACGGTGTTGGGCCTGATGTGGCAGGAACTTACGAACACTCCTACGAGTTTGATCCCACTCCCGTTGGCCTTGGAATGGGTTGAACGACACGAGGAGGAAAGTCGACGTACGTGGAAGGGTGGCGAGTTGTTCGATCAGGCTTTGGACAAAACGTGGCGTTTCTTGAGCCAGTCTTTTGCGGGAGGTGGCCACGATTCTGCCAAGTGAATGTTGATAGCAGGCAAGCTTTAGTCGGTGAGAAGGAGAGACGGAAATGCGCAAGCCCGTGCTGGTGTGTTTGGATCTGGAAGGGGTGCTGGTGCCAGAGATCTGGATCAATGTTGCGTTGAAGACCGGCATTGAAGATTTGAAGATCACGACACGTGAGATGCCGGACTACGATAGGCTTATGGAACGACGGTTGAAGATTCTGGATCAGCACCAGTTAAGAATTCATGATATTCAAGGTGTCATTGCTCAAATGGGTCCGCTGGACGGAGCGATGGAATTCCTCACGTGGTTGCGTGAACGATACCAAGTCGTCATTTTATCGGATACGTTCTATCAGTTCGCGGAGCCGCTCATGCGCCAACTGGGGTTTCCGACGCTTTTCTGCAATCAGCTTGAACTTGATGGGAGCGGCCGGATCGTTGCGTATCACATGAGAATGAAGGACCCAAAGAAACACGCAGTGGCTGCCTTCAAATCGCTGAACTTCCTGACGATGGCGGCCGGCGATTCGTACAACGATACGGCGATGTTAGGCGAGGCAGATGCCGGCTTTTTCTTTCGCCCGCCGGAGCATTTACCGAAAGAATTCCCACGGTTTCCCGTCACGCAGACGTACAGTGAATTGCAAGGACGATTTGCAAAGGCGGGGGATTTTGGGTTGTCGTGAGCCAGTTGTGAGTGGCCCCCGAGAGGAGATCTATGATGTGGCAGTAGGACATTTAGAAGTTGATCCAGAGTTGGGCGTAGGCCCAGTCTTGACCGACGGCTCGGCGGCCTAAGTTGTGTGAAATATACGGACCAGGAAACAGATGACCATAACCGGTTTGAAAGGCAACCATGCCATTCATGAAGAAATGCGTCCAGACGGCGCTAATTTCGTCACCAATATGGGTCACGGTGTTGTCAGGCCGTGAGAAGACATAGACTCCCTGGCTGGCGCGATACCAATTATCTCGGGCATTGGCTAGATGTAGGTTTGTGTACCACACTTCAATATGGTCGTCATTTGTTGGACGTGCTTGAAAGTTCCCGGAGAAGCTCATCATGTTCTTCCAGGCCATGACATCCATGTAGCCCATGTGAATGTGATTTGTTGGATAAAGGTTTTCAAATGTATTGGCAGTCTTACAATCGCCATATGCGGCATTCAAGGTGCAATTCGCACGGCCGTCTCCTGAGGCGTAGTCGAAATTGAAAGCGATTCGAGGTTTTCCAGGTAATGTAAACGCGGTGTATCCAATCCAGTTTCTGGTTGCCCAGGCATTGATGTGGAGACATTTCCCCTCGCCTCCGGGGGCGCCACACAAGCTGCTGGCGCTGCCAGCCGTGTCTCCCATTTGTCCAAATTGGTAAACGATCTCATTAGAGAAGTCGAAGCTGCCCTTTTTGACAGCGATGCGGTTCCCAATCATGTGGCGGGTTTGGTTGCCGTGCTTGGGTGTGCCGAGACCTTGGGCATTATTGCCAGTGGCGCCTAGATTGTTCTTATAATAGATGTAGAAGGGTTCGATGAGTGACCATGGAACTGTCTTGATTTGGTTATAGAAAACCAGCATATCGACATCCCCGTTGGCATTTTTCGCTTGACCCGTTTGGGAGAGATTGGGTCCTCCGCTTCCCAGCGGTGCACCTTGCGGAAGATCGGTCTCGCTGAGTCTGAACCAGCCGAACGAAGAATCCATGAAGTCAGTATTATAGTCCGTCCTGATTCCGTCGAAGGAGAAGCCGGTATTGGCCCAATCGAAGTGCCCGAGCAAGCTTTGGTCTCCAAAGACGAGATATTGACGGCCTGCTTTGAGGCCGAGGCCTTTAATTCCGGCAAAATTGCGAATGAGCATGTACCCTGCCCGGATTCCTAGGGAGCATGTCGATTTGCCACTGCTGAGAGCGGGTCCGCAGGTATGGGAGATGGGGTCTTGGTTACCTCCCCAGGTGCGTGAATCGATCAATTCGAGATAGAAATTGATATCTGGAGACAGGTCATACCCGATGCCAAATCTGGTCAGCTGTTGAATAAATTGATCGTTGGCTTTGCCGAGCAGGCTATTGGGGCTCCCAAGGGGAGCATTACACTCACCTGCACCTCCAATACCACTGCCAAAACAGACATTATTTCGGTACTCGGGGCGTACACGCATGTCGGCTCGAATCCAGAGATTTCGGATATCAAAATTCCGGCCAATTCTCGGGTCAAACAATTCATAGGCCTCTTTTTGTGGAATGCCGCGACCGATGACGATTGGATTGGTAATCTTTTCGCCTTCGGGCAGCTCGAAGGCTGCGTCGGCTGCGGCTGTGAATGCCAGGAGACAACAGATGGATATGAGGCCTTTGAACATCCTTGTCCGACTGCGCGACATGATGTGTTCTCCAATAGAGGTTACGGTATAAATACCTTGGCGAACGTGACAGGAGCTCGATCTATACCTATGGACCTGGAACAAAACAGCAGAAGGTCAACCTTATCCCCGATCTAATCGAGGGTTGGACCCGCCGAGTTAGCGAGCAATGGGCCTGAGTTACACGATTGTCGCGTAGGTAGATCCTTGCCAGGTAGAATTTACTAAAGCAGGTATATAGTCGGTATTCGTGTCATTTGCATTCGAGATAGTTTGTTAGTTCTTGTTTTCAAGCTGGCCCCGACTTACTGGCTGATTCGCTCCCCTCCTCTGGTATGCGACCTGCGGCGGTAATTTCTTCTTCTGCTTCTTTCATGGAAGCCTGAAAGTCCTGTTCGACCATCTTGACTTCCTGCTGAATAAGGTTGAGCTCGGGTTCGACCGATTTCCGGAGATCGTCGGCTGTATCCTTGAACCCCTTAATAGCTTTCCCAACCTGTCTTCCCACTTCCGGAAGCTGTTTCGGGCCGAACAAGAGAAATGCGATCACTAAGATGATTAAGATCTCGCTTGCGCCCAATCCAAACATGTTTCACAGTGGTAGAGCGATGTTGAGATTTGCTGCCTTCTGGTCGTCACGGCACACGCTAAGCTTTTAACCTTGTTTCGTCTGGCCCGGTTGCGTTGCTTGTTGAGTGGGCGGTTGTGCGGGGTCTGATTGGGTCGTGGCCTCTGATTGAGCTTGTTGGGCTTGGTCTGCTGGCGTGACATCGATCGCATCGGCTTCATGGACCGACTTTTTGAATCCTTTGATGGCTTTGCCGAGGCCTTCTCCCAGTTGCGGAAGTTTACCAGCGCCGAAAATGATCATGACAATGATCAAGATCAGCAGCAATTCCATCCACCCAAATGAACCGAACATCTGTACTGCCTCAAATCTGACGGTGAATAGCGGCCTCTAAGGACAAAAATCAAACTTGGAGTAAAATACTCCCCTCTTATCCCTAAGATGTGAGGGAAGGCTATAGAAGATTCTGTGCCAAGTCAAGATAAAGAGGGAGAAAAATGGGGTGTTAGAAGGATTGGATGATACCGCCTCCGAGGACCACCTCGCCGTTGTAGAAGACGACCGATTGCCCTGGACTGATGGCTCGCTGAGGCTGATGGAATCGAATCTGGAGTTTGGAAGAGCCTCCTGGTGAAAGTGTCGCAGGCATGGCGGGCGTCGCGTAACGAAGCTTGACGTGGACCTCCACCTCGTCTTGAGCAAGTCGGAGATCGAAGAGGTTAAGATCAGATACGGTGCATTCGTTCTTGAGGAGCGACTCTTCTGGGCCGAGAAGAACCGTATTGGTGGACGGGTTCACCTGTTGAACATAGAGACGCTGGCCGGTGGCGATCCCGAGCCCTCGGCGCTGACCAGGTGTGTAGAAGGCGATCCCGTCATGTTCGCCAAGGGGACGCCCGGCTTCGTCGATAAAGAGACCAGGATTTTTGGCTGCGGGAAGCTCGTTTCCGATAAAGGTTCGGTAATCTCCCTGAGTCACGAAGCAGATTTCCTGGCTCTCTTTGATCTCATCAGCCGGGAGACCCAGGGCCTCCGCCTCGTCCCACACTGCAGATTTCTGAAGCTCGCCTACGGGGAAAAGGAGTTTGTGTAGCCATTGAGGATGCAGCCGATAGAGAAAGTAGGTTTGATCTTTGCGGTGATCAGCGGCTCGAGAAAGGACGGGTGACGGCCCATTCCTTTGGATACGAGCGTAATGACCCGTGGCGACATAGTCGAAACCTCGTGAGGTCGCGGTGTCGATCAGGGTTCGAATCTTCACTCGTTCATTACACCGAACACAGGGATTTGGCGTTGTGCCATTCGTATAGCCGTGGAGAAAATCATCAATCACGCCTGTCCGAAAACTCTCGCGAGTATCAAGGACATCGTGGGGAATATTGAGTCCCTTGGCGACGTGTTTGGCGAGGCCGACCTTACAGCAACTTCGTTCTTGCCATTTTTTCGAGGTGGGTGCTGATTCGTCTTCGTGTTCCCATACCTGAAGGGTGAGGCCATGGACCTCGTAGCCTTGGCGAACGAGCAATGCCGCTGCGACGGAGCTGTCAACTCCGCCGCTCATTCCAAGAAGAACCGAGGGACGAGTCATAGTGGTGATATTGTAGCGGGAGGAGCGGGTGAAGAGCTAGAGGTCTGAAGCCCGCATCTTGCTCCGATGTCCGGTAAGATCATGAGGATACTTCGGCGACGCCGGCTGCTCCTCGACCCATTTATGGGCCCCCATATCACACATTCCGTGAAAATGGGCTCCGTCTTCTATAGAAATGCCAGGGGTTCGAATATCGCCGATCAGGACGCCATGTTTTTGAATTTGGATTTTGGCCGTGGCGGTTACTGTTCCGTTGATCTTGCCACTGGTCATCAGTGTTCCGGCTGAGATGATACCTTTTACAGTCGCCTGCTCTCCGACGATGAGGGTTCCCGTGGTATGGACTTCCCCTTCGACCCGGCCATCGATGCGGATCGTTCCATCAAAGCTGACGATTCCCTTGAAATCCACGCCTTTTGCGAGGAACGTGAAATTTTCGCTGTCACCTGCGTCCTGAGCTTGTTTTTCGCCTAAGGCCCACATCAGCGTTCCCAGCTCCTTGTTACCAAAACCGACGAGGCAGTGTCTTTACATGAACCAGGTGTTAGACGAGTGGCGTCCGTCTAATCTGGTACACGTGAAAGGATATCACATGTCTACGCGCTCACTTTCCTGAGAGGCGTGTCGCCGGTTGGTCCGACCGGATGCAGCACAGTCTCCCTTTGGATAGGGTGGACCGTTTGTTCCATCTCCAACGTACCGTTAAAGAAAACTCCGTCTTCCATGGAGAGCATTGGGGTGGTGACGCCCCCGTTGATCATGGCTGGAGCGCGCAGCTTCATCTTATCTTTGGCATGAATGTCGCCGGTGATCTTACCCTTGCAGACGATCGTTCCGGCCGTTACTTTTGCGCTAATGATGGCCTCTTCCCCGACCAACAAGACGCCCTCAG
>Ga0224500_10000565_pt1 | contig 24855 bp, 23 predicted proteins | sample SF_Oct11_sed_USG_FD_168126 | JGI IMG/M metagenome (GOLD analysis project Ga0224500, IMG submission 168126) | Sediment microbial communities from San Francisco Bay, California, United States - SF_Oct11_sed_USGS_4_1 | ecosystem: Environmental > Aquatic > Marine > Sediment | place: USA: California... | reverse complement strand
CGCCAGATTGGAACCCATGACGAGGATTACATCGGCGTTCTTCAGGTCGATCCAGTGGTTCGACATTGCACCGCGGCCAAACGACTCTCCCAGAGCCGTCACAGTTGCGGAGTGTCAAAGTCGCGCCTGATGCTCTACATGCACTACCCCCCAGGAGCGCACCAGCTTTTGCAGGAGATAGCATTCTTCATTGTCCAGGGCCGCGCTGCCTACATGGGCGATGCCATCGGTCCGGTTTACCGTGAACTGACGCTCCACATCGACGAAGGTCTCGCGATAAATCCCCGCCTCGTCGGGCGTGCCATCGACCTTTTTTTCCCTGATCTTCGTTGACGTGGTGGCCTTGAATGTCTTGTCCCGCGTGTCCTTGATCCTGCGGGCAATCTGGTCCAGGGCCCAATCCCACTTGACGACCTTCCATTCCTTGGCGCCCGGCGCACGATACAGCGGCGCCAGAACACGGCTGTCGTTGTTGACGACCTGATAGGCCGCGCTGCCCTTGGAGCAAAGCGAACCCTCACTGACCGGGTGATCGGGATCGCCTTCGGCGTTGATGACTTTCCCGTCCTTGGTGTGGATGAGAAGTCCGCAGCCCACCGCACAGAAACAGCAGACGGAGGTGGTTTCCTTCGCCCCCTTGATCCTCAGTTCCGCGGCATATCTTTCTGCTGCAGACAAGTCGAAACCCAGTCCGCTGAGCATGATTCCGGCGGCGCTTCCTGATGCTTGCAGAAATCCTCTACGGGTGATTTTCATAGCTGTCATCCACCTTTCCTAATTACGCAATCAAAATACGCAATCAAAAGGCGCGGACTGATTCCGTTCCGCGCCTTAACGTCCTACTTTTTCAGCGAAGCGGTCATATGGTCGGTATGGCAGGCGAGACACTCCATATGGCCCTGCTGATGGTTCAAGCCGTTGGTGTATCGCTGGTAGCTCTCCGGGCCGTGACACTCGATGCAATGGGTGATTTCCTTGGACGGCGTCCACTTCGCCGGCTTCCAGCGGCCCTCAAAGTATTCATTAAGGTAATGCACCACGGTGTAGACAACCTCCCCCGCCACCTTGGCACAGCGCTCATATTTCTCATTGGAGGTGACCTGCGCTCCTGCGGCCAGCGTCCACTTCGAAACCGACGTGTGGCACAACGGCGTCACCGCCTTGGCCTTGACCTGCTTGGGCGACTTGGAAATGTCGTCGAAACGTTCCGTCGGGAACTCCATCTCCGAGTACCACCACATCATCCGGTCAATGATCGCGGCATAGGCATGTTCCTTGTCATAAACGACGAGGTTGACGAGGCACGAACAAACACCCAGGACACCGCACAACGTGCCATGTCCGGCGTAACCCTGCGCAGCATGCTCGAACATGAAGTCCGGCAGCGTCGTCCACGGATAGCCGACCTTTTCTTTCAATAGGCTGAGGACCCCCAGCCAAGCACCATTCCCTCATCCCTTGTTTTCGAGATAACTTCGGTAAGCCCGCCGGCCGGCCTCATCCGGATCGAGTTTTGTCCACTTCCACGGCAACGGCGGTGCCGGCGCGTGTTGCGGCGCAGCGGCCGCGGCAAGACCCGCGCCGCCGGCAACCCCGCCCAACAGCAGCGCAGCAGATCCCGTCACCATGCTGCGGCGTGAGTGGACTACAGCCTCGTTTGTTTTGTCTTTCATGACAAAGTCCTTTCGCATGTGTTCCTGTGGCCGACAGGGGGAATGTGCCACCAAAGCCGCACCAGCATCATTCATATCCAGACAGTTTCTGGACATATTGCGACAGTAGGGCGCTCGCCGTTACCTGAGCTTGATGTAGATCAAACTCGCCGCTCCTACAGCTTCTCCGCGGGCAACATGCGCTCAAATAAGAAGTTCGCGACACGGCACGAACGGCCGTTGTCGTCAGCGACAACAGCAGCGAAACTGCTTGACGTTATCTGGCTGTCTTGCGCCAGCCGGCCGGTGTGGTACCACTCCAGCGCCGGAATGCGCGGGTAAACGAGCTGCCGTCGGCATAGCCCAGCGCGGCCGCGATTTCGTTCACTCCGCCTTTGGTGGATTCGAGCATCTGCCGGGCTATGGTGTAGCGGCCTTCATCCAAAAGTTCCTGGAAACTGGTGCCACAGGCGTGCAGCCGGCGATTCAGGGTCCGGCTGTGTACGCCGAGCAGCATCCCTACCTGGTCGGCCTTGGTGTGGCCGGTCAGCAGCGCCGTTCGCAGAATCCGCCTCACCTGCTCGGCAAAGTCCAGGCCGCTGCTGGCGTCGAGAGTGTCAACCTGCTTCTGCAACAATCCGTGCAACTGTCGATCGGCGTTAAGCACAGGGCGCGTCAGCCAGTCGGCCGGGAACACCATGGCGTTTCGATCGGCGTTGAACCGCGGGCGGGTCCGGAAAAACCTCCGGTAGGGCTCGACATCCGCAGGCTTGCGGTGGACGAAACGCACCTCTGCAGGATTCCAGTCCGGGCCGCACAGCGCGCGCATGATGTTGCAGGCAACTGCAATCGCGCCTTCCGTCGTCTGGTACACGGCATCGACGCCCGGTTGATAAATGGCATAGCCTAGGAATACCTGCTTGCCTTCCACCGTCAGGGTCGGCAACGCACCGCGGACATGCAGATGCATGTAACGCACGAGGTTGCGCAGCGCAGTGCCTACGTTCGGCGAATGCCGCACCAGGTAGCCGACCAGTCCCAGAGAGTGCAGTCCTCCCGCCTTCCCGACCAGGAATCCGAAATGTCTGCAGCCGGTCCTCGCGACGCAAATTGCGATCAGGCGGCTGCGGTCGGCATAGCCAATCAGATTTTCCGGGTCATCGAACAGGTCGAGGCTGACCTTCGCCTCGGTAAACACCTTTGCCGGATCCGCGCCGAGGCTCCGCAGCACCTCCGGAATAGCTGCCGCACCACCCACGCGAACCGACGCGCCCACACCTTTGCCAGGTCTCATTGGATATTTCACTATCGCAAAATTGTTGCAGGTCGATTAACAACAATTAGTTTAAAGCGGTCCCGGTCGAATATATCAAGCGAATGCCGGGAAATATGCCGAAGTTTACGGCTGGGCTCTGGCAATCGCGCATGCCAGCGCCGGCGATGCAGCGAATTTCAGTGGCTATCTGACCAGAGCATGCACTACCACGCAAAGCTGGCGGTAGCAGAACGTAGCGCACGAATCACGGCGCTTATGAAGGAGGATCTGTAGATCGGAATCTCTTTATTTAGCGTCCAAGAACACGCCCGGCAAAATAAACCCGGCTACGTTACACCGTCAATTCTCAATAACCTGCGCCCCAGCGATATTGCCAGGCGATACCAACAAAGTTGAAGTCGCTGCCGGTACGGGTCGAAGTGCCGGTGCTGGCGTTTAATTTCACCGAGTTATAGCGATCCACCGGCATCGCAAAGGTGAGCCCTGCGCGTGAATTGGCCTGCATGTTGTTCCCCCGCACGCCGTCGACGGTAGTGCGGCCGCCCGTGAAATAAAGACCGTCCAGTGCCAGCCACATGCCCGACGAAAAACCGTAAATGACATGGCCCTGCACCGCGTACAGCGGTGCCTGCGCGAGCGTTCGGCCCTGGTTGAAATCGGTATTGTCGGAATAAAAGGTCGCACTAGGCGCAATCTCCACCGTCCACGGGCCCCACGCCTTGGACACGCCCAGTTCGGGCTTGAATGACCAGCGGTTGTTGCCGAGGTTGAGCAATCTGCTGTTGTCGTATTGCCCCAGCGGGGCTGTCACCTGCACGCTCGCACCGACGATGACATCCTGCCTGTAACCTGCGAATTCCTTCAGCGTCAGTGCGGGTGCGCCGTAGAAATTCATCGAGAAACGAAATCGCGGGTCGCTGATGCCCGTCATATCGCGTTCGCTGGGCACTCCTGCCACCAGCCCCTGGGCCGAAAAAGATGAATAGGGAAGGATCACGTCAAACTTGGCGGAGTTTCCCCATGCATTAAACGAGTGCGCATAGCCCACGACCTGGGTATGCGTTTGAAACTTCGCATCAGCGACGCGCAAAGAAGGATCGAATGCCAGTTTGCCTTCCGTGTAGCCGTATCCTGCAACCAGAAAGTTAAGTCCGATCGGCGTGTTTGAATATGACCGCGGCTCGAGCTCCTGCGCGTACGCCCAACTGCCCGGCCAAATCAGGGCAGTCATCAGGAAAATCGCATAACCCGACCAACGCTTATTCAGCATGATCCGGTTTCCAGAGACATTTTGATCGGCCGAGACACCACGTAACACCCCGTTCCTGCACCGCGTCTACTCATCTGTATCCAGGCCAAAAACACGGCATGCAACAGAATCCGGTTGCATGCCGCACGAAGGTTGTCAGACTCAATGTTACTGCAGATGGCATGGTAGATTACGAATCCATCGCTACTCGATGAAATTTTCGATACTTTTTTCAGGATCACAACATGTTGCGCAAACTATTCACGATCATTCTTCTGATGACGCTATCCGCCGGAGCGGCCGCACAATCGGCAACACCCTCCGAATTTACATTGACGCCCTATCTATGGTCCGCAGGATTCAAGGGCACGATCGGGACCACCGGCGGCACCGGGCGCGTGGATGCGGATTTTTCCAATTTGATCGACAACATGGAGACCCGCGGATTCATGCTGCATGCCGACTGGCGCAAAGACCGCTGGTCCGTTTTCGGCGACTGGGTCATCGTAAAAGTCGACTCCAGCGCCCCCTCGCCTAGAGGCTTGTTATACACCGGCGTGGGTGGCCAGATCCGGGGCAATATCCTGGAAACCGCAATCGGCTACCGCGTGCTGGGCGATGCCGTGTCCGGCGTCGATGTCTTCGGTGGCGTGCGTTACTACGATCTTGAAGCGCGTCTCGACCTCAACCCTGGGCTATTGGCTGGCCGCAGCGTGAGCGGCTCTGAAAACTGGCTGGACGGCATCGTCGGCATGCGCTGGATGGGAAAGTTCGGCAACCGCTGGACTGCATCGGCCTACGGCGATGTCGGGGCCGGCGGTTCGAACACTACCTGGCAGGCGGCGGCGACCGTGGGCTACGAATTTCAGTGGGGTTCTCTTCTCGCCGGCTGGCGGTATCTCGTAGCCGACTATGACAACAATGGACTCAAGATCGATGCCGCGTTAGGCGGGCCCATGGTGGGCGCGAGTTTCCGTTTTTAAGCATCAGCGCGACTAAATCCGATTACGGCGGCACCCAGATTACTGCGGTGCGGCGAACTCCTGCCGCGGGATGGATTCATTCTGACTTGACACGGCAATAGCAGTCACCACGTCGACGACAACTGCCGGAGTGTGGTCGCAGATATTAATGGTCCTCAGGCAAGTTTCCCCAGCGTCCTGCCCGGCCGCCAGGCTTTGGGCGCCGCGCGTTCGTATTGCGGCGGATAAGGTGCTTCGACACCCAGCGCAACGGCGGCATGCTGCGGCCAGCGCGGGTTGAACAGCATCGCCCGTGCCAGTGAAATGAAATCCGCCTGACCACTGGCGATGATGGCCTCGGCCTGTTGCGGATCGGTAATCATGCCCACGGCACCAGTGGTGATGCCGGTTTCTTTTTTGACGCGCTCGGCGAACGGCACCTGGTAGCCGGGGCCGACCGGGACCTTGGCGTCGAGCACCACGCCGCCGCCGGACACCGTGACATAGGCACAGCCTTCCCGTTTCAGCATGCCGGAATAAACAACCGCTTCATCGGGCGAGAAGCCGCCTTCGACAAAATCAGTGCCGGAAATTTTTGCACCCACCGGCCGGTCTGCCGGGAATGCGCCGCGTACTGCACGGAATACCTCCATTGGAAACCGCATGCGATTCTCCAGGCTGCCGCCATATTCATCGGCTCGCTTGTTCGCCAGCGGCGACAGGAATTCCGATAAGAGGTAGCCATGAGTCGAATGAATTTCGATGAAATCAAGGCCGATGCGCGCGGCACGTTGCGCGGCCCGGACAAAGGCCTGTGTCAGCTGCTGCATATCCGTCCTGGTCATCGCATGCGGCGCCGGCCAGCCCGGCGCCAGCGGTACAGCCGACGGCGCCTCGGTCTGCCACGCACCTTCGTCCGGCCGCAGGAAACCCTGACCGCTCCAGGGCCGGTGCGCTGATGCCTTGCGCCCGGCGTGTGCAAGCTGCACCCCGAGCACGATGGGTGAAATGCTGCGCACAAATTCAACCACACGCTGCATCGCCGCCTCATTGTCATCCGAATAGAGACCCACGCAATGCGGCGTGATGTGGCCAGGCGGTGTCACGGCAGTCATCTCCATCACCAGCATCGATGCGCCGGAAATCGCCAGCGAACCCAGATGCATCAGATGCCAGTCCGTCATCGAGCCGTCGATCGCACTGTACTGGCACATTGGTGCCACGGTGATGCGATTGGACAATGTGCGGTTGCCTATTTGTAGCGGTGTGAATAGTTGTGCAGTCACTACAGCCTCCGAATGTTTTCCCGATCAGTTCCCGAAATAACCAATTGACTTCCACCATAGATAACTCAGCGGGATCAACGCAATGATGCTGATCAGCGCCAGCACCGCGGTCACGCGCAGGGCGGTACGCACGGTAATGTTTGCCGCCTGCAGGCCCACCACAATGGGCGGCACCTGATAAGGCAGTATCAGCGTCGAAAAGCCGATGGCAATGGTCATCAGCGCGGTTTTGATCGGCCAGCCCGTGGCCTCCGCGATATGGCCCGCAAGCGGTGCCAGCAGCGCGGGCTGTGACGGATTGGTAGTCAGCAACCCGGCGAATGTCGCGATCAGGCTGAGGATGCCGAAGTTGGCGGCATCGGCGCCGCGCTCGAGCACGATGACACTGAGCAGCGCGTGACCGATGGCTGCGCTGACACCGGAGTCCAGCATCAACGCACCCAGGCCGAGGATGGCGCCGACATAAAAAAACGCACCGAAGCGCACGCGCTCCTGGAACAGCGTGACCGGGACCGCGCCGATGCGCGGCATCAACACCACGACTGCCGCCGTCATCGCAATCCAGCCGGAATGGATGTGGTGCAGGAAATCCGTTGACCAGAATGCCAGTGCCATGCAGAGAATCGTTAGCAGTCGTTTTTCTTCCACACTCATCGCGCGCAACTCGACTGCTGCGGTCGCCGGCTGCGTCTTCGCCGGGAACAGCCAGCACGTCACCAGGATAATCAATCCGCCCTTGACCAGACCCATCACCGGAAACTGTACGAACAGATATTCCGCATAAATCAGCTGCACGTTGTAGAGGGTTTCTGCCTGTCCGGCGAGCACCAGGTTCGGTGCGTTCGCGGGCAGTATCGCCGTGCCGCATTGAAACGTGGCCAGTATCGTCGCCAGCAGCACGCCGTTATGGCCGGAACTGCCGGGCTGCAGTCCGTGGCGCTCAGCCACTGCCGCGAGTATGGGCACCAGCAACAGGATACGGCCAACCGTCGCCGGCATCAGGAATGCCAGCACCACGGACACCGCGACCGCCGCGAATATCAGTTGCGGATAAGTCAGCGTGCGCTCGCCCAGCACGGTGCGCGCAATGCGTTCGCCGAGTCCCGTTGCACGCACCGCCTCCGCGATGATCAATCCACCGAGCACCAGCCACAAGGTGCCGGACGCGAATCCGGAAAAAATCACCGCGGGGCTCGCGATCTTCAGCAGAATCGCCAGCACGAAGAACAGCAGCGCGACCAGATACTCCGGCAGCGAACCGATGGCCCATAGCCCCATCACCAGCAGCATCAGTGCACCAGCATGCATGGTGTTGGGCGCCACACCTGCCGGCACCGGCATGAAAAAAATGACGGCGGCTGCGATCACCACGGCCGCCGTCAGCACAGATCCCGGTTTCATCATCACCTGTGACCCGGAAACACTCCGGAGTTATTATAACTTATTGATTTTAAACAATATTAAATACTTCTCCGCCTGATGGCGCAGCGCTATTTCTTTTTGAATTTGGCCGCCAGCGCCTCGGAACCGCGCGCCAGCATCACCAGATCCGAACCCACGGCGACAAACAGATAACCCATGTCGAGACAGCGCTGGCCGTCAGCTTCACCCACGAGTATCCCCGGCGCCTTGCCGGCCTTGGTAATGCGCTTGGCGGCGTCTTCCATCACCTTCCACACTTCCGGATGCTGCCAGTTGCCGAGATGGCCCATGTCGGCGGCGAGATCATTCGGGCCGATGAAGACACCATCGACACCTTCGACTGCGGCAATGGATTCGATCTGTTTCATCGCCGCCTGCGTCTCCACCTGCACCAGCACGCAGGTCTCGTCATGCACGCGCTTGAAATAATCCTTCACGCGGCCGTAACGGTTGGCACGCGTACAGCCTGATACACCGCGCACACCCTGTGGCGGATACCGCGTGGCCGCGACCGCGCGTTTCGCTTCGTCGACGTTCTGCACATACGGCAGCAGCAGTGTGCGCGCGCCAACGTCGAGGTAACGCTTGATCAGCACCGTGTCGTTCCACGCCGGGCGCACGATGCCTTCGGTCGTCGTGCCCGCGAGCAGCGCATCGAGCTGGTTCTGCACGATCGGCAGTTCGTTGGGTGAATGTTCGGTGTCGAGCAGCACCCAGTCGAAGCCGGCATCGGCCAGCACTTCAGCAGAAATCGCACTGCACATGCTCGACCAGATGCCGACCTGCGGCTTGCCGGCCTTGATGGCTTTCTTGAATTGATTGACGGGTAAATCCATGGTTGTGCTCCCTGTACGTAAATCGTCTGTTTAATGAACCACTTCCGGATCCGGTGTCGGTTTGCCGTGATGCAGCACATCCAGATCACAGCCCTTGTTGGCCTGCGTGATGTGCTGCGAGTAGATCGCACCATAGCCGCGGGTGTAATGCGGCTCGGGTTGTTTCCACTCGGCTTTGCGTTTCGCCAGCTCCTCGGCACTGACCTTCAGTTCCAGCTTGCGCGCGTCAACATCGAGTTCGATCAGATCGCCGTCACGCACCAGCGCCAGCGGCCCGCCGATAAAGGCCTCGGGCGCCACATGCAACACGCAGGCGCCGTACGAAGTGCCGCTCATGCGCGCATCCGAAATCCGCACCATGTCGCGCACACCCTTTTGCAGCAGCTTTTTCGGAATCGGCAACTGGCCCCACTCCGGCATGCCGGGCCCGCCCTGCGGCCCCGCGTTCTGCAGCACCAGCACCGAGTTTTCGTCAACCTTCAGGTTCTCGTCGTCGACGCGCGCATACAGGTCATCGTAATTCTTGAATACGACTGCGGGGCCCGTATGTTTCAGCAAATGCGGCTCGGCCGCGGTCGGCTTGATCACCGCACCGTCGGGCGCGAGGTTGCCGCGCAGCACCGCGAGCCCGCCGCTCGCCGACAGCGGATTGTCGCGCCGGCGGATCACGTCGTCGTTGTAGATTTTCGCACCCTCGAGGTTCTCGCCCAGTGTGCGACCGTTGACCGTGGCGCAATCAAGATTGAGCAGATCCTTCAGCTCCGCCATCATCGCGCGCAAGCCGCCGGCGTAATAAAAATCTTCCATCAGGTATTTCTGTCCCGCGGGCCGGATATTCGCCAGCACCGGTGTTTGCCGTGCCAACTCGTCAAAACGGTCGAGTTTCAGATCAACGCCCGCACGACCCGCCATCGCCACCAGATGGATCAGCGCGTTGGTTGATCCCGACAGCGCATGCACTACGGTAATTGCATTGTCGAACGCTTTCGCCGTCAGGATATCAGCGGGCTTGAGGTCCTCCCACACCATCTCGACGATGCGCCGGCCGCTGGCTGTCGCCATGCGCGGATGGTTGGCGTCGGGTGCGGGGATCGATGCCGCACCGGGCAATGTCAGGCCCAGCGTCTCGGCCACCGAGGTCATCGTCGAGGCCGTGCCCATGGTCATGCAGTGGCCATATGAACGCGCAATACCGGCTTCCACTTCATCCCATTCGTGCTCGGTGATGTTGCCGGCACGCAGCTCCGCCCAGTATTTCCACGAATCGCTGCCCGACCCCAGCGGCTCACCGTGCCAGTTGCCGCGCAGCATCGGCCCCGCGGGCATATACAGAAACGGCAGCCCCATCGACGTCGCGCCCATGACCAGGGCCGGCGTGGTTTTGTCGCAGCCGCCCATCAGCACCGCGCCATCCACCGGATAACCGCGCAGCAGTTCTTCGGTTTCCATCGCCAGCATGTTGCGATAGAGCATGGTCGAGGGTTTCTGGAACGGCTCGGCCAGCGCGATCGCCGGCATCTCCAGCGGGAAACCACCGGCCTGCCACACGCCGCGCTTCACTTCCTCGGCACGGGTGCGGAAATGCGCATGACAGGGATTGATGTCGCTCCAGGTGTTGATGATTGCGATCACCGGCTTGCCGGCGAAATCTTCGATCGCGTAACCCATCTGCAGCGCACGCGACCGGTGAGTAAACGAGCGCAGACCCCGCGTACCAAACCAGCGATGACTGCGCAGTTCTTCCGGACGCTTTTTCTGGCGCGCCATCGGGAATCCTCCTGTAAGGTCTGGAACCGTCTGCGGGAGACGGGCTTTATTGCTTTCGGCTTATTCTAACCGAGCCATCGCCAGCCCCATGCGCTAGACTTTGGCTCTCACCGTCCCCAAAACCACATCATGGACAGCCGTGCCAATGGACACCATTACCAAGCCCGACACTCTCGCCCATAACGTCAAACGGCTGTCGCATCTCGATCTGCCCGGCGCCGGCCAGGTTTATATCGAAGGTACTCACGCCTATGTCGGCCACATCCCGAACAAGCAGCAGCTCGGCACCAGCATCCTCGATGTATCCGACGCAAAGAACCCGCGCATCGTCGCGCAGATCAACGTCGCCGATCCGGAGTCACACAGCCACAAGGCGCGCGTCATCGGTGATCTGATGATCATCAACAGCGAACGCAACATGACCGCCATCGGCCGCAAGGCTGACGAATTGCCCAAATTGCGCACGCGCCTGAAGGCTGAACTTGGCCGCGACGCGACCCATGCCGAGCTCGCCGCACGACTCGGTGTATCTGTCGCCGACATCCCCGCAGTTGAAGAGGCCGAACGCAAACCGTACGAACGCGGCGGCTTCAGCCTGTATGACGTGTCCGACAAGGCCAAACCGAAACTGATCGCCTTCCAGAAAACCTGGGGCCGCGGCGTGCACCGCTTCGACATGGATGAAAACTACGCCTACATCTCCACCGAGATGGAAGGCTACATCGGCAACATCCTCGTCACCTACGACATCCGCAATCCGGCGAAACCCGAGGAAGTGTCGCGCTGGTGGATGCCTGGCCAGCACATCGCCGGCGGCGAAAAACCGACGTGGTCCGGTCGCCAGCATCGTCTGCACCACACGCTCAGGTTCGGCAATGAACTGTGGGCCGGCTGCTGGCATGGTGGGGTGCGCGTGGTCGACGTCACCGATATCAAGAATCCGAAGACCACCGGCGCCTATAACTACCACCCGCCGTATCCGGAACCCACGCACACCTTCATGCCGGTGCTGAAAAAGCTCGACGGCAAGCGCATCGCCGTGGCCATCGACGAGGAAGACCACGCCCACGACGCCGCGGAAATGGCCCGCCGCCGCGGCCGGCCCCACGGCTGCCTGTGGGTGTTCGACGTCTCCGATCTGGCCAACATCAAGCCGCTGTCGCTGTTCGAAGTCAGCGAGCTCGACAGTCCGTGGAGCCGCACCGCACCCGGCCGCTTCGGCGCGCACCAGTTCCAGGAACACTGGAAGGGTGGCGACACCCTGCTCTACTGCGCCTGGTTTGCGGGCGGGCTCCGCATCGTCGACGTCGCTGATCCGGCCGCACCGCAGGAAGTCGGCTGGTACGTACCCGAGCCCTGCGGCGGGAGAACCTGTCCGCAGACCAACGACACCGATGTCGATGACCGCGGCCTGATTTACCTCGTCGACCGCTACTGCGGCTTTGACATACTGGAGTTCAACCGCAAATGACCGCTGCCGCCAATGAATTCCGGGTGATGACGTCGGGGGCATTCACCGCCGCCTACAAGGCGCTGATCCCGCAACTGGAAAAACTGACCGGCAAGACCGTCGTCACCGTCACCACCTCCATCGGCACCGGCGACACCTCGATCCCGAATCGGCTCAAACGCGGCGAAGTCGCCGACATCGTGATCGTCGCTGACGGCGTGCTGCAACAGTTCATCGCCGACGGCCTGGTACTCGCCGAGGGTGCGACCACGATCGCGCGCTCGATGATGGGCTTTGCGGTGCGCGCGGGTGCGCCGGATCCCGCCGTACGCAGCGCCGACGATCTGCGACGCGCACTGCTCGCCGCGAAGGCCATCGGCTACTCGGCCAGCGAAAGCGGCAAGTACTTCACCACCGAAATGGTGCAGCGCCTCGGCATCGCCGATGAAGTGCTGCCCAAAAGCCGGCTGATCGGCGGCGGCGAGCGCGTCGGCACCGTCATCGCGCGCGGTGAACTCGATTTCGGATTCCAGCAGATCAGCGAACTGCTGCCGGTGCAGGGTATCGCCCACATCACGCCGCTGCCGCCGGAACTGCAGAAAGTATCGAACTTCACCGCGGGCGTGGGTGCTAATTCGCCGGACCCGGCCAGCGCACGCGCGGCGATCGCCTTGCTGGCATCAGCAGCGGCAAAAAAAGCCATTACCGACAGCGGACTGGAACCGGTCGTTAATCCTCAGTCGTGATGTTGCACGGCGCGTCATGCGCCTATCGTGCACCGTCATTCGTTTGCACACCGGCACCATGCGTGATAAGCATTAGGCAGCACGCACTGGCATCGGTAGACTGAACTGCACAGTGCCGCATTCCCGACATTACAAATCACTACTGCGGGCCACCTGACCCGCGAGGAGACCCACCATGCATCTCGCCCGATTCCCCCGCATTGCCCTCGGCCACTTCCCGACCCCGCTCGAAAAAATGCCACGTCTGTCCGCCGCCCTTGGCGGACCCACGCTCTACATCAAACGCGACGACTGCACCGGCCTTGCGACCGGCGGCAACAAGACCCGCAAGCTGGAGTTCCTGGTCGCGGACGCAATCAAACAGGGTGCCGACATGCTGATCACCCAGGGCGCGACGCAATCCAACCACGTCCGCCAGACGGCGGCGGCGGCGATACTGGTCGGCATGAAATGCCGCGCGCTGCTCGAACGCCGCGTCACCACCATGCCCGCCAGTTATGAAAGCACCGGTAACGTGTTGCTCGACGACATCCTCGACTGCCCGTACGAGTTCCGCCCCGGCGGAGTGGACATGAACAAGGAAGGCATGGCGCTGACCGAGAAACTGCGTGCCGCAGGCGGCAAACCGTATTTCATTCCGGGCGGCGGCTCGAATCCTATTGGCGCGCTCGGTTACGCCAGCTGCGTTCAGGAACTGACTTACCAGGCCGACCAGCAGAACCTGCGTATCCACCGCATCGTCCACGCCACCGGCAGCGCCGGCACGCAGGCCGGACTGGTCGCAGGCCTGCATGCACTCAACGCACCGATTGAAGTCATCGGCGTCAGCGTGCGCGCGAAGCGTGAAACACAGATCGACAACGTGCACCGCCTGGCGGCACAGACCTCCGAACTGCTGGGTGCGCGCGGCGACCTGCCGCGCAACCTGATCCAAGTGATCGACGACCATGTCGGTGCCGGCTACGGCCAGGCCAGCGAAGACGGCATCGCCGCGATCCGTATGCTCGCGCGCACCGAAAGCATACTGCTGGACCCCGTGTACTCGGCCAAGGGCATGGCCGGACTGATTGCGATGGTGCGTGCCGGAAAATTCAAAAAGGACGAGAACATCGTGTTCCTGCATACCGGCGGCGCATCTGCGCTGTATGCCTACGAGTCGTTGCTGGCAGCGCCGCGGCAGAAAGACGGCGGCACAGCCGCAGCCGCTCGCTGATACCGGCGGTTTCAGCGATCACAGGAAAATCCTCAGGATATTTCTGGCGCGGGGGCCGCTCGGCCGATCACCAGTTCACTATCCGAGCCGTTGTGTGTATCGTGCTGCCTTTGATTTCCGGCGGAGAACGGCGTGAGTCCGAAATTGGGCGTCTTGGGAGGCATGGGGCCGATGGCCACCGTCGATTTCCTGCACAAGCTGGTGGACCGCACGCCTGCAAGGGCCGACCACGAGCACATCCCCACCATCACGCATTCGGTGCCGCAGCTTCCGGACCGCATGCAGGCGATTTTCGAGGGCGGCGCCTCCCCGCTTCCCAGTCTCATTGAAGCCATAGAAACGCTGCAGGCTGCGGGTGCGGTGTGCATCGCCATGCCCTGCAATACCGCGCACTACTGGTACGACGAGTTTGCACCCGCAGCGAAAGTGCCGTTCCTGCATATCGCCGATGCCGCGATGGCCGCCCTCAGGGACGGCGATGCATCGGGGATCCGCCTTGGACTGATGGGCACGCGCGGCACGTTGAAGGCAGGTTTTTTTCAGCAACGTTTTTCGTCGCGCGGGTTCGATTGCGTGGTCACATCCGCCGCCGATCAGGAACAACTGGTCGATCCCGCGATCACGGCAATCAAGGCCAATGAGCTCGATCGCGCCACACCGCTGCTCGAACGTGCCGCGGAATCGCTGCTGGGCCGGGGCGCAACCACTGTGGTCCTGGCGTGCACCGAAATCCCCGTAGTGCTGCACCGGTTCCAGCCGGCGCTGCAGGCGCGCTGCATCGATGTCACCGTTGCGCTGGCCGATGCCTGCATCGCCTGGTGGCAGGCGAATCACAAGACAGCCTGAAAACCGGTCCCTGCCCGGTCATTGCTCTTTGGCGATGATTTTCGCCGTGGTCTTCAGGATACTGATGAACTGCCGCGCCGCAGGCGACAGGTAAGCGTCCTTGCGGTAGAACACGCCGACGCTGCGTTTGACGTTGAACCCCCTGATCGGCAGCTCGACCACGCGATGGCGTGCCTTGATCTGCTTGAGCAGCCGTTTTGACGACGTACCAAGCAGCTCGGTATTGGCGACCAGCTGGTCGCGGAAGGTCAGTGAACTGGTCTGCACCACGTAGCGCAGAGGTTTTCTGCCACGGTCCTGCAGCGCCAGGCTCAGCAGCGGCAACGCCGGCGCGCTGAATGCGGTAGCCGTCCAGCGCTCATCCTCGAGATCATCGAGTGTGACCTGCCGGCGTTTCGCCAGCCGGTGGCCGGCCGCTGCAAACACCACGATGGTGTCGTCGAGCAGGTGTTCCTGCACGATGTCCGGGTGCGGGGGCGACTGCATCACATTTAGACCCAGGTCCAGCCGCCCTTCGCGGATGGCGGCGAGGGCCGCGTCGCTGGATTCAACAGATACGCTCAACGTCACATTCGGTGCGGATTTGAGCAGCGTGCAGCAGGCCGGGCCGAGCAGGCTGTCGATCAGGCCCGCGTGGGCGCCGATGCGCAGGTTCCCGGCGCGACCCTCGCTCAGGTCCGCTATCTCGCGCATCACGTCTTCGCGGGTCTGCCGCAGCCGGCGCACCTGCGACAGCAGCACCTGCCCGACATCGGTGAGCTCGATGCCTTTCGGCGTACGCTTGCACAGCTTTGCGTTCATCGACTGTTCCAGCCGGCGCAGGCTCACGCTCAGCGCGGGCTGGCTCAGGCCCAGCGCTTCGGCCGCGCGGCCGACGTGCCCGTGTTCGGCCAGCACGGCGAAGTATTCGATGTCACGGAAATTCATTTGATAAACCATATTTATGGAAAATGCATTAATGCATGATTGCGTATATCAGAATGGGGTGTCAACATCGGTACACTGGCTGGCGTTGCCGCATCAGCCGCCATGCCTACAGATCACCTGACCGCCGCAGGCCCCGACCGCAGCGCAAATCCGATGGAGTCCGCATGACTGTGAAACGCCCCAACATCATTCTGATCACGTCCGACCAGCAGCGCGCCGACTGCAACGGCTTCGAGAATCCGCACATCAAGACACCGCACCTCGACTGGCTGGCGCGCGACGGCACACGCTTCAATGCGTGCATGACGCCCAACCTCGTGTGCCAGCCTTCGCGCGCGTCCATCCTCACCGGCCTGCTGCCGCTGACCCACGGCGTGTGGGACAACGGTGTCGATCTCGATCCGAAGGTCGGCGCACAGGGTTTTGCCGGCACGCTGGCAAAAGCGGGCTACCGCAGTGCGTTCATTGGCAAGGCGCATTTCGCGACCAAGGCCACCTTCGCGCCTACCGGCACGCCGGAGTGCAACAAAAGCCAGGCCAAATACGGTCCGGACTGGTACGGCCCGTACATGGGCTTCGAATATTGTGAACTCACCGTACTCGGCCACACCCATCGCACGCGCCCGCTCGACCGCCCGCCGATGGGCCATTACGAGCGCTGGTTCGTTTCGCGCGGTAAGAATGAAGAAGGCTACAAGCTGTGGGCCCAGTCGTCGCGCCCCGATACCGGTGCCGCGCAAACCTGGAACTCGGCCTTGCCCGTGGCCTGGCACAGCAGCACGTGGACGGCCGACCGCACCATCGACCTCCTGACCCATCACGATAAAAAGAAACCGCTGGCGATGTGGGTGTCGTTTCCCGATCCGCACCACCCCTTCGACTGCCCGGAGCCGTGGAGTCAGCTCTACGACCCGAAGAGTATCGTTCTGCCCGAACACCGCACGATGGATCTCGAACGCCGGCCGTGGTGGCACAAGGCCCAGCTCGAAGGCGTGCCGCAGTTGGCTGACCCGGAAATGCGCAAGTTCCGCGCCGAAGGATCGCGCGTGCCGGTGCAGACCGACGCCCAGCTTGCGGACATGACCTCCAACTACTACGGCATGATTTCGCTGATCGACCACAACGTCGGCCGCATTCTCAGCGCGCTCGATGATCTCGGTTATGCCGAGGACACGCTGATCGTCTACAGCACCGATCATGGCGACATGCTCGGCAACCACGGCCTCTATCTCAAAGGCCCGACACCGTACGAAGACCTGATGCGCGTGACCATGGTCGCGCGCGGTCCCGGCGTGAAAGCCGGCCAGGTGGTGACCGAACCCGTATCCACGCTGGATCTCGCGGCAACCTTCTACGATGCCGCCGGGGTGAAGTCACCCAACGAACTGCAGGGCCGCAGCCTGAAGGATCTGCTCGCGGGCAAGTCCGCGCCGCGCGACGCCGCGTACAGCGAATGGCATGTGCATCCGTCGCGCTGCGGCGTCGGCCTGCAGTTGCGCACGGTGCGCACCAAAGACTGGAAATGCACGTTTGAACTCGGTTCGGGCGCGGGTGAGATGTACATGCTCAAGGACGATCCGAAGGAGATGGACAACCTGTTCGACGATCCGGGTTACGCGAAAGTAAAAAAGGAAATGCACGACCTGATGCTCGCGCGTCCCGGCAAGGTGCAGGACAAGCTGGCGGAGCCCATCGGCATGGCTTAAGGTTATACGGGCTGTGCTGTGCAGGATAAATCAACGCAGCATTCATCACGAGGAGAACACCAATGAAACGAATCATTATTGGCATACTGGCACTCAGCTTTTGCACGACGGCCTTTGCGCAGAACTGGCCTGACCGGCCGATCCGCGTGCTGGTGGGATTCGCGCCCGGCGGCACCTCCGACCTGTCGGCGCGCCTGCCGGCCGACCTTGTGTCCAAGGAACTCGGTCAGAACGTCATCGTCGAAAACCGGCCCGGCGGTTCGGGCAGCATTGCCATCGAGGCGCTGATGCGGAGCTCGGCTGACGGCTACACCCTGGTCTCGGGTTCCGATTCGTCGTTCTACCAGCCGGTCATCAATCCGAAACTGCCCTACCGTGCCGACCGGGATCTCGCGCCGATCGCCATCCTCGTCAACCAGCCGATCATCATCGCGGTGCACCCGGCGCCCGGCTGGAAAAACATCAAGGACATGCTGAATGCCGCCAAGGCACAGCCCGGCACAGTGCCTTATGCGATTTCATCTCCGACGGGCACACAGGCACTGGCCGCACTGCTGTTTTTCCGGCTGGCCAAAGCGAATCTGACTGCAGTGCCGTACAAGGGCGGCGGCCAGGCCATCGTCGATCTGATCAGCGGCAATGTGCCGATCGCCGTGCTCGGGTCGGGTCCGATCGTGCCGCAGGCCAAGGCCGGCCGCATCAAAATGCTGGCAGTCACCTCAGGCAAACGGTCCAAGGCATTGCCCGAAGTGCCCACGCTCGCGGAGCTGGGTTACCCTGAAATCGACATCGTCCAGTGGTTCGGCGTCATGGGCAAAGCCGGCACACCGCCCGAGATTATCAACCGCCTGTCCGCAGCCTATAACAAGGCGCTCGACGAACCGACCGTTGAAAAGCGCCTGTTTAATGTCGCCGCTGAAACGGCCGGCGGCACGCCCGAAGACATGGCAAAGCGCATGAAAATCGAAATGGCCATCTGGGCGAAAGCCGCCAAAGAAGCCGGCATGGGGAAAAGATGAGCAACGGTTCAAAACCCAACATCGTACTGATACTCGCCGACAATCTCGGCTGGGGTGAACTCGGTTGTTATAACGGCGGCCTGGTGCGCGGTGCGCCGACGCCGCGCATCGATAAACTCGCGACTGAGGGATTGAAATTTCTCAACTTCAACGTCGAGAGCGATTGCGTACCCACACGCTCGGCGCTGATGACCGGCCGCATGCCGATCCGCACCGGTGCGATGCAGTCGGTGCCGGCCGGTCTGCCGCAGGGCCTGATTCCGTGGGAAGTCACGTTGGCGCAGTTGCTCTCCGGAGCTGGCTATTCAACAGGGATGTATGGCAAGTGGCATCTGGGCGACCGCGAAGGACGTTACCCCAAGGATCGCGGCTTCGATGAGTGGTGGGGTATCCCGCGCACCACCAACGAAAGCATGTTCACCAGCACGCCGGGCTATGACTCCAGCATTGTCAGCCTGCCCTACGTGATGGAAGGCCGCAAGGGTGAGCCGGCGCGCAACGTCGAACTCTACGATATCGAGATGCGCCGGCGCATCGATTCCGAGCTGATCACGCGCACCAACGAATTCATGCGCCGGCAGGTCAAGGCCAAGAAACCGTTTTTTGCCTATGTGCCGCTGACGCAAGTGCATTTTCCGACGCTGCCGCACCGTGATTTCGCCGGCAAGACCGGCGCCGGCGACTTTGCCGATTCGATGGTCGAGATGGACTTCCGCGTCGGCCAGGTGATCGATGAAATCGAAAAGCTGGGCATCGCCGATAACACGATACTGTTTTTCGGCAGCGACAACGGACCGGAATTCCGCAAACCCTGGCGCGGCACGGCCGGCATGTGGCGCGGGACTTACCATACGTCGATGGAAGGTTCGCTCAGAGTGCCGTTCATGATGCGCTGGCCAGGCAGGATCACGCCGGGTCGCATCTCCAATGAAATCGTGCACATCACGGATCTGTACACGACGCTGGCGCGCATCGGCGGCGCCGAGATCCCCAAAGATCGTCCGATCGACGGCGTCGACCAGCTCGATTTTTTTCTCGGCAAGCAGGAAAATTCCAACCGTGAGGGTTTCGTCTTCTACATCAAGCAGGAAATGCGCGCTGCGAAATGGCGCGACTGGAAAATGCATTTCGTATGGGAGCCGGAACCGAACACCGGCCCGATCCACCTCGAAACGCCGTGGATATTCAATGTCACGCGCGACCCCAAGGAAGAAACCGAGGCCACCATGGACGGCAACTGGGTGCGCGGCCCATTCCGGCGCCTGATCGACAGTTTCCAGGAAAGTCTCAAGCGCAATCCGCCGATTCCGCCGGGCGCGCCGGACGACTACGTGCCGGTCAGCCGCTAGCCCGGAGCACCACAAATAAACAAAGGCAGCCGCGGCTGCCTTTGTTTATTCCTGCAGCAACGGCATCACAGCCGGTTTCCGATCACCCCGCCGAGGATGGCCCGATCAGGGTCGTGACGCCGCGGTTACATTTCCGCTACACGTGCAGGTCCCTATTCAATCCCCGCCGCAACAAACAGCGGCTTGCCCGCCGGCCCGCCGAGGAACTTGACCAGCGCCTGTGCCGCATCCTTCTGCGTGCCGGCGCTCATGGGCACCGCGATATAGGACGTGTAATTCTGCACATCCGGCGGCAGCGGCCCGACGAGTATCAGCCCGTGATCTTTCTCCAGCAGGATCTCGGTGATCGGCCCGAATGCGACTTCTTTGCCCTTGCCCTTGAGCGCGTGTTTCATGACTTCCGCGCCGGTGGCGTAACGCGTGGTCTTGGGTTCGACCTGCTCCCACACGCCCATTTTTTTCAGCAGGTTCTCGAAGTAGATGCCGGTGGACGCGCGATTGAACACCACGGACTCGGCCTCGAGCACGGCCTTCTTGATGTCATCACCCGTGGCGATCGCCGGCACCGGCGCGCCGGGGCGCACCGCAACGCCGGAACCGACGCGGCCGATGTCGACGCCGCCCGCTTCGACCTTGCCCGCAGCCGCAAATTCCTTCACTGCCGCCGGCGGTGCCACGATCACGTCAAAGGTATCGCCCGCGGCCACGCGCTTGCGCATCTGCGGCGTGGTATTGAACGTGATTTTCACCTTGTGGCCGGACTCTTTTTCGAATGCCGCCACGGCGGCCTTCAGCCCGGGCTCGACTGCGCCACCGCTGATGACCGTGATTTCCGCTGCATGCGCCATGCCCAATCCCAAAAAAAGGCCCGCAAGGGCCACGATACCGTTTTTCATCCTGGTCTCCAAAAAAGTCAGCGCTACGAAATACCGGTTTCAGCAAAAATATTCTTTGCCTCGGCGGAGGCGAATAACTGCGCCAGTGCAGTCGCGGCGGCCGGGGCACCGGCCATTGCCGCCGCATCGTAGCTGGTCATGTTCTGGATGTCGTCGGGCAGCGGTGCAGCCAGTTTGACCTTGCAGCCTTTGTCCATCATCACCATCAGTTCCGAAATCTGCGCGAGGCCGACAGCCTGGGCCGGATGGGCGGCAACATATTCCATGATCGCGGATCCGGTATTGACGACCACGATCTTCTCACCCAGCTGTGCCGTCAGACCGAGTTTGTTCAGCAGTTTTTCCGAATAAATACCGCTGGATGCCTCGTTGCGTACGACATGGCTCGCCCCGAGCAGCAGCTTCTTGAAGGACTCCGTATCGCTAATCGACGGCATGGTCGCGTCGGCATGGATGACCACGCCCATGCGTGAGCGGCCGATGTAGCCGCGGCTGGCCGCAACAATTTTTCCCTGCGCGGCGATTTCATCCAGCACCGCCGGGGTTGCGACGATCACATCTGCGGTTTCTCCGGCAGCGACGCGCCTGCGCAGCTCCGGCACCGGCGTGAATTCGATGGCCACTTTGGCACCGGTTTCCTGTTCAAAAGCAGCGGCAATGCGCGCGACACCGCGTTTAACCGCGCCGGCGCTGAGTATTTTCAAAGTAGTCATCGTGAGTGGACCGTCAGTCGATGCCGGTGGCCGCCATGGCTGCGCGTGCCGCCGGCAATTCAAGATAGGCGGCAAACTCTGCAGCGGCTGCGGCATTGGCGCTCGCGGTCGTTACCGCCGCGTCGTAAGCCGTAATGCTTTGCAGTTCATCGGGCAGGGGCCCGGCCAGCGCAATGGCTACGCCCTTGTCGACCAGTTCGCGGATTTCCGGCAACTGCCCGGCGCCCAGCAGGTTCTGTGCTGACGATGCCACATGATCCATGACTTTGACGGTGTCCGGCTGCTTTACCGCCTTGTCGGCGCTGAACCCCTGCTTCTCGAGCAGCTTCACGACATAATTGCCGCTGGACGCGACATTCACGACAACCGCATCCGCCGCAGCAACAGCCTGCTTGAATGCTGCAACGGTTGTCAGGTCCGGTGCCGCCGCCCCCTTGCGCAGCGCCAGACCCATACGCGACCGTCCCAGCGTAACGCGCGTATCCGCGGAGACCCTCCCCTGCGCGACAAACTCTTCCATGGCGGACTGCGGCACGACCGCGACGTCTACCGCCTCACCGGCAAGGACACGTTCGCGCACCGTCGGCGCGCCGGTAAATTCCACATTCACCCGGTGTCCGGTCCCCTGTTCGAACTGCGCGGCGATCTGCGTCACACCGCGCTTGACCGGGCCCGCGCCGAGTATTTTTATTTCAGCCAAAACGATGTCCTTTTTAAATCACGATCAATCGACGCGCGCGCCCGAATCCTTGATCACTTTTGCCCATTTCGGAATCTCGGACTTGATATGCGCGGCGAATTTCTCCGCGGTGCCGCCCTGGATGATGGCGCCCTGCCCTTCGAGAAACTTGCTGACCTGCGGATCCTTGAGCACCGCATTGACCTCGGTGTTGAGCCGGGTCCTGATCGGGGCCGGAGTGCCGGCCACCGCGACCAGGCCGTGCCAGGTCGACGCCTCAAATCCCGGCACGCCGGATTCGGCCACCGTCGGCAGGTTCGGCATGGTGTTCATGCGCGTTGCCGTCGTCACCGCCAGCGGACGCAGCCGGTTGGCATCGAGATGGGCCTTGACCGACAGCGCCGTTGCGAAAATGACCTGGCTGCGTCCCGCCAGCACATCGGTCAGCGCCGGCGCGGCGCCTTTGAATGGAATATGCAGCATGTCGGTTTTGGTCATGCTTTTGAACAGCTCGGCTGCAAGATGCGCCGCGGCACCGTTGCCCGACGACGCGTAATTGATCTGCCCGGGTTTTGATTTCAGATAGGCCACGAGCTCTTTGACATTTTTCGCAGGCACCGACGGATGCACCACCAGGATATTCGGCTGCGACGCCACCCACACCACCGGCACCAGGTCCTTCGCGGGATTGAATGTCATTTTCTTGTACAGCGATGCATTGGCCGCCAGCACACTGTTGTTTGCAATCATCAGCGTATGTCCGTCGGCAGGGCTGGTCGCAACGATTTCGCCGGCGACATTGCCGCCTGCGCCTGGACGGTTGTCAAACACAAACGGCTGGCCCATGCGCTCGGACAGCTTGCCCCCGATCAGCCGCGACAGGATGTCGCTGGGTCCGCCGGGCGAGAAGGCGATGACCATGCGTACTGACTTGCTCGGATAGTCCGCAGCATGAACTGCGGGCGACAACGCGAGTATTGCTATCGCGACCACGGCAATCATTGTTCGACTCATGACATCCTCCCTTGGTTTTCTTGGCGAAATCTGCAGCCTCATTACCGGCCCGCAAGCTTAACAACGGGATGCTGTGGTGACAATGCAATTCACCTGCCGTTTGGGTGCTGACAGGCGCGGTGTTATCCTATGTGGACTGATCAAGCACCATGCCGTTCGCCGCGGCACCGGTGCATTCATTCATTAATTACACTCTTCTTCCAACGATTCTGCCGCAAGGAACAACGCCATGAGCAATCAACAGCGCATCAAGGGCGTGCTCGCCCCTGTAGTCACGCCATTCGACAAGGATCTCAACCCGGACGCCCCGCGCTTCATCGCGCACTGCAAATGGCTGATCTCGCAGGGCTCCGGACTGGCCGCATTCGGCACCAACAGCGAAGCGAATTCGCTGTCGTTCAACGAGCGCATTGCGCTGCTCGATGCGCTGCTGGCGTCGGGCGTGGATCCCGCGCGCATGATGCCCGGCACCGGTTGCTGCGCACTGACGGACTCGGTGCGCCTGACGGAACATGCGGTCAAGGCGGGCTGCGCCGGCGTGCTGATGCTGCCGCCGTTCTATTACAAAGGCGTCAGTGACGAGGGCCTTTACCGCAATTATTCTGAAATCATCGAGCGCGTTGGTGATGACCGCCTGCGCATTTACCTGTATCACATCCCGCCGGTCGCTGTGGTTGGCATCACGCCCAAGCTGGTCGAACGGCTGATGAAGAAATACCCGACAGCCATCGCCGGCATGAAGGACAGCTCCGGCGACTGGAAAAACACCAAGGTATTTCTCGACAACTTTGCCAAGAGCGGCTTCGACATGTTCGTCGGCAGCGAGTCATTCCTGCTCGCCAACATGCAGAACGGCGGCGCCGGCTGCATCTCGGCCACGGCGAACGTCAATCCCGCCGCCATCGACAAGCTCTACCGCGAATGGCAGAACCCGGATGCCGAGGCACAGCAGAAGGCGCTCGACGTCGCCCGCAACACCTTTGGCAAGAAGTATCTGATGATCGCCGCGCTCAAGGCCGGCGTCGCGCACTACAGTGGCGACGCCCAGTGGGCGACCGTGCGGCCGCCGCTGCTCGAACTGACCAAGGATGAAATGGCCTCGCTGACCGCAGAATTGCAGGCGATCGACTTCGACATGCCGGGGCTGAAGGAAGCACAGTCGTAAACGGGATAAAATACTTTAAAAATCAACAACTTATATAAACTCATCGTCACATGTCCGTAAACACCCCAACCGCCTCGGCCCCGTTGTGCGCAGGCCCCGACTTTCAGCCGCGCGCACCGAAACTGCAGATGCCGGCGCTGGCCTGCGACACCCATGCCCACGTGCTCGGTCCTGCCGCGCGCTATGACTACTCGCCGGCACGCGTCTACACGCCACCGGATTGCCTGATGAACGACTACCGGCACATGCTCGACACGCTCGGTGTTACACGCGCCGTACTGGTGCAGCCCAGCGTCTACGGCACCGACAACGCGGCAATGCTGGACGCGATGAAAACCGATCCGCAGCGTCTGCGCGGCGTGGCTGTGGTGGATCCGGCCATCGCCGATTCTGAGTTGAAGTCCATGCATGCCGCCGGAGTACGCGGCGTGCGCGTCAACATTGTCGACGTCAAGGATCGCAAACCGGGCACGCTGCCGCTGGACGTACTGCGGCGGCTGGCGGCACGCATCGCGCCCATGGGCTGGCACATGGAATTCCTGATGCACGCCGATGAATTTCCGGACATGGATCAGAGCTTCGCGGATTTCCCGGTACCCATCGTGCTCGGGCACCTGGGCTATATGAAAACATCCCTCGGACTGAAGGCGCCGGGTTTCCAGGCGCTGTTGCGGCTGATGCA
>Ga0224500_10000562_pt1 | contig 24921 bp, 33 predicted proteins | sample SF_Oct11_sed_USG_FD_168126 | JGI IMG/M metagenome (GOLD analysis project Ga0224500, IMG submission 168126) | Sediment microbial communities from San Francisco Bay, California, United States - SF_Oct11_sed_USGS_4_1 | ecosystem: Environmental > Aquatic > Marine > Sediment | place: USA: California... | reverse complement strand
GCTGTCGCTCGGTTCATGACCTTTCCCCTCCATCGTGGCGTTTCGCCAGGTTGTGTGATGTTCCCATGAGGTAGCGTGGTGAAGTCTCTACCGGTACCCGCCATTTTCTGTCCAAACAAATATAGCACTTACAGTGAAAATGGCATTTGCAACAGCATGTTACTGCATAAATGGAAGGAGTCCTAATACTTTTGGCTATTTCGCGTGATGACCGAGAGAGAAAAAGCGGGAAGGAATCTTGTATTCGCTATGGGAGTATCAGGATACGCACCGGGTACAGAGGAAGAACCACAAGGCCATCGATCACGGCACAAGAAGAAATTGACTGTCACCCTCTCTTACTTATCGATATCCTTGTCTATCAGCCCAGCGAACTGGTCGGAGCACGGCTCCTAGACTAGCTAGTACACAGATCAACACTACCATCGCGACCGCGATAGCTAGGTAAAATGCGGCTCGTACGTCGTGCAAAACGGGGATCATGGTAACACCCTCCTCTTGCTCGATTGGTTAACTGCGCCATCCGCATTCACACACCCAAGGGCTCAAAGGATCAGCTTTCTGAAGTGCTCGACCGCAACAGGGACATTGTCTGGTCCACACAGATCGCCTCAGCCCTTCAAAGTATACATCTCCAAACGTTACTCGCTTTGTATATCGGCACAACCACCGCACGGGATAACCTCTTTTAGGTTCGGCTCGTAGCCTAGATCACTCTTCATAGCCACAATACCCAGCTTTAGCACGACCTTAGCCGCACTAGCTTGACCTAAGTTGCCGTAAGCACGTGGAAAAGGCCCACTGTCTTTATTGTTGGCCCGGCAGGAATTGAACCAGCGACCTGAGAGTTTGAACTGCCCGGAACCTCTTCCCTTGTTCAACCTGGGGCCAAATGCCTCCACGGCTAGTGCTAATTGGACTTTACTCCAAGTCCATGAAGTCTCTCAACTTCATTTTTGTCTTTTGGGAAGATTTTGCTTGTGGCTTACGGAGCGGATAGAACCAGGAGGGTGATGAGCCGTTATTCCGGCCAATCCCGTTTGTATAATCGTGGGTATACCTTGAATGCCGAACCCCAAACAATTTTACTCACAAGCCCTTGAAACAATGGTGCGCCCGGCAGGAATTGAACCTGCGACCTACGGGTTCGAAGGCTGAAATTGATAGTACTTATAAAACCCTGATCTTTGTCTGGTCAACCGCTTTTTGCTCAAAATACAGTGACTTAACATGTTCCCATTAGTTGAGTTAATTCTATTAGGTTCAGTCCTTTTGAATGATTTAAAGCACAGATCTAGCACATCGCAGGGCCGTTGAATGAACAGATGAAAAGCGCTCGTGAGTACTTGAGCGTGGATAATCCGTTACGGACCCCCTGGAATTTTCCCCAAACTCATTCCACTCCGTCTTCGAACGCGTATGCAAAATAGGGAAGCCCCCGGAGGGCCGGAGGCTTCCCTCTGAAGCGGCTCAGCGCTTCAGTGTGTGAGCGGTCATCCACTCCTTCGCCTCGAAGGCGACATTCATCAGTGCCTCGAGGTCATTGAGACCGAACGAGGTGCCGTTGTGCCAGGCACCGGATTGATCCTTGAATGGGCGTGAGAAGGTCGTTGCGAAGAACGGTCCGTTCTCGCTGACGTTCTGCCAGATCGTCGCCTTGATGTTGCCACATCGTAGCGTCGTCGCTGGTCGTTTGGATTTTTGGTTGGTCGCCATGATGGTTCCTCCTTATGTGAAGTGTAGGTGACTCTCTCACGGGAGGAGGAGAGGCACCGCCCAGTTCACAGAGGAAACAGGAGGCAGAGGCCGGAACCGGCGGGCCGAGAGGGTAAGCAGCGAGAGTGACAGAACTACTGGCGCGAACGATGCGCCTCGCAGGTGGTAGCCGGTCGGCTGCTGTCGGTGGCGATCAGACACATACAAACACATCGTGATGACAGATGAGATGATATCGTCTGGAATGAGTTCCGGACAATTTGAGTCTTCCCCCATCTTTGGAAACTATGCATGAGACCGCGAACAGGATTGCAGGACTTGAAGGGTGTTTCGGATTACAGAACGCGATCCCAAATTGGGCTTATGTTAGGGATGGCATCGAATTCGTGCCGAGGCTACTTAGTGGTGGAAAGTAACCAAATGTGCAGATTGATGAGGACTAGATCAGATCCTTATTGAACCGTCTGAGCGATTAGCTGAAGCGGAGTGCACCTCTATCCATAATTCAAATCTGAACCCGGTACTCATGACCCCGCTATTCAGGCTTCAGGCTTCCACCTAGAATACTGTCAGAATTCCGGAGCTCCTTACCTCTTTGCCAAAGTCGTTACTTATAGACTGATTAATCATGCATTGGTGGTCCCGTAATTTCAAAGTCCATTCCTGTGTGCGTCTGGTTCGGTTCACATACCACGACCCTTTCATAAGGCTCTTTACGAGTCGTGTTAGGAAAAATTCTGTATGTTTTTCCGGCAGGAACATTTTTGAATTCATACGTTCTTCCCTGCAGCCTGGCTCTGATCCAGTTAGTTGTCTCCCCGGGAATTTCCATGTAGATTTCTGTTACCTTAAGCCGAAGTGGTTCACCTCTGAGGTCCGTGAGATCCCAGTCCAGCTTCCCCGAGATCTGACCAGTTATGGAACAGGTTGCTGTGGGCGCAGATTGTTTCGTCACTTGGATTGTTACGTCTCGCGACACGCTCCTGCTTCCTTTTCGCGCCAATATCCTGTAGGTAGCCGTTTGAGTAGGGCTGATCTGCAACGACCCGGAAGTCTCAGGTGCGTTCTGCACAAGAAGAAGCTTCTTCTGGTTCCTCTCACTAATAACAACATTGTCTGTGTTGGCTGTGCTCCATTGAAGTGTCCCTGTTGCCCCTGGATCAATGCGCTGTGGCGACACGGTAAAAGAAATAATTTTAGGAGCGTCGGGCATCTCTTTCGGCTGCTTGGTCTTCTGGGCATCTGCACTCGCATATGCCCCTGGGATGAACAGGAAAAGAAAGGTAAGTAGCATCACCTTGTTCGAAAAATCACGCTTGATTTTCATGGGATATTCTTTCTGGCGGTTAAGGCCTATACCTAAGTGGCGTGGCTCTATGTTTTCCTCTGGCTCTCTTCAACAACTGGATGAGCTGCCAGCGATTGCATCTTCAACGCTAGATGGATCCTCCTCGAACAGTCCTCGCCCTTAGACTAGCCGCTAGTCCCTGTAGAATAATTTCTGGGGTATTGACGAGAAACTATTCGCCCTCATTCAAAATTATCCGCAGAAGTGGATCAATCAATGGCACCATTGCCGTTTCTTATTCCTAACGAGTGACAAACTAGCTCAGCGTCGTGCCGACACTACAACATCAGATGACCGGGTACGACTGAGAGAAGGCGATGGGAAAGCCGACAGCCTCACTGCTCGCTCCACCAGCTAGATGAGTGTCGGGAGAAATGAAGTGCCCTCTTGATCTCACCTTTGAAAGGCTAATCTCATGTCTGGGTTTCATGTCGAGACAATTAAATGGCACATCATGTCGTTCTTTTTGGAAACAGCGTCTTGTTACTGCATTGCAAGCATGTCCTGTTCAATCGCGGCTGCTAAGCTGCGGAATGTCCTAGCCTGTAACTTCTGCTGACTTCCACTTTCATAGACCGCCACTCCATCAACCTTAACGTCTCGATCCCCCTTCTGCCTTCTGCGAAATGTTTCTTTATATTGGGAGCCCAGCGTGCCTTTCCCAGAAAGCCTGAACGGACCTTTGACTGCGGGAGCAAGGCCCTCACTCGGGTCGTATGAATAGGTCAGAGTGATTTCAACGTATTGGAGGGGTCCCAATTGAGGATGGGAACCAAGTAAATTCGTAACCTCCACTGTATCATAGATAGCCGCATCTCTTGAGAAGAACGCACTGAGCGGATCTTTATCCATATCGTAAATCACCGCGTCTGGTGGGATTCTGCCCTTACTAACATCTGTGTCAGGAGGAAACGAGAGAGGCAAACTTTTTTCCCCTGACTCAAGACGCACGGGAGGCTCTAACGGAAAAAATTTAGGCCCTGGCAACTCAATATACTCAATGGTTACTTTCTGTCTCTCATCATTCTGAATGCCCTGCCCTGAGAGTTTGAGACCATCGGATGAATCTCGCCGAGCAAGAGAAATTGGTATGGTCCAGTCTCCCTTAATTTTCTGGTTGCTTCGAGCAGTCCAGGCCATGCGGAGGTTGACACCCGTAGGGCTGGCCAGACTGGTCAATGGCATCAATGCTGCCTCATGCGCTACTCGTAGCGTCACCGAAAGAGAGGAACCGCCTGATACCGTAATAGTCTGACTTTTGACTTGAGGCAAATCCATAGTAAAATCATTGGGCGTTGCATCATAGTCAACAAATAGGCCTCCATACTCAAGTCCGTTTGGCCCTCCACGCAGCATCTCCTTGACCTCTTTCTCAATATCGGGTGAGACACTAAATCGTATCTCGAAGGAAAGGAGGGCCTGTGTTGGATCCTGTGGATCTCTGTCGAGATAGCCGAGCCAGGACCTGCCGTCATGCTTCACGACTCGCATCAATGCGTCCGTTGGTGCCAGAAAGACCCGTTTCGCTTTCCCATCATAGACTGCTTCCACAGTTTGGTTACTGGGAAGGTGGATTTCCTCCGTCCAAAGAGTCAACAATGCAGACGCAGTATCGACCAATTTTTTGGAATCCCTCACCTTGAACTCATCATACTCATTGGGTGACAGCTGATTGGTAAGTGGAATAATCGCCTGGCCTTTCTTCACCCAACCAATGAGATCCTCCTGAGCTGCAGGAGAAAATTCAGCCGTCGCTCCTTCATTGAGAGGTATGATATTAGTCACTTCTCTGCCAATCACCGAAAGAAAGTGGGCTGCCCAATACCCAATAATAAAATTACCGTCGGTAACCTCTGGATTGATGCCTTCCCCTTTCCACAGGGGAAAGACATGAGCAGCGCTTGTCTTTCGTCCATTCTCAACGTGGAAAAAATCCTGAATTTCGATAGCATACGGAGGATAAAGGGTCCCTGTTCCTTGCTTGCCAACCTTAGACCTCAGACGTGGTTTATCAACAACAAGAAAAAGCTGCCCTGGTGAAGCATTCTTATTCAACCCGTGGTTCAGGACGGTGATGAGCCCGTTCTCTTCAGTTACATAATTTCTAGCAATAATGGTCAAGTTTCCGGCTTTCTGTTTATCAGGAGACCGAAGGTCCAGCGTAACCTTGTCCTTCACTCGGACCGTGTCGGCCACAATCAGCAAATTTTCAATCCCGTTTTCTTTAAACGCAGAGGTACCCTTATCCAATTCGAGCGTATCGGCTACGACCAATGCGGTCCGGCCACGTGTTTGTGAATCTGGGTACTGGATTTTGGAAGGGAGGTTCTTCTGTTTAAACAGATCAATCACAAAGAACTCACCTTTGACTCTCGGGGGTGAGGTGACCTGCGGTATCGCCCGGAACTCCTTGAGTACTTCTGGGCTTATGTCTATCCGTTGTCGCTTGATATGGGCTTCCACCCCCCGCAATTTCGGTGGGACTGGACGCGATGTGCGAGAGTCAGTTGCGGCAACCGGTGGTGGAACAGGACGAACATTCGTCCGTGGTTGCACCGGGCGTACGGTCGTCGGTGGTGGGACTGGTCGCGCGGGGACACGAATGTCCTGAGCGTAGACGACTCGCCCAGCCCCCATATTCCAGCCAATAATCGGAGGCAGTGTCACGCAAAGGAAGATTAAATATTGAAGCACATGGAGTGCAACCTTTTGGATGCTCACGCATCCTCCCGTGGCTACTATTGCCTATTTCACTACGGAACGTCGGATGGAAAGAAGCGGAGATCGTAATTTCCCTCTTCCCCTGCCGAGATTGGGTTGCCGTTGTCCTTCCACGGCCGTTTTTCCCCACTTGTCAAACGAAATTGAACAGTGGGGATTACGGTCGCTCCCCGTTCCACAAGGAGTTTCTTGATCGGGGCATCCACCCACTTGCCATCGACTCGAATAGGGGCAATTTTCTGGGAAAAAGTACGATCGCCGGCTTTGAGTACGATGTCGACCTCTTCAATCTTACCCTGCTGTTGATCGAAGACCGCCCAAGGCAGTCGACTCGTATCCATTGTGATCGCGTTTGCCACGGCTACTGCGGGTATCAAGGCAATGTCGCCATTGAACCCTTCATGCGTGTGACGGCGAACAAATGATTGCCCACCGGTAACAATGGTATATACGGATTCGAACTTGAGTTTCTTGATCTTCTCTGGGTCGTCGCCAGTAATCGATTGCAGGGGAAACCATATAAACTGAGCCGGAACACCTTTCCAGTGCCAGGCTCCGCGTTCTTTTGTCCAAATCGCGGTGGCCGGGAGTTTTTTCTGATCATCTAGCCGGCAGTTCACCTCGAGACTGATCTGGTTGATCCCGAGATCGTCTCCGACCGCAGGAAGTGCAAAGTAGGCCGTCGAAAATTGCCCTGGTTTGATGTTTACAATATGACGTTCTTTGATTTCCTTTGCGTAACTCCCAATGCCGATCAGACCGGACGCCACTGTCTGTGCTTCCTCTATGGCACGAGTCGTGTAATCGATGGTTTCGTTTAAGCGGCTGACGTTCAACTGTTTCTTAACTGCATATCCGAATTGTGCTGAGACGAAAGTCCCTTTCGCGTCAGCAAGCCCCGACTTGGCAGCCTCAATCTTCTCTGGAGGCTTATTCATTTCCAAAATTGTTTGGTTGATACGCGATATAAACGACTGCATAACTCTCTCGACATCTTCCGGCTTGAACTGCTCGCCGGTGACAGACTCCACTTTGATATGCCCCCCTTTTTCGAGTGTATCTCGAATAGTTGACGCCTTAACATCGGCACTTCCTCCGAAGAGACCATAATACGAGGCTTGTGCTCTGAACTGCTTGTCATTACTGTAGTGCTTTTGAAGTGATTCCCAGTTCACTTTGATCTTAAATCCCATCTTGGGAGTCAATCTGCGATATGTCATATCGACATACAGGGGGATTCCAGCCGAATCTGACATGGCGTCAAGCACCTGCGTCCCGACCTGCGTCAGATTCACTGAGAACGTCATCTTTTGAGCGGAATAGGCTGGCCCAACTCCTTCACCTTGAGCCGCCGATGTCACGAATTTCCCATCGGGTGCATACATATGAACTCGGCTGCTTTTGATTGGCATGGGACCCAGGCGAAATGTTTTGTTGTTAGTCTTTTTGGCAATGGCATCGACGATTTGCGTATGGGCGTCCGCAGGGACTGCTAAGCGAGCACTGAACACAAGGACACCTCCGGCAACCTCCTTCGTGGGATCCTGAGGATCCCGCATTTGGTACCGTACCAGCGTGAAATCAGGCTCTGCTTTTCCATCGGCCCCTTGGGATTCAGATACTCGTGGTTTATCAGGAATGTAGTACCACTGGTTCGCATCTCCAGCATCTCGCACCGCCGTAAAAAGTTCTTTTACTCCACCTATTGTCACAGGAATGTCATCAATCTGGTCTCCTGGGACACCGCTGGCCACCTGGGCATGACTCGTTGCAGAAAAAGACACGACGCCGAGGGCTACTACTACAACGGCAAACGAACCAAATATTCGCATCGTTGTCCTCCCACGTTGTACAGATGCAGGTTACAACAGCATTCTTATTATGCACTCGTAAATCACTAGCCGATCACCGCACCTACCAGGAGTATAAATCCGTATGGCCTTATACATCCGTGTACATACGCCAAAATACTCAGGTTCAATTGGCGCGCTTAAATACTCCTTAGTGCTCTGAAAGTCAACAGAAATATTTAAGACTTTTCAGAGCTGGAATAGTCCTTGGCAAGACCACTTAAAGGATGCGATTAATACGTACCTTCCGATCATGCGTCTCCTTCACAGACCTGTAGCATAACAATGGCGAATAACAGAATAGTGTGGTTCAGCCAAAAGTCGATTCGATCTTTCGAAAACTTGGCATGGGGGCCCAGAGCCCATAAATGGCACCTAAATTAGAAATTGACGCAACCAAGGATTACGTGCTAGTAGCTAAAGTAACGATACGTAATGGATCTCTGAATAAGTAGGCTTCTCGGATCGCCAACCGCTGTGTTAAGACCTCGATCATCTGAGGAATGGAAAAATGAATATCCATGATTCACTATGCTGTTCTGGTTTAGTCCGCCTTTCTCGCATAACTCTGATTTGAAGGAGGACATGCTGCAGAGATGAGGATTGACCCAAATAAGCGCTTCGCCGTGGTGGATCGGCCCAGCCTGTGAACCCGAATCGTTCTTGGTATTAACCTCTGGTTTTGAAGATTGAGTGGCTGCTAGTGAACCACAAGGCCGGGCGGCCAAGCTTGTTATGGGAGGATAAGGGTCCCTCGATCACGGTTCAACAAGGCAGCTCGTAGGCTGTTGATGGAGTATCTAATCCACAGGAGGTCCTCTATGCGTGTAGGTCTTCACGCTTTTTGGCTAGCTGTGTTGTTGACGCTCTTGTTTAGAACCGCTTCTTCAGCTCAAGAGGCCACACAGCCAAAAGAATCATTCGTCTCCCCTCCACAACAAGGTGCTGTAGTGGAACCAGATGAAACGAGCCCTACCGTGGATGAGTACATACGATCGAATCCAGACTCCGATGAGATTCCGACAAGTGGAACCCCCCTCAAGGATATTTGTAAGATAGAGTATCCAAGCACTTCGACGCCCCTCATTAGGAAAATAGGTTATGTTACTGACGTCATCGGGGTAATCGATATGGGGTTGGGCGTTTTCGGTAAAGAGCTTCTTCCATTTCTCGGTTTGAAGGGTGTCGTAGCTATTCCTGTTATCGCGCAGTTAGGACTTTTCGCAAATTTAGGCGCACCCCATGCCGAAGCGGCTAATGTGATCTTAAAAAGAGAAGTAAATAGCGGCTTCAGCAAAGGAGTGGTGTTGGCAGCTGACGGTCGAAAGCTCAGTTACGCAGCGGAGCGGTTCTGGAAGTACACCATAATGGTCAGTCCCATGCTTTCTGGATATGAGAACCAGTTTCTCAATGCACACAACAGGGCGATGGTTATTGGGCACAAGGCTATGGCCAGATGTCATCTTACCAAGCTGCAACAGAAACAATTCGTGCAAGACCTCTGGAGTCGGATGACTGTGACACCCGATGTGGAGTTTGGAAAGGACTGGCGAAAGTGGAGCGACCGGGATTGGACCAACTATTACATTGGACTCGCAGCAGTGTTTATTAGAGATCATTTGAAATAATGGATCCCTTGGTCTGCCGGCACGTACGCTGGTCGCAAGCACAAAAAGTACGAGGTGGATTTATGTCTATCCCCGTTACCTTCTTAAGGGCGGTCCTTTTCATCACCGGACTTTTTGCCCCAGCCACCATCCCTGTATTTGCTCAAGCGCCAGAGTTTCCATTTGACGTCCAGCTCGTGGAGCCATTAGGCTTTCGTGTACAGCCGGGGATAAGCGACGTTTTCGTCCTGCCGAATCGCAACTACCTTCAGCCACCCGCACGGGTTACGGTGCTGGGCGCCACGGGGCCACTCTGGCAAACAGGGACATTTTGTAATGTGCAATACAGCGGGAAGCAAGGGTTCATCCGCTGTGACGCGCAGGACCTTATGACGGTGGTTGATACCTCGTCTCCCGAACCAGTAGTCGCGGGGCAACAATGTACTCCATCAATGGAAAGTGGTCCGTTTTATACTCCCAAAGAGCCTCCGACTCCGGGGAGAAACGCGTTTGGAGTTCGGTTCTGTGATGGTGAACACGACTGTATCGACTTCTGCGCGAAGCACTGCACGTTGTGCACGAACAAATGGAAGGAAACTGCAAGTGGGAACGATGGGGCGACCAGTTGTCCAACCGCACCGACGACGGGTGAAGGGTTAGTGCCAGAAGCTGCGACCGATCCCATTCATAGTCTTGACTACATAGAGGTACCGGCCAATGAACGGGCAGGAGCGGATGCCGCTGCCGGATTAACTCGATTGAATGAGCATATAGCCCAATCACCAGCCTGGAGAAGTGCCGGCTACAGTGTAAGAGTCGTGAACTGCTATCGTCCCCCTCTTGAGGAGATAGAAAAGATATGCAACTTGATCTTGAAGGGGACTCATGTCTTGAACAAATACCCCAATGACCCTCGCAAGAAAGAGCAGTTTTCAGGACACCTCAATCCCCCAAGAAATAAGGGACTGACCTGGCCTGGTGCGAATCCTCATAGTGCCGGGCAAGCCTGTGACCTGGTGGTCCTGGATCGGAACGGTCGCCCGTGGTTTGACTCCGCGGCCGGGCCTGGCACCGAGCGGCATTCTCCAGAACAAAGGACGGCTCTTCAGATGCTTGATGAAGCCGTGACGGCTTCGGGAGGACGAAGGCTCAGGTACGAAGCCTGGCACTATGAGTGGGGCAACTCAACTGCTGGTTCCCGTTGTACGCATCCGCAATGCGATCGTGAACACTGGCCGCCTTGTGGAAATCCAAACTGCTGATAGGAACTTCCGCCCAACTGACTAGGCCAGCCAGCGACAGAGCGTGGCGGAAGCAGATTCCAAACTTTTGTGTGACTGCTCCGCAGATCAAGAGGAGCTTGGCTTCAAACGCCAGACACCTGAGTGCCTGGAGGTCGTTGAGGCCGAACGAAGTGCCGTTATGCCAGGCGCCGGCCTGATCCTTGAACGGTCGCGAAAAGGTCGTCGCGAAGAACGGGCCCTTCTCGCTGACGTTCTGCCAGATCGTCGCCTTGATGTTCCCACATCGCAGCGTGGTTGCTGGTCGTTTGGATGAATTGTTGGTCGCCATCTTGGTTCCTCCTTATGTGAAGTGAAGGTGACTCTCTCACGGGAGGAGGAGAGGCACCGTACAGTTCACAGAGGAAACAGCAGGCAGAGGCCGGAACCGGCGGACCGGAGAGGACCACGCAGCGAGAGTGACAGGATACTGGCGCGAGCGATGCGCCTCGCAGGTTAGAGCCGGTCGGCTATCGCCGTTGGCGACCAGAACTATCTCAACGACACGGAGGGGGATGAAGGCCCTCGCCTTAAAAGTTCGAAAAGGTCAATACTAACAACGGCTTGAAATCGTGACGGTTTCCCCGTTTTATCAGGCAAATCAAGACGTTGATGGGTTTCTACTGATTCGATTGATTCTGCTGAGTGCGGTCTGTTTTGCAGAGTTTTAGCACATATTTAGCACATCGAAGGCCCGTTGAATGAACAGACTAGAAGCGCTCGTGACTACCTGAGAGTGGACAATCGGTTTCAGACTCCCTGCAATTCTCGGCGAACTCATTCCACTCGGTCTTCGAAGTCGTATGGAAAATAAGGAAGCCCCCGGAGGGCCGAAGGCTTCCCTGTGAAGCACCTCAGCGCTTCAAGGCACGAGCTGCGATCCACTCCTTCGCCTCAAAGGCGACATTCATCAGCGCCTCCAGGTCGTTGAGACGGAACGAGGTGCCGTTATGCGTATTCCGACCCAAGCCGGCCTGATCTTTGAACGGGCGAGAGAAGGTCGTTGCGAAGAACGGGCCCTTCTCACTGACGTTCTGCCAGATCGTGGCCTTGATGTTCCCACATCGCAGCGTGGTTGCCGGTCGTTTGGATAAAGTGTTGGTCGCCATCTCGTTTCCTCCTTGTGTGCCCTCCAAAATTATTATCTCACGAAAGGAGGAGAGGCACCGCACAGGTCACCGAGGAAACCTGAGGCAGAGGCCGGAACCGGCGGGCCGGAGAGGGACACGCAGCGAAAGCGACAACTTACTGGCACGAGCGATGTGCCTCGCAGGTGCTAACTGGTCGATCTTAGCCGGAGACGACTAGAAATTCAGGGGGGCGATGGCAAGCACTCGCGGACATCTACCAGTCTCAATCTTCGCCCGCCCGTTTAGTAAATGTGTAATTGCAACCCACGAGCCGAACAGTCTCTTCAGGATTTTGCCAGCGATCAGCCTGAGAAGTTTCTTTGAATCCCCTCTCTCGTATCGCGCGGAAAGAAGGTTGAAGGGCTCCTGATCATCTTCCCCTCATAACCTATTGCCTGATCAGAGGGCCATCCCAATCGGCCAGCCCAACTTCGCGCATTCTCTTCGATGCTACATAGGTAGAGGTTCGTAGCATACCACCCGCTGACTGTGCCTCTAGTAAAGTTTTGGCTGAAATTAGAGCTAACCCCTAGGTTCTACGGACTTCTGACTTCCATTATCATTTGGTTGACATCGGTTTCCATATCATGTCGGTACCGAAGTTATAGGAAGTCGTGGTGTTGAGGAAGGTGGAAAGCGATGAGACTGCGAGGAATTTCCGAAGACTCCCCCCGGTACAGGCCTGAAGGGTCGCGGGTAGGGATATGGCATGAGGGTCTCCGGCCAGGCTCGGCAGTCAAGCTGTACATGCCAATCTGGGAGTGAGTGACACAAGTGTGTGAGTAGCAGAGGGAATTGGACGTGAGCCTTGTTTCGGTCACAAAGGAAACACCATGACGCCGTTGGAGTTGGTGATGCTTGCCCCGCTTATGGAACGTACCAGCGGGAGCCCCCAGGTGACGATCGGGCTCATTGATGGCCCGGTCGCGAAGACGCACCCTGATCTTGCCGCTGCGCATCTTCGAGAAATCCCGGGAAACAACGGCGGCGCTTGCACGCAACCCAGTAGCGTGGCTTGTGTGCATGGGACATTTGTGGCCGGAATCTTGTGTGCCAAGCGCGGGTCGGCCGCCCCGGCTATTTGTCCGGACTGTACGCTCCTGATCCGTCCCATCTTTTCAGAGACAGTCGCGGTCGATCCGCAGTTGCCGAGTGCGAAGCCTGAAGAACTGGCGCGCGCGATCCTGGCCTGTGTGGAGGCCGGCGCACGAGTGATCAACTTGAGCCTGGCACTGGCCCAGCCTTCGACTAAAGGGGAGCGCGACTTAGAAGACGCCTTGGACCATGCCACCAAACGTGGAGTGCTGATCGTGGCCGCAGCGGGCAATCAAGGCACGGTCGGCAGCACGGCGATCACGCGGCACCCCTGGGTCATCCCTGTGGCAGCCTGTACCCTCGAAGGGCGACCGATGCAGGAATCAAACTTCGGGCGTTCGATAGGGAACAGAGGGGTGAGTGCGCCCGGGGACAGCGTCACGAGCCTGGGAGCTGAGGGCCAACCCCTGACCTTTGGTGGCACTAGTGCGGCGGCGCCGTTTGTGACGGGAGCGATCGCCTTGCTCTGGTCCACCTTCCCGGCGGCCACGGCCGCTGACATAAAGCAGGCGATCCATCAAGCCCATCACGGACGTCGAGCAACCGTGGTTCCCCCGGTGCTCAATGCCTGGGCCGCGTATCAAGCACTCGCGAATAGGATGGGATGAATCTAACAAGGAGGTGAGGACTATGCCAGACGAGGATGCGACGAAGGGCCATCAGCCGCACAGAGTACGCCTTCCCGGATTTATGGCGGAGGAAGACCTGGGGTTGGGGGACGTCGTCAAGCGGGTGACCTATGCCATGGGCATCAAACCTTGTGGGGGCTGTGAGGCTCGGGCTGCAGCAATGAATCGCTGGATGGTGTTCTCGGGTCGCCATACAAAATAGACCGATGTGAATTGGCCACCCCCATAACAAAAAAGGAGAAGCGATAATGGAGACTGAACCAGTGAACCCAGCAACTGAGCTCCCACCTATGGCACCGGCACCGCCGAGCGTGCCACCGCCCGGTGGCCCCACAAGACCCTCACCAATGCCTGGAAGCTGCCCGACCTGTGCAGGGGGTATGGCGGCTGCGCCTCCGTCATATATCTATGCCATCGGCCGGGTCGAGGCGCGTTTTCCTAGTTCCTCTGTGGAAAAGGAATTTGCCCAGGCGACGGGCCGTGCCGATACAAAGGGGAAGACCGATCAAGAGGCCTTTTATGCCGTGCTCTCACACAAAGAGCACCGCTACCTTGTCCGGCACCTGTGCTGGGTGTTGACCGTTCAGGGACTTGACACCTATATCCTGAAGCCACGAGACCCTGCAGACCTCGATCTCTTAGTGGAAGCGATCCGTCCAGCGCCGAGCCCCCTGGACCTTGATGTCGTCGTCGGAATGAAGGGCCCCATCGCCCCGCCCGACCTGTGTAATGGCCTGATGGTGCCACTGGTCGCGTTTGATCAGATTTATTCCTTCACCCGTGAGGCCCTCATCAAGTCGATCCCGAAACCGGAGAAAATGGCGGCCGAGAAGTTTACGGCCACAGCCGGCGAACTCCTCGATCGGATTATGCAGATGACGGACAATGCCGGCGCGACGGACGACCACCGGGCGTCGAATTACCTTGCCATGCGCTATCCGGCTATCTATGCCACGGCAACCGAATGTTATGGACGGGATTGTTCCCTTAGCGCGGTCCATGTCCAGCCGTCGGCCCTGAGTGGGACCCGCAAGATTGTCAAGGTTATCTTTTCCTTTAGGCATCGTCAGACCGATGTGACCGAGAAGTACTTTGTGCGGGTGGATGTGACCGAGGAATTTCCCTACTTGGTCACGAAGATGTCGCCCTACTATGATCGCTAACATAACCACACAAGGAGGACCATATCATGCACATGCCCGGATTTAACGCAGAAGGGTCTCTTTATAGGGTCCGCGTCCGCTATTCCTCGGCCTCGGTTCTTGCGGAGATCACGAGCGGAATAGTGCCAGCGCTACCTAGTTGCGCCAGTTGCGAACGGGCCTGCGACAAATGCTGGGATTGCACTGCGTCCGGCCGCGAATGGTGTCCAACGTGCGGGGTCTGTAACTACTGCTGGGGACGGAGTTGCCCGGGTGGCGGTTCCGGTGGCGGCGGAACGACTTGTTGTGAGTTCCTCGTGAACCCGAGCCCGGGAGAAAACTGCCACTGGTGCGGACCCGAGCCATGGTAGAGGAACAATGGTTCACCCGCATTGACGTGACAGAAGAATTTCCGTTTCTCGTCTCGCCGCTCGCACAGTACTTTGAACGGTAGTTCTCAACTGGGCAGGTGGGCGTACGGTCGATCAGTCGAGAGCTTCTTCTCTATAAGAAGGCCACGAGAGCAGCTTGTAGATGAAAGGAGGAGCGATATGGCGGGAATCCCAGCCTATACAGCCGAATATGCGTTGACCGGAAGTCGCGAAGGATCCACTCCGTACATAGCGCTGAATTCCAATTCCCGAGCTGGAGGGGTGAACCCGGCTCTGGTTCGATATCGCAACTTTAAGGCCTGTTATGAGAACTGTATCAATTACATAGCTCCGAGAATCCGGCTGCCCGCAGGCACCACCATTGAAGAATTCTGTATGAAGCGATGTTGGCGTCCGTGGCCCATCCCAGGGCCATGGTGGTGATGTATCGGGAATAATTGCTCCAGGTGGTGGTGGGAGTCGGTAGGTATCATTGCGGTAGGCTGAGAAGGAGGTATTCGTCATGAAGATGCCAGGTTTTAATGCAGAGGCTTCCATGTATAGAACGAACAAGACCTACCAATCTGAATACGGCAGCTTGGTAGCTGGGACATTGGGGACGGTCATTCCACAGGGATGGGAATGGAAGTGTCAATGGGTGTGGGTACCAGATGAACCTAGGGACTGCTCGACAATGCGCTGCCAGCCTCCCCTTGTGTGCTGCGATTGCATAGGTCGGCCGCGTTGCACAACCCGCGAGCAGTGTGACAGAGAATGCAGATTCTGAGAAAGTAGATTCGTTGAATCATTTGAACCCAGCAAAAGACTTGGATCATGAATCTGCCATGATTTACGGCGGATACCTCAACCAATCAAACTGAGGAAGGTCCGATTAATTCGCGTTTGCACTGAGAGGAACAAAACAACGGGGTCGAACCCCTTAAACTCGCCCGAGGAGAAATGTGAACGTCGTAAGGGGAGAGGGGGGTGTGAACCACGTCCCGCGTAGGGTGGGACCGAGGAGTTTCCATTTCGGTTACCATGATGTCATCCTATTATGATCGGTAACTTTTCCTAACTGAAAGGGAAGGCAAAATGAATACTATGAACCTCTCAGGATTTTCCGCTGAAGCCTCACACTACGTCAGTCCAATGCAGTATCGTAATACTTCAACACTGGGGCATGGACATTATGCGCACAATTCTGTTGTGTCACAGCAGCTGACCTGCGATTCTAACTGTCTAGAACAGTGTCGAAGCGATTGTCAGGTTGAATGCCAGTATGAACCCCCTGGATATGAACATGCGAAATGCATCACTGAATGCTATAGGAAAAGCGATTGCTACAATCGGTGCTGTACGCACCTCAGCTGTGGGCCGTGCGTAGGCTTTCAGCAGTGTTCCGATGGAAGCCAGAGACCGTGTTCATGCTGATGTCTCGCTAGGTGCCACGGGTGGGTGAGCCACCCGTGTTTAACATCTTAGAGCGGACTAACGGACAGGTCATCTGCCCGTGGCACCTGGCGTGGGGCTGTAACAGAGGAGTTTCCTTACTTGGTCACCAAGATGTCGCCGTACTTATGAGCGTTCAACTTAACCATCCGATAGGATTGTATGAAATGAATCCGATGAATGTGCCCGAAAACAGGAGTAGGGTTACATCTTGTTCTGTGCATGTAAGACCAAATGGGGGTTGGGGACCGATTAGCCACGGGAGAAGGATCCCGATGGGCAGGGTAGGCAGCAAGGAACATGCCCCGGGAAAGGGGCTGTTCACTGAACTTGGGGACCGAGATGTCGCCGCACGTATGACCGTTGAACCTGAAATGATACGAGGCGCGCTATAATTTAACATTCCAGAGGTTACCGACGAAGACTCGCTCTATAAAGTGAGCACACAGTACAGTGTGTCGCCACCACTCAGTGCCTGACCGGTATCAGTGCGAAGTTGCTTTGTCAGGGATGTGTAATGTCACCATTTTGTGACTATTGAACCTGAGTATGACAGGAGGCTCACATCATGAACAGCATGCCAGGTTTTTTTGCAGACCAATCGATCTATCGCAGAAGGGATCAATATCGAGCAAACCCTCGATTTGCTCGAACGGAAACAAGGATCGTGATGCCGGCTGCGGAAGGGCCCTGTCCGCCAGGGTGTTACCCAGCACATGTAGCGTGTACCGGTTTTCTCTTGTGGTGCGCGTGCTGGTGTCCCAGTGCCGGTTACTATTGCCCAACAGGCGGCTGGTGGTTGTGCGGGGGATGTTTCGGTTTTTGGCAGAATGGCTGCCATCGTTAACACTGGGAAAGGGATGTGGTGTGGTCTTCTAAGGAGCACATGGCGAACCAAGCACAGTGTGAGTTCCACCGAGTAGCCGGAGGGCCAGGTGATTTGACGGATGTCCCGTGAGAGTGAGGGCGTGCACAAATTTCGGAGCCATACCGATCCGCGACAAAAAAGGGGCGGACCCTTATACACTCGTCTTAACCAACAAGGAGGTCTGGATCATGCACATGCCAGGATTTACGGCCGAGAAGGCGCTCAGTGGTCCGTTCATGCAGTACCAACCGATGTCTCATCATGGAGGAGTGAGTCGTCGCACTGTGGTGCCCCAACTGGGTTACTGCTGGTGTTCGGAGCCTGATTCCTACACCGTTTGTGATTCCCGTGGTAATTGCTATGAAAAGTGGGTCTGTCTCCAGTGGTTCTGTGAAGGTAGTCCTCCTTTCATAAAGAAATACCCAAAGCTCCCGCCGGGATGGAGGTTTTAGACCCAAGAAACGGCAATACTTCGTGCCCAATGTGCAGACTGCATTCTGGGGTCAGACGCCTTGCCAATGGCGTCTGACCCCATCGTGATGTAACGGTTCACGCAAGAGTGAAGCAGCTAAATGGGCTGCCCCTCTAGAGGGGCAGCCACTGAAGGCTTGGAAGGCTTGCCACAAGTCGTAAGCATCGTTATCTGTTCTACGGGGGTAGATGCAGACAAGGTGTTTCCCTTCCTAGGAGCCTGTCCGACATTGGAAAGCACGAAAATTTCGACTCACGTATTTGGCTCAGGCTCAACGATCTCGATTCAGTCAATATGATTTGATCCCCCTAAATTGATCAATTTCGTCAATGTCGGACAGCCTCCTAGCAGGGATGGTCATGGCTAAGCGGCCCTGAATGGTGCCCTAAGTGCTGCAGAGATTTCAGCGATCGCACTACTATGTGCAGAAGTCCATTGTGCGTACCTTCAAGTGAATTATGATCGACATGCTGTCGCGCAGAAATACGCGGCAGCTGCGGGGTGATGCGGAGTAAACAATCTTGGGTTAGTCGCCACAGTGCTGTGGCCCAGAGCAGTGCACTCGCTTGAGGGCAATGCCGCCTAACAGGGTAAGAGAGCATTGATGAGACTATCAATCAATTTGAGCGAATTCATTCTTAATAAGAAGAGGTGAATATGGAGGGATACACGCAAGCCAACTTATTTGAGCTCAGTAGTGGCGCTATTCACGTCACCTATTCAACGACGAATATCTTGGGCGGGCCGATGTTCAGTTATCGTGATAATCAGCTGAGCCGCTCCTTCAGAGGCGAAGACATTCGTATCGAGGACACTGCCCTTGGTCAGGTCGTCACGGTCACGCTCGAAACTATTCGCGATGAACGAACCGTTTCGTTCTCCTTGATTGTGCCCATTGTGACGGTGATGCGCCAATCGAGCGGGACGCGTATCAAGGTGCCAGGGATCACAGTGACTGCTCCCACAATGATTGCCGGGCCACCACCGGGGCCGCAACTCCTGTATTCCGTGGTCAATCTGAGGGGAACGGCCCAATTTGTTGTGTCCTAAGAGAAACGACTAACTTCTAGGCGGGGTCTCTTACTCAAGTTGCCCTTGGCCCGTCAAGAAAGTTGAAAAGGAGGGATTGAGCATGAAGATGCCAGGGTTTACTGCGGAAGGATCACTGGGGAGGCCGGCAATGACGTACACCATGGGCACTACAGATATCTCAGCGATTGGAGACAATATTCTTCCTCAACTTCGATGGCAGTGGCCCGAAGGCTCGTGTATTCCGGGGTGCATATGTGTTTCGCCTATCGATTGCCCATGCTGTGTTTCGTTCCCGTTCCCGAAGCGTCGAGGGTTCGACATGGTTATTGACTAAGGGAGAGTTAGGGGTCAGACTCCCTGTGTGTCAACCCAATTTCCCTTTCTCGTGTCGCCGCTCGTCCAGTACCTTGAACGGTAGTGCTCATGTTGGAACGTGGAGCATACGGTCGATCATTCGAGACCTTCTTCTCGATCGGAAAGCCACGAGAACCGATGCAAATAAAAGAGGGAGCGATATGGTGGGAATCCCAGCCTATACAGCGAAATATGCGTTGACCGGAAGTCGAGAAGGAGTCACTATCGGCTCACCCAGATCGGACGAGAACCCGTGACCGGCCGGGCGGCGGGCGAGGGGCCTGTTAAGGGAACCCGACGATAGGCCTGATACGATGATGAGCGTCGTGTGAGGAGCGTTGTCTTCTTGACCGGTGCCTTCGGGATGGGCGACTCGTTGCCATCGCTTGCTCAGGGTTGACTCGTGTCTGGTCGGTCCCGGTCCTTCGCGTGGCGTTCGTCCATCATGTTCATAATGAAGGCTCTCATTGCGTTATCTGGAATATGAGGGAGGGTTTCGCGCACCCTCACGAAATCTCCTTTGTCGATCAGATTGACAACGATGAGCAACAGGGGCAATACCCCAAAATCACCCATGGTCTGTGCGATTTCTATGGCACCAGCAAGATTCCCGTCCTTGAGAAAACCAAGAGGGATGTCATGATAGGTGTGACATCTCAATAGAGACTGATCCGGGCAGGAGACGATCGTGTCCTTGACGCCCTGCACATCTCTGTGGCCAGCTTCGACAAACAGAATGGTTTGCCAGGCTTCTCGCAGATAGGTGCGGTTGGCGATCCCCTTCACGGATTGTCGCGCTCCGGTGGTATCTCCCGCCAACGCTTGGTTCATCGTATAGTCTTTCAGCTGTTCCTCTGTAGGGAATTGGCCGGGCCTGATGGCGTGCCTCCTCTCTGGGCTCACGACGAGCGAACATCTCAACAGGCACCCATGCGCCCCTGATGCGCCACCGCCGGTGGCGAGATACCAGAAAGACACAAAGGGGCTATGGGAAACGCTCAGCTATGTCTGGTTGGATAATTCTAGCGGTGAACTGAGTTCGTGTCGATTCTTCACGCGATGTTGACAGTCCTCCCTCGAATCGGCACACCCTCACCCCTCTCTGGCATGAGTCCCATAGTGGCTTTGCAGCACCAAGGCAAAGAGGCAGGTGGCCTAGTTGCCTGCCAGATGCTGCGGGATCGTTCGGTTTGTCCTGGGAGCAGATTCCGAGGAACAGGACGAAGCAGAAAGACCGAGGATATATATGGAGGAGCGAGACGACTCGGCTTCATCAACGCCGCGAGGATCAGCGAGTGCAGGGCCGTCCCATCTCAGGACCGTGGGGTCTGATGTCGGGGCATTGGCCACCGCTGTCGCCCGCGTCGGTCTCCGACGCTTACCCCTTTTCCCTTGTGAAATCATGAGGTTTCAGAGAAGCCGTCACCGTATCGAAAGCTCGATAAGAGCGTGGTCGCCCCTGACCTGAGGCAAGGCTGAGCTAGAGCCATTCGGCCCAGGGCCAAAATATTCTTGGCCTCACCTTCAAAACGTCGTGTTCGTTGCTGCTGTTTCCTCTCAACTCGTCCTCGTTCGTTGCTCCCACTCAGAAATACATCCAATTCACAATCTTCGCATCCTTGCATCTGGCGCGGCGATTCGGGTACTGCTCCTTCGTCTTGCGAACCACGTTCGATGAAGGAGCCATCATGACCAATCCCCGAGTCAACGCCTCACCCCCGAAACTTCTGACTCCTCCTGACCACTCCTGATCACTCAAGAGCAAAACAGGACTATTTCCACCGGCCTGAGCACCCGCGTAGGGTCCGCCCATGCCACAGCGTGTCATGAAAGAACAGCAATGAAGGCTAGATGGTTGACCGTCCCTGAACTCGCCGCCGTGTTGCAACTCAGTGTGGTGTCCGTCCGTCGCGCCTACTGGAAGGGGCACCTCCCGGTGATCCGCATCGGACGGATGGTCCGCTTCGACCTGGACCAGGTCCGACAAGCAATCCAACGAAACGGGCATGGGTTACTGCAGACCATCGATAGCCAGGTGGGAGCGACCCGCCGCGCGCCCGGCGGCGCCAGCCGACGGCGCGACGGGCCGCCCAGCCCCCGAATAGTCAAACGGGGGCGCAAATTCCAACCACGAATTCGGAGGGACGTATGAGTAGCTGGGAGATGTCGATCGGATGGGTACGGTTCACCGTTCCCTCTTCCACGGTGGAGATTCTCAAGCGAGTCCTCGGTGAGGGGGACTGGATCCGAGATGAGAAAGGCTATGAAGGGTACCGGGAGGTCTGGATCTGCCGGGGCAATGACAGCGGGTATGGCCGGATTGCCACCGGAGCGAAACGCGCACCTCGCGAAGTCCATGTCGATCTCTCCCAAGAATTGATCAGTCATTGGACGTACGAGAAGTTTCACACATTGGCGGCGTGGGTCTTCGATCAGAAGGGGCATTTCGGGCGGATCGATGTGGCGCTCGATGATCGCCTGGGCGTGATCGATGTCGACGGGGTCTATGAGGCCGTGGCGAAGGGCCACTGTGTCTCACATTTCCGGCAATGCCGGATCATCGGGGGGCTCGATGTGCCGACAGGGGCCGACCGAGGGAAGACGCTCGCGCTCGGCTCGCGCCAATCGGAGAGCTATCTCCGGATCTACGACAAAGCCGCAGAACAACGGGCCAAAGAGAAACCGGTCGACGGCCCCTGGATGCGCTGGGAGATGGAATGGAAGCGCGAACGGGCCCAAGCCGTGGGATTGGCCTTGTCCACCCTCGATCAAGACTCCTTCCAACGCTATATCGTCGGGGTCTTCCGGACCGCCGTGGATTTCCGGGACTGCACCAGAGCGGACGATCCCAAAGATCGCTACTACGCGCCCATCTTAGACTGGTGGAAAGTCCTCACGGAGGGGATGGCTCGGGCCAAGCTCGCGATCGTGCAGGCGGTCAAGACCATTGAACAGGTCAAACGCTGGGCCGAGAAGAGCTTGGCCCCCACCTTGAGCCTCCTCTGTGCCCATCCCGAAGCCGGGGAACGCTGGCTGGTCCGCACGATCGTCGATGGCGTGGATCGCTGGCGGAGCAAACATCTCGCACTCCTCCAAGGCGGAAAGACACTCGAAAAAGCGAAATACAGGCTGCACTGGTGGAATCCCCGGGACGGATTCTCGGCAGCCTATGGCCCAGGGATGAATGAAGGAAGCCCTGCATGAACCACACAGCTCATCACAAGGAGCACGTCATGAAGCGAATCTCGGGACAGACGGTGAAACTGCTGAATGAAGAACGGGCCCTCCTCATGAGCCTTGCAGCCAAACGGGATGTGACGCACTCGGATGTGCTCCGCGTCGGGCTCTACCAACTCGCAGCAACAGAGGGACTGGATAGAGAAGTCATGCAGGCGGTGCATGCACGGGTGGACCATCTCCGTCAGCGGGAGGCAGGGTGGGACCGGATGCGGCCTGAACCGACCACTCATCCCTCTCGGACTGACATCCTGTACACAGGAGGCATCTGATGGCCACGCCACGACGAGGAACGGTCCGTACAGGAGCAAGAGTTCACACAACGCAGACCAAACCGTCCGGGGTGGACGGTGAACGACGGGTGCTCTGCCGTCGCTGTCACAGCGGGGTGCTCTCGCTGTTTATGTGTGGCCCACGATTGCGTGGCCGCTGTCAGGACTGCGGCACCGTGTGGGTCTTCTTATGGTCCTGCAGCAAGCAGGGCTGGTTTCCATGGTCCAACTAACAATTCACTAACCAGGAGGCATGACATGTCCAAATTCGTTGCAACGTGCGTGGTGATGGGCGTCAAGGCGAGACCGAGTCAGGACGGCACCCGGACCTTCCGGAATGCCGTGCTCTATTTTGAGGAGGACACGACCACCTTGGAAGCCAATATCTCCGAGGACCACGAGGCCCTCTATAAGCAGATGGAGGCCAACAAGATGAAACTGGCCCAGGTCACGGTGAATCTTCGGGAGTTCAAGGGGCAACGGTTTATCGATGTGACGGGCTATCAACCCATCACGCACGGAGCGGCAGCTGGTTCGCACGGGAAGTAAGGAGACAGCTGGAGTCTCATGGTCTTCACCGATCTGACGTTGGAGCAACAACTCTCATGGACGATGTTCTATCTCGCCTGTTTTCTCACCGGCCTCCTCTCCGGGCGGCTCTAAGCCTCAGTGCATACGGGCTCTTGCTCTATGTCCTGGCCGTCATGCTGTGCTGGGCGCCGGCAACTGCGGTGGCGGGCTCCTATGCTCGGATCGCCACACCGGCTGCCCAGGCGGTGACGCTGGCGGCGCAGCGAGGGGCGATCAGTACGGCGCTTGGCAGTGCGATTGCCCAGGCGAGCGGCACGAGTGTCGCGGTGCGGCTGGTCACGGCCGGGGCCGGGGGCTGGCCGGTCTTGGGCGTGCTGGCGGGATTGACGCTGCTGTCCGTGGCGCTCAACAACGGGCAAGTGGCCGAGATCAAGAATGCCACAGCTGGTCCAAGTGGGGTGTCGGTGGATGGGGTGGTCGTCCCGCAAGGCACGTTGCATTCATGTCCCGGCCATCCGGATTGTGATGCGAGTGCCGCGCAAGGGATTTCCATCCCCACCACCTATTGTTTGACGGGTCCGCCCTATCCGACGGTACCGGCCGGGTGGCAAGGCTGGTTTCTCAAGCCGTCGGGCTGTTGGGCCTATCCTGAGCCGGGCTCGTCGCCTGGCGTCCTCGTGCCCGGGCTCCCCGCCACGCCGCAACAGGTGACGGACTATCTCAATACCCTGCCAAGCAGCGATCCAAATTCCATCGACAGTAACGCCTCGCCTGTCGGTGCGGGGCACACGGCACCCGGCGCCGATTCGGTCACCACGATCCCCATCGATGCGACGGACGTGTCGACCCAGGTGGTGCCCACCTCACAGGTGACCCCCGATGATGTCGTGGTCAACCCGGATGCGACGCCACCGGCTGGCACCCAAACGACCTCCAGCACCAGCCAACAGACGACGACCACCACAACCACCACCACGAATCCGGATGGCTCGACGACGACGCAGGATGACACCACTACGACCGTGCAATGTTCGACCGGTGAGCATGACCTCCGGTCCTTTGGCTCGATTCTCGATGAGCACCTCACCACCTGGCGAGGCTCCGGCATTGCGGGACAACTGGCGCTCTTACAATCGCTCACCTGGCCGTCGGATCTGCCAACCATCAGTCTGAGCTCGTCACTCTTTGGGAACTTCTCCGTCAACTTCAACGACTGGTCCGGGATGTTTCTGGCCCTTCGCGCGATTGTCATCGCGGGGGCCAGTTTCGCCGCCTATCGCATCATCTTTGTGGGGAATGGCTAGACCATGACGGCACTCTTGAACCTCATCTACTGTTTTCTGCTCGACATGATCCTGTCCTTTGCCGATGTCTGGAAGGGCGGTTGGGATTCGGTCCTCAGCGTGGCCGATCAGCTCTTGGCCTCCATCGGCACTGGCTCCCTGAGTGCGCCGGTCATTCCGATTCAATACACCTGGGTCCTCGGAGCCACCGGCATGAGTCAAGCCGTGGCCATCATCGCGTCGGCCATGTTGGTGCGGTTTATGCTGCAAGCGATTCCCTTTGTCCGGTGGGGCTCATGATTACCTTACTCGAAGGGACCCCCGGCAGTGGGAAATCCTATTACGCGGTGGCGGACTATCTGCTCCCCTGGCTTCGTGCCGGACGCCGTCTCTATGTGGCGGTGGATGGGTTCTATTTGGATCGGCTGGCGCTCTTTGAAGGACGGTCGCTTCCAGAACTCCAGCAGCAAGTCACGCTCTGGACGGACCGGCATGCGATTCCGTCGCTCCTGCTCTCGATTGAGCCCGGCT
>Ga0224500_10000560_pt1 | contig 24960 bp, 21 predicted proteins | sample SF_Oct11_sed_USG_FD_168126 | JGI IMG/M metagenome (GOLD analysis project Ga0224500, IMG submission 168126) | Sediment microbial communities from San Francisco Bay, California, United States - SF_Oct11_sed_USGS_4_1 | ecosystem: Environmental > Aquatic > Marine > Sediment | place: USA: California... | reverse complement strand
CAGCCGCGCGGAGTACCGGCTCACCCTGCGCGAGGACAATGCCGATCTCCGGCTCACGCCGGTCGGGCGCGAACTCGGCCTGGTGGACGACGAACGGTGGCGGTTCTTCGAGGCCAAGCGCGCGGCAGTGGACTCGGAGCACCAGCGCCTGCAGTCCACGTGGGTGCGCCCGGGGACGGCCGCCGCGACGCGGATCGAGGCGCAGGCCGGTCCGTTGTCCCGCGAGCAGCGCGCGTTCGAGCTGCTGCGCCGGCCGGAGCTCGGCTACACCGACGTGGTCGAGGCCGTGGGTGCGGCCGACGCGGACTGGCGGCATGACGAACGCCTCGCACTGCAGGTGCCCTTGCAGGTGGACGTCCAGGCGAAGTACCACGGTTACATCGAGCGGCAGCATGAGGAGATCGAGCGACAGCGCCGCAACGAGGACACGGCGCTCGGCGCCGACCTCGACTACGCGGCCGTTCGTGGTCTCTCGAACGAAGTGCGGCAGCGGCTCGCCGAGCACCGACCGGCGACGCTCGGCCAGGCGGCCCGCATCCCTGGCATCACGCCGGCGGCCGTGTCACTGCTGCTGGTTCACTTGAAGCGCCGGGATGCGCCGTCCGTGCCGCCCGACCGCGCTGCACGAGGACGCTGAGACATGATGACGTCCCGGGCGCGATCGTGGGGGTGCGTTCGTGCGGTCCTGCTGTTGCTGGCCCTCGCCGGTCTGTCCGCTTGCGGCGGCGGGTCGGCACCGCCCCCGGATGCCGGCACGGACGCGGTCGCTGTGTCGGCCACGCTGAGGCGCGGCAACGGCCCGGAGCCCGACACCCTCGACCCGCAGCGGGCGCGTACCGACGCTGCATTCAACATCCTGCGCGACGTCTTCGAGGGCCTGACGGCCGTCGGGCCGGACGGTGATGCGGTGCCGGCCGCGGCGGAGTCCTGGACCGTGAGCGACGACGGCCTCGAGTACGCGTTCCAGCTGCGCGACGGCCTGCGATGGTCGAATGGCGACCCGCTGCGTGCGGCGGACTTCGTGGCCGGAATGCGCCGCCTCGTGGACCCGGCGACGGCGTCGCCGTACGCCCAGGTGTTCGAGCCGGTCCTGAATGCCGCGGCGATCGTTCGCGGCGGAATGCCGCCGGACGCGCTGGGGGTGAGCGCTCCCGACGACCGGACCGTGCTGATCCGGCTGCAGTCGCCGGCGCCCTATCTGCTCGGCCTGCTCGCGCAGCCCGGGACGTTTCCGGTCCACGGACCGTCGCTTGCCCTGCATGGCACCGAATACGCCCGGCCCGGGCGACTGGTCTCAAACGGCGCATTCGTCCTGCGCGACTGGATCGTGGGCTCGCACGTCGTCGCGGAGCGCAACCGCAGCTACTGGAACGACGCGGGCACGGCCGTCGCGCGCGTCCACTACGTCCACCACGCCGACGCCGGCACGGAGTTCCGCCAGTACCGGGCCGGTGAGCTCGACGTTACCTACGTCGTACCGCCGCAGCAGTTTTCGTCAATCCAGGCGAACCTGCCGGGTGAGCTGCACGTCTCGCCGCAGCTCAGCGTCTACTACTACGGTTTCAACCTGTCGCGGCCGCCGTTCAAGGACAATCCGGGCCTGCGCCGCGCCCTGTCACTGGTCATCGATCGCGAGCGGCTGACTACTTCCGTCACCGGCGTGGGCGAGGCGCCGGCCTACGGCTGGGTGCCGCGCGGGATCGCGAACTACACACCGCAGCAGTTCGACTACGCCACGAAGCCCTACGCCGCGCGCGTCACGGAGGCCCTCGAACTCTACCGCCAGGCGGGCTATTCGCCGCAGCGTCCACTCGCGGTGGAGATCCGCTACAACTCGGGCGAGGTACACAATCGCCTCGCGGTCGCCATTGCCGCCATGTGGAAGGAAGCGCTCGGCGTCGAGACCACGCTGTACGCCGAGGAGTTCCGCAGCCTGCTGCAGAGCATCCAGGCCGGCACCGAGACGCAGGTCTTCCGCTCGAGCTGGGTCGGTGACTACAACGACGCGTTTTCGTTCGCGCAGTTGCTGCGGAGCGGCTTCGGCATCAACCTGACCGGCTACTCGAACCCGCGTTACGACGCCCTGCTCGAGGCGGCGACACGGGAGCCTGATCCGGCACGACGCCGAGGGCGGCTCGAGGAGGCCGAGCGCCTGATGCTCGCGGACCACCCGGTGCTGCCGCTCTACTTCTACGTCAACAAGCATCTGGTCAAACCCCACGTGCAGGGCTGGACCGACAACGTGATGAACGTGCAGTACAGCAAGGACCTCAGGCTGGTCGGCCACCCGTGAGCGATCCGTCACAGATCAGACTCGACATAAGCCACGGGTGTTGAGTCGGCCGGGCCGGCTTGTCAGGATTGCGCCACCCAGTCACCCCCCCGAGCTTCCATGGCCTGGTTCGTCATCTTTGCCTGCTCCGTGTTCGGTCTGTACTTCTGGCGCGAGCACCGTGTGCAGCAGCAGGACCTGCAAAGCGCGTCCTCGCCCCTGCGGACGGGAGAGCGCTACATCGGCCAGATCCTGACCTTGTCCGAGGGACTGTGCGACGGTTCGGGCCGGGTGAAGCTCGGCAACCGGCGCTGGAACCTGCGAGGACCGAACGTCCCGGCAGGCTCCCGGGTCAGGGTTACGGGCGTCGACGGAGCCGTCCTGATCGTCGACCGCCTGCCGGGTTGAGCGCAGCGATCGTCGTCGGCCCCGGGACGCTCAAGCGCGCTTGAGCGCCACCCCAGAGTGAATTAAGAATAGTTGATAAAAGGCCCTGATTGTTTCTGGGCACTAGCCGCATTGAATACAAATTCCTTGTAGCTGCCGGGCCCGAGTCAAGGCGCCACGACCAGGTCGAACTCGGCGCTCACCTGGGCCCCGAACTTCATGTCTCCGGGCTGATAGGTCGCCTCCGGAGCCGGCGGTGCCGCATCGGCCATCGCCGCCCCGAGGCGGTACATCGGCAGGGGCGGCCCCGACATCGAGCCATTCAGCGACCGCACCGCACCGAGCCTGGCGCCTGCGGCACGGGCCAGCGTCTCGGCATTCAGACGCGCGTCCTCGACGGCCCGGCTCATCGCCTCGCGCTCGAGCGTCTTGCGGCGGCTGGAGTCGAGCACCGGGTCGTTCACCTGGTTGACGCCCAGGTCCACCGCTCGCTCGAGCAGGGCCCCGAGTTGCTCGAGGTCACGCAGCTCGACGTGCACCTGGCGGCTCACGAGATAGCCAAGGAGCACCCGCTTGCGGTCCTCGTCATTCCAGCTGTACTCCGGCTGGATCTGCACTCGCGTGGCGCTGACGAGTTTCGGGTCGATCCGCAGCTCGCGGGTCAGGCCCAGCACGCGCTCGACCGTTGCGGCAACCCGCGCGCGGGCCTCGGCCAGGGTCGGTTCGCGCGCCTCGACTCCGAGTGTCACGTGGGCGAGATCGGGTTCGGCCGCGACCTCGCCGCTGCCGGAGACGATCACGGTCCGCGGCCGGGGATCGTCGCCGCCGGACGCGACGGTCGGCAGCGACGCCAGCGTGACGAGGACGGCCAGGATCAGGCGGTGGCGGGACATGGGCGACGCTCCGAGGGTGATCTGGGAGGCTCAAGTGTATGACAGGCAAGGGGGCGGCCTGGCGCCGAGTCCGCGCTCCACTTTGGACTCCCGGAACGCTTTTGATTAACATGCCGGCCCTTCGGCCTTCGGGGAGAGGCCGCTGTCCCGCACGGAGTTTGCAATGACCTCGAGATCGGCCTGGCTCGCGCTGAGCCTGACCATCGCGGGCCTCGTCACGCCGGGGCTGGCTTCGGCCGGTGATACCGCGCGCGGCGCAAAGCTCGCCTACACCTGCCAGGGTTGCCACGGCATCCCGAACTACAAGAACGCCTATCCGATCTACAGCGTGCCGAAGCTGGGCGGGCAGCATGCGGCCTACCTCGTCGTTGCCCTCAAGGGGTATGCGAGCCAGGAGCGCGCCCACCCCACCATGCATGCGCACGCAGTGACCATGTCCGAGCAGGACATGCAGGACATTGCCGCCTATCTGGCCGGGCAGGAGCTCAAGCCGACCGGCAAGGCCGTCGGGACGGCGCCGAAGGCAGCACAGACCTGCATCGCCTGCCACGGCAACGATGGCATCGGCATCCTCCCCGAATACCCGAACCTCTCAGGACAGCACGCCGACTACATCCGCACCTCGCTCAGGGCTTACCGGAGCGGCCAGCGCAAGAACGCCGTCATGGCCGGGATGGCGGCCGCGCTGACGGACCAGGACATCGTCGAACTGGCCGAGTATTACTCCAGCCAGCGGCCGGGCCTGTGCTCGACCGACGAGACCCGCGATGGTGGGAGCTGCCCCGGCCTCTGAGGCCAGACTGATACGCGGCGCACGCACTGGAAGGCCGGAGACCCCGGCCTTCTTGTTTTCGGATTCCCGAGCCCGCACGCTAAAAGGCCCATCCACGGAGAGACCCAGGGCCCGCATGACCCCGAGCACCGACACCGGCGCGAACACCCCCCTGGCGCAGCCCCTGGGCGGCGGCGTATTCCTGATCGACACCCTGTACATGCGCCCCGGACTGGCGGCGAGTCACCTGGTCGTCGAGAACGGTCGCGCGGCGTTCGTGGACACCGGGGCCGCCCCTGCAGCCCCCCGGCTGCTCGCCGCCCTGGACGAACTCGGCATTGCCCGCGAGCAGATCGACTTCCTGTTTCTCACCCATGTGCACCTCGACCATGCCGGCGGTGCCGGGCAGATGATCCGCGCCCTGCCGAACGCCCGGGCCGTGCTGCACCCCCGCGGTGCCCCGCACCTTGTCGATCCGACCCGGCTCATCGCCGGCGCGATCGGGGTCTACGGGGAAGCGCGGTACCACCAGCTCTACGGCGAGCTGCTGCCGATCCCGGCGGAGCGGGTGCTGGTCGTCGAGGACGGCGAACGTCTCTCGCTCGGTGGCCGCACGTTCGAGTTCATCGACGCGCCGGGGCACGCCAGGCACCATCACTGCCCGATCGACCTGGACCATGCCGAGATTTACAGCGGCGACAATTTCGGTATCTGCTACCGCGAGCTCGATACGGCGCGAGGGCCCTTCATGCTGCCCACCACGACCCCCGTGCAGTTCGACCCGGAGGCGATGCACGGCACCGTCGACCGGCTCATGTCCTATCGCCCGCGACGCATCTTCCAGACGCATTTCGGGCCGGTGACCGACCTCGAGCGGCTGGCGCGGGACCTGCACGCCGCCGTGGACGATCTCGTGCGCATCGCGCGGCAGCACGCGACAGCGCCGGAGCGTCGGGCCCGCATCGAGGAGGACATGTTCCGCTCGTTCAGCGCGAGGCTCGACGAGCATGGCTATCCAGGCGATGCGGCCACGCGGCACGCGCTCCTCGACGACGACGTGCGCCTCAATACCGCCGGCCTCGAGGTCTGGCTCGATCGCTCGCGCCAGCACTGAGACACACGGGGCGATGTGCGCCACCGTAATCCCAATCACTCATCCGGAAACCCTGCACCATGTCCTCCTTCAAGGCCTTCCGAATCCACGACATCGACCGGCGCATCGTGGCGCGCTTCGACCGGATCACACTCGACGACCTGGGCCCCGGCGAGGTGGTAGTGCGTGTCCGGTACTCCGACATCAATTACAAGGATGCCCTCGCGGCGACCGGGACAGGGCGCATCCTGCGCAGGTACCCGCTGGTCGGCGGCATCGACCTCGCGGGCGAGGTGGAATCGTCCGCGGATCCGCGCTACGCCCCGGGCCAGCCCGTACTCGTGACCGGCTGCGGCCTGAGCGAGACTCATGACGGGGGCTACGCGGAGTACGCGAGGCTCAAGGGCGACTGGGTAATCCCGTTGCCGCCCGGCATGAGCACGCTCGAGGCGATGAAGCTCGGCACCGCCGGCTTTACCGCGGCGCTGGCCATCCACCAGATGGAGCACAACGGGCAGTCGCCCGCGCAGGGCCCGGTGGTGGTGACGGGAGCGACCGGTGGCGTCGGCAGCCTGGCCATCGACATGCTGGCCGGCCGTGGCTACGAGGTCGTCGCCGTGAGCGGCAAGGCCGAGGCCGACGACTACCTGCGCGGGATCGGTGCCGCGCGCATCCTGCGTCGCCAGGACATCGACCTGGGCTCGAAGCCCATGGAAAAGGCCCTTTGGGCGGGGGCGATCGACAACGTGGGGGGCGAACTCCTCACCTGGCTCACGCGCACCGTCGACCAGTGGGGCAACATCGCGAGCGTCGGCCTCGCCGGCGGGCACGAACTCAACACGACCGTGATGCCCTTCATCCTGCGCGGCGTGAACCTGCTCGGCATCAATTCCGTGCTGACGCCGCGCGAGACGCGGCTCGCGGTCTGGAACCGCATCGCGGGCGACCTGCGCCCGTCGAGGCTCGACCGCATCTGCAGCCGGATCGTCGCCCTGGACGACCTGCCCGCGCAGTTCGAGGACTTCATTAAGGGCCGGGTCACCGGTCGCACAGTGGTGAAAATTTCATGAACGACGTTTCAGCAGAATTCCAGCCGCACACGCTGACCCACCTGCAGCGCCTGGAGGCCGAGAGCATCCAGATCATGCGCGAGGTCGTCGCCGAGTGCGACAAGCCGGTGATGCTCTATTCCATCGGCAAGGACAGCGCGGTGATGCTGCACCTCGCGCTCAAGGCCTTCTACCCGGCCAAGCTGCCGTTTCCGTTGCTGCACGTGGACACGAAGTGGAAGTTCCGCGACATGTACGCGTTCCGCGAGCGCATGGTGCGTGAGCACGGCTTCGACCTGATCACCTACACCAACCCCGACGGCCTGGCGCAGGGCATCAACCCGTTCACGCACGGCTCCGCCATCCACACCGACGTGATGAAGACCCAGGCGCTCAAGCAGGCCCTCGATCATTACGGATTCGATGCGGCGTTCGGCGGCGCGCGACGCGACGAGGAGAAGAGCCGTGCCAAGGAGCGGATCTTCTCCTTCCGCTCGGCGCAGCATCGCTGGGACCCGAAGAGCCAGCGCCCCGAGCTCTGGCGCATCTACAACGCGCGCAAGCACAAGGGCGAGTCGATCCGGGTGTTCCCGATGTCGAACTGGACCGAGCTCGACATCTGGCAGTACATCTACCTGCGCGACATCCCGATCGTGCCGCTGTACTTCTCCGCCGAGCGACCGGTGGTCGAGCGCGACGGCACGCTCATCATGGTCGACGACGAGCGGATGCCGCTCTACGAGGGCGAGAAGCCGCAGCTGCGCAAGGTGCGCTTCCGCACGCTGGGCTGCTACCCACTCACCGGCGCGATCGAGAGCAGCGCGGACACGCTGCCGGCGATCATCCAGGAGATGCTGCTGACCACCAGCTCCGAACGCCAGGGACGGGTCATCGACCACGACCAGTCCGCATCCATGGAAAAGAAGAAGCAGGAGGGGTACTTCTGATGGCACACGTTTCCGACCTCATCGGGCAGGACATCGAGGCCTACCTGCACCAGCACGAGCACAAGAGCCTGCTGCGCTTCATCACCTGCGGCAGCGTCGACGACGGCAAGTCCACCCTGATCGGGCGGCTGCTGTACGACTCCAAGATGATCTTCGAGGACCAGCTGACGGCCCTCGAGGCCGACTCGAAGAAGGTCGGCACCCAGGGCGGCGAGCTCGATTTCGCGCTGCTGGTCGACGGCCTCGCCGCCGAGCGCGAGCAGGGCATCACCATCGACGTCGCCTACCGCTTCTTCTCGACCGACAAGCGCAAGTTCATCGTCGCCGACACGCCGGGGCACGAGCAGTACACCCGCAACATGGTGACGGGCGCGTCGACGGCCGACCTGGCCGTGATCCTGATCGATGCCCGCAAGGGCGTGCTCACCCAGACGCGGCGGCACAGCTACCTGGTGTCGCTGATCGGCATCCGCAAGGTCGTGCTGGCGATCAACAAGATGGACCTCGTCGATTACTCCCACGAGATCTTCGACACCATCCTCGCGGAGTACCGCGACTTCGCGAAGCAGATCGACCTGCACGACATCGTCGCGATCCCGGTGTCGGGCCTGAAGGGCGACAACATCACCGCGCCGAGCGAGCACACGCCCTGGTATCACGGCCCGACGCTGATGGGATACCTCGAGACCGTGGAGATCGAGGACCACCTGCAGCACCAGGCGTTCCGGCTGCCCGTCCAGTGGGTGAACCGCCCGAACCTGGATTTCCGTGGCTTCGCCGGCACGATCGCGAGTGGTACCGTCAGCCCGGGCGAGCGGGTCCGCATCCTGCCGTCCGGCCGCGAGAGCCGCGTGGCCCGCATCGTCACCATGGACGGCGATCTCGAGCGGGCCGTCGCCGGGCAGTCCGTCACCCTCACCCTCGAGGACGAAGTCGACGTGAGCCGCGGCGACGTGATCGCCTGCACCAGCGCGCCGCCGGGCGTGGCGGACCAGTTCGAGACGACGATCATCTGGATGGCGGACGAGCCCATGCTCCCGGGCCGGCCGTACCGGATGAAGATCGGCACCAAGCAGGTGGCCGCGACCATCACCGAGCCCAAGTACAAGGTCAACGTCAACACGCTCGAGCACCTGGCCGCGAAGAAGCTCGCGCTCAACGAGATCGGCGTCTGCAACGTCTCGCTGGACCACACGATCGCCTTCGATCCGTACGCGGAGAACCGCGACACGGGCGGGTTCATCCTCGTCGATCGGCTGACGAATGCCACGGTCGGCGCGGGCCTCGTGCACTTCGCCCTGCGTCGCTCGCAGAACATCCACTGGCAGGCGCTCGACGTCCACAAGGGTTCGCGCGCGGCGCTCAAGGGCCAGAAGCCCTGCGTGCTGTGGTTCACCGGCCTGTCGGGTGCCGGCAAGTCCACGATCGCGAACCTGGTCGAGAAGCAGCTGCACGCGCTCGGCCGGCACACCTACCTGCTCGACGGCGACAACGTCCGCCACGGCCTGAACCGCGACCTGGGTTTCACGGACACCGACAGGGTCGAGAACATCCGCCGGGTTGCGGAAGTGGCCAAGCTGATGACGGATGCGGGCCTGATCGTGATGGTGTCCTTCATATCGCCGTTCCGGGCGGAGCGGCGCATGGCACGCGCGCTGTTCGATTTCGGCGAGTTCTACGAGATCCACGTGGACACGCCGCTCGCGGTGGCCGAGACGCGCGACGTGAAGGGCCTGTACGCGAAGGCGCGCCGCGGCGAGCTGAAGAACTTCACCGGCATCGACTCACCCTACGAGGCGCCTGAGAAGCCCGAGATCTACCTGGATACGAGCCGCGCCACGCCCGAGGACTCGGCGAGCGCGATCGTCGCACAGCTGGCGGAGGCGGGAATGCTCGGACCGCGCTAGAATCGCGGGAGCTATCCCGCACAGCGAAGCGAGCCGCCGATGACCGTCACGACCTCCGCAGGCGCCCGGCTCCGGGCGGCGCTGACCCACGAACGGCCCTTGCAGGTGGTGGGGACTGTCAACGCCTACAGCGCGCTGCTCGCCGAGCGCGCGGGCTTCCGCGCCCTCTATCTGTCGGGTGCCGGCGTGGCCAACGCCTCGTTCGGCCTGCCCGATCTCGGCATCACCAGCCTGAACGACGTCTGCGAGGATGTGCGGCGCATCGCCTCGGCGAGCGACCTGCCGCTGCTCGTGGACGCCGACACCGGCTGGGGCGCCGCCTTCAACATCTCGCGCACCATCGCGGACCTCGTGCGCTCCGGCGCAGCCGGCTGCCACCTCGAGGACCAGGTGCAGGCCAAGCGCTGCGGACACCGCCCGGGCAAGGCGCTCGTGTCTCCACCGGAGATGGTCGATCGCATCAGGGCAGCGGTCGACGGTCGCACGGATGCCTCGTTCGTGATCATGGCGCGCACCGACGCGCACGCCGTGGAGGGCCAGTCGGCCGCCATCGAGCGCGCGCAGCAGTATGTCGAGGCGGGCGCGGACATGATCTTCGCCGAGGCCCTGACCACCCTCGACGAGTATCGCCAGTTCACCGGCGCCGTGCCGGTGCCAGTCCTCGCGAACATCACCGAATTCGGCAAGACGCCGCTCTTCACCGTCGCGGACCTCGCCAGCGCCGGCGTGCAGCTGGTGCTGTACCCGCTGTCGGCCTTCCGTGCGATGGCGAAGGCCGCCGAAGTGGTCTACGGAGCGCTGCGCCGCGAGGGCACGCAGAAGAACGTGCTCGACCTCATGCAGACCCGCGCCGAGCTCTATGACGTGCTCGGCTATCACGATTACGAGCGGAAGCTCGACGAGCTTTTCAGTCGAGAGGCGAAAGAACCATGAGCAGCAACACCAAGCCCGGCGCCGGCTTCAAGCCGAAGAAATCCGTCGCCCTCTCCGGCGTGACCGCCGGCAACACGGCACTGTGCACCGTCGGCCGCAGCGGCAACGACCTGCACTACCGCGGCTACGACATCCTGGATCTCGCCGGAAACTGCGAGTTCGAGGAGGTCGCGTACCTGCTGGTCCACGGCAGGCTGCCGAGCCGGGCGGAACTCGAGGGCTACAAGGCCAAGCTGAAGCGGTTGCGCGGCCTGCCCGCACCGGTGCGGGTAGCGCTCGAAAGCCTGCCGGCGGCGAGCCACCCGATGGACGTGCTGCGCACGGGCGCGTCGGTGCTCGGCTGCACGCTGCCCGAGAAGGACGATCACAACGTGCCCGGCGCGCGCGACATCGCCGATCGCCTGATCGCGAGCTTCGGCTCGATGCTGACCTACTGGTACCACTACAGCCATTCGGGCCAGCGCATCCACGTCGAGACCGACGACGATTCCGTCGGCGGCCACTTCCTGCACCTGCTGCACCGTCGCCCGCCGCCCGAGTCCTGGGTGAAGGCGATGCACATTTCCCTCAACCTCTATGCCGAGCACGAGTTCAACGCGTCGACCTTCACGGCGCGGGTCATTGCCGGCACGGGCTCCGACATGTACTCCTGCATCACGGGCGCCATCGGGGCGCTGCGCGGGCCGAAGCACGGTGGCGCCAACGAGGTCGCGTTCGAGGTGCAGAAGCGCTATGCGGATCCCGACGAGGCGGAGGCCGACATCCGCCGGCGCGTCGAGGCGAAGGAAGTCGTGATCGGCTTCGGCCACCCGGTCTACACGATCGGCGATCCGCGCAACGAGGTGATCAAGGACGTCGCGCGCCGGCTGTCGAAGGAGGCGGGCGACATGAAGATGTTCCAGATCGCGGAGCGTCTCGAGTCGGTGATGTGGGACATCAAGAAGATGTTTCCCAACCTCGACTGGTTCTCGGCCGTCTCCTACCACATGATGGGCGTGCCCACCGCCATGTTTACGCCCCTGTTCGTGCTGTCGCGCACGACGGGCTGGGCCGCGCACGTCATCGAGCAGCGCATCGACGGCAAGATCATCCGGCCGAGCGCCAACTACACGGGTCCCGAGGACCAGAAGTTCGTGCCGCTCGCAAAGCGCAAGTGAGCCTGGATCCCGGCGCGGCGTCCGGCCGCGCCGGGTGACGCGCCAGTCGAGCGAAGAACACGCCGCCCATGAATACCGCACACCGCAAGCCGCTCCCCGGCACCGCCCTCGACTACTTCGACACGCGCGCCGCGGTCGACGCGATCCGACCCGGCGCCTACGACCAGCTGACGTACACCGCGCGCGTGCACGCGGAGAACCTCGTGCGCCGCTGCGATCCGGCGATCCTCGCCGATTGCCTGAAGCAGATCATCGACGGCAGGCGCGAGCGCGACTTCCCGTGGTTCCCTGCGCGCGTGGTGTGCCACGACATCCTGGGCCAGACGGCACTGGTGGACCTCGCCGGATTGCGGGACGCCATCGCCTTGCAGGGAGGCGATCCGGCCAAGGTCAATCCCGTCGTTCCCGTGCAGCTGATCGTGGATCACTCGCTGGCCGTCGAGTGCGGCGGCTACGATCCAGACGCCTTCGCGAAGAACCGGGCCATCGAGGATCGCCGCAACGAGGACCGCTTCCACTTCATCGACTGGACGAAGCAGGCGTTCAGGAACGTCGACGTGATCCCGCCGGGCAACGGGATCATGCACCAGATCAACCTCGAGCGGATGTCGCCGGTGATTCACGCAAAGGACGGCGTCGCGTTCCCCGACACGCTGGTCGGCACCGACAGTCACACGCCGCACGTCGATGCGCTGGGCGTGATCGCCGTGGGTGTCGGCGGCCTCGAGGCGGAAAGCGTGATGCTGGGACGCGCGTCCTGGATGCGCCTGCCGGAGATCGTCGGCGTGGAACTGTCCGGCGCGCCGCAGCCCGGCATCACGGCGACGGACATCGTGCTGGCGCTGACCGAGTTCCTGCGCAAGTCGAAGGTCGTGTCGGCCTACCTCGAGTTCTTTGGCGAGGGGGCGTCGAAGCTGACGCTCGGTGACCGCGCGACCATCTCGAACATGGCGCCCGAGTACGGCGCGACCGCCGCCTTGTTCTACATCGACGCGCGGACGATCGAATACCTGAGGCTCACCGGCCGCGACGACGAGCAGGTGAGACTGGTCGAGACCTACGCGAAGCAGGCGGGTCTGTGGGCGGACACGCTGAAGAACGCCCGCTACGAGCGTGTGCTGCGGTTCGACCTCTCGACCGTCGTGCGCAACATCGCCGGGCCGTCGAACCCGCATGCGCGGGTGGCGACGAGCGACCTCGCGGCGAAGGGCATCGCCGGCCACTGGCACGAGACGCCGGGCCAGATGCCGGATGGCGCCGTCATCATCGCGGCCATCACCAGCTGCACCAACACCAGTAATCCGCGCAACGTGGTGGCCGCGGGCCTGCTGGCGCGCAACGCCAACCGGCTCGGCCTGACGCGCAAGCCGTGGGTCAAGACCTCGCTGGCGCCGGGTTCGCGGGCCGTGGCCCTGTATCTGGAGGACGCCGGCCTGAAGTCGGAACTGGAAAGGCTGGGCTTCGGCATCGTGGGCTTCGCCTGCACCACCTGCAACGGGATGTCGGGAGCACTGGATCCGGCCATCCAGAAGGAGATCATCGACCGCGACCTCTACGCCACGGCTGTGCTTTCCGGAAACCGCAATTTCGACGGCCGCATCCACCCGTATGCCAGGCAGGCCTTTCTCGCGTCGCCGCCGCTCGTCGTGGCCTATGCGATCGCCGGGACCATCCGCTTCGACATCGAGAAGGACGCGCTGGGGACTGACGCGCAAGGCAGGCCGATCACCCTCAAGGACCTCTGGCCGTCCGACGAGGAAATCGATGCCATCGTCGCCGCCAGCGTCAAGCCGGAACAGTTCCGCAAGGTCTACGACCCGATGTTCACGTTCAAGGTGGAGGCCGGGGAGGCGGTCAGCCCCTTGTACGACTGGCGTCCGATGAGTACCTACATCCGCCGGCCGCCGTACTGGGAAGGCGCACTGGCGGGCAAGCGCAGCCTCGCGGGCATGCGTCCGCTGGCGGTGCTGGGCGACAACATCACCACCGACCACCTCTCTCCGTCCAACGCCATCCTGCCGGACAGCGCCGCCGGCGAGTACCTGGCGAAAATGGGCCTGCCGGAGGAGGACTTCAATTCCTATGCCACGCACCGCGGGGACCACCTCACCGCGCAGCGCGCGACCTTCGCCAATCCGACGCTGAAGAACGAGATGGTCGTGGTGGATGGCAAGGTGAAGCCCGGCTCGCTGGCCCGGATCGAGCCGGAGGGCCGGATCACGCGGATGTGGGAAGCCATCGAGACGTACATGGAGCGCGGGCAGCCCCTGATCGTCATCGCCGGCGCCGACTACGGCCAGGGATCGTCGCGCGACTGGGCGGCGAAGGGCGTGCGCCTCGCCGGCGTCGAAGCCATCGCTGCCGAGGGCTTCGAGCGCATCCACCGCACCAACCTGATCGGCATGGGCGTGCTGCCGCTGGAGTTCAAGCCGGGCGTCAACCGCAAGACCCTGGGCATCGACGGGACGGAGACCTTCGACGTGATCGGCAAGCGCGAACCGCGCGCGGAGCTGACTCTCGTGATCCACCGCAGGAACGGGGCACGGGTGGACGTGCCGGTGACCTGCCGGCTCGACACTGCCGAGGAGGTTTCGATCTACGAGGCGGGCGGCGTCCTGCAGCGCTTCGCCCAGGACTTCCTCGAATCGTCCAGGGCCGCCTAGGAAAGCGCCGGTCAGCCGGGAAGCCATGCCCAAGCCGCACGCACCGCAGATCAGGATTCCCGCCGCCTACATGCGCGGCGGCACCAGCAAGGGCGTGTTCTTCCGCCTGCAGGACCTGCCGGAGCGCGCACAGGTGCCGGGTGCCGCGCGCGATGCGCTGCTGCTCCGAGTCATCGGCAGCCCCGATCCCTATGGCAAGCAGATCGACGGCATGGGCGGAGCGACCTCCAGCACGAGCAAGACGGTCATCCTGTCGAAGAGCCTGCGGCCCGACCACGACGTGGACTACCTGTTCGGCCAGGTCTCCATCGACAAGGCGTTCGTCGACTGGAGCGGCAACTGCGGCAATCTCTCCGCCGCGGTGGGACCGTTCGCCATCAGCCAGGGGCTGGTGGACGCCGGTCGCAGTCCGCGGGACGGCGTCGCGACCGTCCGCATCTGGCAGGCGAACATCGGCAAGACCATCGTCGCGCACGTTCCCGTCACCGCTGGCGCCGTGCAGGAAACCGGTGATTTCGAGCTCGATGGCGTGACGTTCCCGGCCGCTGAAGTTCAGCTCGAGTTCATGGATCCGGCCGCCGAGGAAGAAGGCGGGAGCGGCGCGATGTTCCCCACCGGCCAACTGGTGGACCAGCTCGAGGTGCCCGGGGTCGGGACGCTCAAGGCCACCCTGATCAACGCTGGCATCCCGACCATCTTCGTCAACGCAGACGCGATCGGCTACACCGGCAGCGAACTGCAGGACGCCATCAACGGCGACGCGAAGGCGCTGGCGATGTTCGAGACGATTCGCGCCCACGGCGCGGTGCGCATGGGACTGATCCGGCAAGTCGACGAGGCCGCCCGGCGCCAGCACACTCCCAAGGTCGCCTTTGTCGCGCCGCCGGCCGACTACCGGGCCTCCAGCGGCAAGCGGGTCGCCGCGGGCGACATCGACCTGCTGGTGCGTGCGCTGTCCATGGGCAAGCTGCATCACGCCATGATGGGGACGGCGGCCGTGGCCATCGGCACGGCGGCCGCGATCCCGGGCACGCTGGTGAATCTCGCGGCCGGCGGTGGGCCGCGCACGTCGGTGCGTTTCGGCCATCCCTCGGGCACGCTGCGGGTGGGCGCGGAAGCCCGCCTGGTCGACGGCGTGTGGACCGTGACCAAGGCCATCATGAGCCGCAGTGCCCGTGTCCTGATGGAAGGCTGGGTACGGGTACCCGCGGACGCGTTCTAGGTATCGAAGGGTCCACCAAGGTTCGTTGTGGAGGCCCGGTCTGCCGGGCGTGCCTGCCATTCGGCCCGTGAGATATGGTGCGTTAGTTGACTAGCACACCATCAGTCCCATAGGATCCGCGCACTCCGGCCCGGATCCAGCGGCCGACCGAGGTTTCCCGCATGCTCCTCATCGAAGACCTGGCCCACGTCTACCCCAACGGCACGAAAGCGCTCGACGGCGTGACGCTGGAGGTCCCGCGCGGCATGTTCGGCCTGCTCGGGCCGAACGGGGCCGGCAAGTCCTCGCTGATGCGGTGCATCGCCACTCTGCAGCTCCCGACCCGCGGCTCGATTCGATTCGACGACATCGACGTCCTCGCTCGTCCCGACGCGCTGCGTCGCACGCTCGGGTACCTGCCGCAGGACTTCGGCGTCTACCCGCGGGTCACCGCGCTCGACATGCTGGACCACCTCGCAATCCTCAAGGGCAACGCCGATCGGCGGCAGCGGCGCGAGACGGTCGAGGCCCTGCTGCACCAGGTCAATCTCTGGGACGTCCGCAAGAAGGCGCTCGCCGGATTCTCCGGTGGCATGCGTCAACGCTTCGGCATCGCGCAGGCGCTCATTGGCCAGCCGTCGCTGATCATCGTCGACGAGCCGACCGCCGGACTCGACCCCGAGGAGCGCAACCGCTTCCTGAACCTGCTGGCGGAGATCGGCGAGAACGTGGTCGTGATTCTCTCCACGCACATCGTCGAGGACGTCGCCGACCTCTGCCCGAACATGGCCATCATCGCCAATGGCCGCATCGTGAAGACCGGCGCGCCCCTCGAGCTGATCTCGGCGCTCGATGGCCGCATCTGGCGCAAGACGATCAACCGGGACCAGCTCGAGGCATATCGCCGCGACCACGAGGTGATTGCAACCCGCCTGTTCGGCGGCCGGACCGTGATCCACGTGCTGTCGGAACGGCACCCAGGCGCAGGCTTCGAGGCGATGCCAGGGGGCCTGGACGACGTCTATTTCTCGACCCTCGCCCTCACGCGCCGCGCGGCCGCCTGAGCTCCCGCCATGTTCAGCTCCGTCGCCGCCTTCGAGCTGCGCTACCAGCTCAGGTCCCCCGCCTTCTGGGTGACCTTCGTCATCTTCCTGCTGCTCACCTTCGCCGCCACGGCCTCCGACAACGTCCAGATCGGTTCGGGTGGCAACGTCTGGGTGAACGCGCCCTACGCCATTGCGCAGACGCAGCTCGTCATGAGCGTCTTCGCAATCTTCATCCTGACGGCATTTGTCGCCAACGTGGTGGTACGCGACGACGAGACCGGCTTCGGACCGATCATTCATTCCACCCGCATCTCACGCTTCGACTACCTGTTGGGCCGGTTCACCGGTGCGTTCCTCGCCGGCTGCCTGCTGTTCCTGAGCGTCCCGGTGGGCATGATGATCGGGGCCACCATGCCGTGGCTGGACCCGGAAACCGTGGGCCCGTTCAACCTCGGTCATTACGCCTGGATCTACCTGCTGGTCTGCGTGCCGACGCTGTTCGTGACCGGTGCGGGCTTCTTTGCCATCGCCACCGCCACGCGCTCGATGATGTGGACCTACGTCGGTGTCATCGCTTTCCTCGTGCTCTATCTGGTCGCCACGGCGTACTTCGCCCGCCCGGAACTCGAGCGTACGGTCGCGCTCCTCGACCCCTTCGGACTCGGCGCCTTTGAGCACGCCACCAAGTACTGGACGGCGGCGGAACGCAATACCCGCCTGCCGCAGTTCGACGGGCTCATCCTCTGGAACCGCGTCCTCTGGCTCGGCATTGCATTCGCACTGCTGGGACTGGCGTGGTCGCTGTACGCGCGCGCCGCAAGAGGCACGCGTGCGGCAGTGAGCCGGCCGAGCGGCGCGTCTGCAGATAGGTCGCCCGCCACGCCGACGGCGCCGGCGACCGCGTCGCCCCGCGTCGCGACGGCCAGCGCTTCCGACGCCGGGTGGAGCGCGCTGTGGGCGCTGACCCGGTTCGACATGGTCGCCGCCGTGCGCAGCCCCGCCTTCATCGTGCTGCTCGGCATCGGCTTCGTGAATTCCATCGCCGGGCTGTGGTTCGCCGACGAGCTGTACGGCAACACCATCCATCCCGTCACTCGGGTCATGATCGACACGCTGCAGGGGTCTTTCACGATCATTCCGCTGATCGTCGCGATCTACTACGCGGGCGAGCTCGTGTGGCGCGATCGCGAGCGCCGCGTGCACGAGATCATCGACTCGACGCCGGCACCCGACTGGGCCTTCGTGATTCCCAAGATCCTCGCGATCGCCGTCGTGCTGTTCGGCATGCTCGCGGCGAGCACGCTCGCGGCGATCGCGACCCAGGCGTTGAAAGGCTACTTCGACTTCGAGTTCGGCAAGTACTTTGCGTGGTACGTGCTGCCGCAGACCGTGACCGTCGTGCTGTTTGCCGTGCTGTCGCTCTTCATGCAGACCCTGGTGCCACAGAAAGCCTTCGGCTGGATGCTGATGCTGCTGTTCGTGGTCGGCCTGATGACGCTCGACCGCCTCGGGTTCGAGCACAACCTGTACCAGTACGCGGGCAATCCCGGCACGCCGCTCTCCGACATGAACGGCCAGGGAGACCTCGGACGATTCGCGTGGTGGTTCCGCGGCTACTGGACGGCCGCCGCACTCGTGCTCGCGGTGCTGGCCTACGCGCTCTGGCGCCGTGGCGCGGGCGCACCTCTCAGGACGCGTCTCGCCCGTCTGCCAGGGCGGCTGGCAGGCGCTCCGGGCGGCATCGCCGCGGCCGGCCTGCTGGTGATGCTCACCCTCGGTGGCTGGATCTTCTACAACACCAACGTGATCAACGAGTACCGGACGGCGCTCGACGTCGAGCGCGAGACGGCGGAGACCGAACGGGCGCTGATCGGCTACGAGGCGGTGCCGCAGCCGCGCATCACCGACGTGCAGCTCGACGTGGCGCTCTACCCCGCGGAACCGCGTGCCGTCACGCGCGGTGAGTACGTCGTCGAGAATCGCACGGGGCAGCCGCTCGCCGAGGTGCACGTACGCTGGCCGGACCTGCTGGAAATGACCGAGCTGGAAGTGGAAGGAGCGACCCTGAGCCAGGACCTCGGGGCACGGCACTATCGCATCTACCGCTACGACACACCGCTCGAGCCCGGCGCGCGCCACCGCATCCGCTTCGAGACGCTGCGGGGGCAGCGCGGTTTCCGTAACTCCGGCAACGAGCAGCGCATCGTCGACAACGGCACGTTCCTCGACAACACGGAGATCACGCCGTCGTTGGGCATGGACCGCAACGGTCTGCTGCAGGACCGTGCGAAGCGGCGCAAGTACGACCTGCCTGCGGAGCTTCGGCCCGCGCCACTCGAGGACGACTCGGCGCGCGCCTTCAACGCGCTGCGCCGCGACAGTGACTGGGTCAACTCCGACATCACGGTTTCGACTTCGGCGGACCAGCTCGCGATTGCCCCCGGCTACCTCGAGTCCGAGTCCGTCGCCGGCGGCCGCCGCACGGTGCGCTATCGCAGCGACGCGCCGATCCAGAACTTCTTCTCCGTGCAGTCGGCACGCTACGCGCTCGCGAAAGACCGCTGGAAGAACGTCGAGCTGGCCGTCTATCACGATCCGTCGCACGCCTACAACGTCGAACGGATGATGACGGCCATGAAGGCCTCGCTCGACTATTTCACGGCGAACTTCAGTCCCTTCCAGTTCCGCCAGGCGCGCATCCTCGAGTTCCCGGCCTATGCGGACTTCGCGCAGTCGTTTGCGAACACCATTCCCTACTCGGAAGGCATCGGCTTCATTGCCGACTATCGCGATCCCGAGAAGATCGACATGGTCACCTACGTGACCGCGCACGAGATTGCACACCAGTGGTGGGGGCACCAGGTCATCAGCGCCGACCAGCAGGGCGCGACCTTCCTGATCGAATCGCTGGCCCAGTACTCGGCGCTCATGGTGATGGAGCAGATGTACGGGCCCGAACAGATCCGCAAGTTCCTCAAGTACGAGCTCGACCGCTACCTGCGCCGTCGCGGCGGTGAGGTGCTGGAGGAGCTGCCGCTGGTGCGCGTGGAGAACCAGCCGTACATCCACTACCAGAAAGGCGGCCTCGCGCTCTACCTGCTGAAGGACCAGATCGGCGCCGAACGGGTCAACGAGGCCCTGCGGAGTCTGCTCGCGGAGTTCGCATTCAAGCCGGCGCCCTATGCGAATCCCCGCGACCTGCTGCGGCGTTTCCGCGCGGTCGCGGGCCCGGAGCACGAGCAGCTGATCGCCGACCTGTTCGAGAAGATCACGCTGTACGACGTCAAGGTCACCGGGGCGAAATCGAGGCGCCGCGACGACGGCCGCTGGGAGGTCGCACTCGAGGTGGAGGCCCGCAAGCTCTATGCGGACGGCAAGGGCCTGGAGACGGAGGCGCCGCTCGAGGAATCCTTCGACGTCGGCGCCTTCACGATCGAGCCGGGCCGCAAGGGCTACGACACGCAGAGCGTGATCGTCGTCGAGCGGATGCCGGTGCGCAGTGGAAGGCAGACCCTGCGGATCGTGGCCGATCGCGAGCCCTTGGTCGTCGGCGTCGACCCGTTCAACAAGCGGGTGGATCGCAACTCGGAAGACAACCTGATCGCGGTCGACTCCGGCTGATCGGGGCGTCGACGACGACCCGGGGCGAGGCAACGGCCCGGCAGGGTATCCTGCGCCGATGACGACCCTGTTCGACGGTGCGCGTGGTCTCGGGCTCGAGCTCTCGGCGGAGCAGGAGGCGCGGCTGGTTGCCCACCTCGACCTGCTCGACGAGTGGAGTTCGCGGATGAACCTGACGGCCATCCGCGACCGCCCGGCGCAGCTCACGAAACACCTTCTCGACAGTCTCACGGTATTGCCGTTCCTGCACGGCAACCGCATCGCCGACGTGGGCAGCGGCGCCGGGTTTCCCGGTGTTCCACTCGCCATCGTCGAGCCGGGCCGGCACTTCGCGCTCATCGAGTCGACGGGCAAGAAGTGCCGCTTCCTCGAGCACGTCCGCGACACGCTCGGCCTGGCGAATGTCGAGGTCGTGCAGGCCCGCGCAGAGGCCTACCGACCCGAGATGCGTTTCGACACCGTCATCGCGCGTGCCGTCGGCCCGCTGGCCGGCCTCGTGAAGGTCTCCGGGCACCTCGTCGTCGGTGGCGGACGGCTGCTGGCGATGAAGGGACGCTATCCCGAGGACGAGCTCGCAGCCCGGTTGAGCGGCTGGAAGGTGGCCGCCGTGCACCCGCTCAGCGTGCCGGGGCTCGCGGAGGAGCGGCATCTCGTCGAGTTGTGCCGGTCGCACGAGCGGGTCGGGTAAGCTTGCAGCGCCATGAAGCGCGTCATCGCAGTCGCAAACCAGAAAGGCGGGGTCGGCAAGACGACCACGGCCGTCAACCTTGCGGCCTCCCTCGCGGCCACGCAGCGCAAGGTGCTGCTCGTCGACAGCGATCCCCAGGGCAATGCGACGATGGGTTGCGGCGTCGACAAGCGCAGCCTGCGCTACTCGATGACCGACGTCCTGCTCGGCGACTGCGAACTCGCGGCGGCACTGGTGCCGGTCGAGGTGGGCGGGTTCACCCTGCTGCCGGGCAACCAGGACCTCGTGGCGGCCGAGGTCCAGCTGATGACCAAGATCGGTCGCGAGGTTCGCCTGCGCAACGCGCTCAAGCCCGTGCGCAACCTCTACGACGTGATCATCATCGACTGCCCGCCGGCGCTCAACCTGCTCACGCTCAATGCGCTGGTCGCCGCGGACTCGGTGCTCGTGCCGATGCAGTGCGAGTATTACGCGCTCGAGGGGCTGTCGGCGCTCATGGGTACGATCGAGCAGATCCGCGCGAGCGTGAACCCCGACCTGCAGCTCGAGGGTATCCTGCGCACGATGTTCGATCCGCGTAACAACCTCTCGAACGAGGTGTCGGCGCAGCTCATCATGCACTTCGGCGACAAGGTGTTCCGCACCGTCATCCCGCGCAACGTGCGTCTCGCCGAGGCGCCGAGCTTCGGCAAGGCGGCGATGTACCACGACAAGGATTCCCGGGGTGCGCTCGCCTACCTCGCGCTGGCCGGCGAACTCATCCGCCGGGAGGAAGAGGAACGATTTGCTGCGGCCGGACTCGCCGACCAGGAATCGACCTCGGTCGAGGACGGGGCGGGCGACTGAGCCCGGGGAACCTTCCCGCGGGACCGGCGCACGGGCAGCGTCACCGTCAAGGCGATGGCCTCCGTTCCGTTGTTCCCGTCCGTGAGGCCGGCGTTCGAGATGTGATAGCCGCCCAGCCCGAGCCGGGCACCGCCCGCGAGCCGCCGGGATATTTCGATGCCGCTCTGGAACTGTGTGTGATGGCCCGTGCCGATCTCCTCGCCCCCGACGAACCACCCGCCGGCCACGCTCAAGGTCAGGAACCACCGCCGGGGCAGGGCGAAATCGCGCGCAAGGTCGAGGTAAAGGAACGACATCCCGTCCGCTCCGGCCGATAGACCGATGCCCGGCTTCAACGACCATTCGGTCAGCGCGCGACCGCGGTACTGCAGGCCGACCAGGTACGGGTAGTCATAGGCCTCGACCAGGGCGAACACCCCGGCCGAGCCGATGATGGCCGGCCCGGCGTCGATCCCGACGGGCGCGCCGGCGGTGGCCGGCATCGCCGCGACGGGCAGTGCACAGCCGAGCAGCCCGCCGGCCAGGGTCCTGATGAACGACATCGTGTGCTCCGGCGCCGCGTGCAGTTTCTTCACCGACGTCTGCCTCGTCGCGGCGTCGCCGGCATAATATCGCGCCATGGCAACCAAACGACCCAGTCTCGGCCGCGGGCTCGAAGCCCTGCTCGGCACGTCATCCCCTGCGGCCCCGGACTCGGAGCAGGCACCCCGGGCAAGGCCGGAGGAAGAACTCGCGAGGATCCCGGTGGACCTGCTGCAGCGCGGTCGCTACCAGCCACGGCTCGACATGCGGCCCGAGAGCCTGCAGGAACTCGCCGACTCGATCCGTGCGCAGGGCGTGGTCCAGCCGATCGTCGTGCGTCCGGTCGCCGCGCAGCGACCGGGTGAGCCGCGTCGCTACGAGATCATTGCCGGCGAGCGCCGCTGGCGCGCGGCGCAGATGGCAGGTCTGCACGACATTCCGGCCGTCATCCGCAACGTGCCGGACGAGGCGGCGGTGGCGATGTCGCTGATCGAGAACATTCAGCGCGAAAACCTCAACCCGCTGGAGGAGGCCCGGGCGCTCGATCGGCTGATCCGGGAATTCGACATGACGCACCAGACGGCGGCGGATGCCGTCGGCCGCTCCCGCGCGGCCGTCAGCAATCTGCTGCGTCTCCTCGAGCTGGCCGAGGAAGTGAAAGCGCTGGTCGAGCGGCGACAGCTCGAGATGGGCCACGCGCGGGCATTGCTCGGGCTCGGCACGCAGCGCCAGCAGATCGAGGTCGCATTGCTGGTCGCGAAGAAGGGGCTTTCGGTCCGCGAGACCGAAGCGCTCGTGCGCCGGCTGTCCGAGCGCACAGGCGAGACGGCCGGACGCGAGCCACCGCGGCCCGATCCCAACGTGTCCCGCCTCGAACAGGACCTTGCCGAGAAGCTCGGTGCGAGGGTCCAGCTGCAGCATACCGCCAGGGGTCGCGGCAAGCTGGTGATCGCCTACAACAGCCTCGACGAGCTGGACGGGATCCTCGCCCACATCCAGTGACAGGTGAGCCCAATATTGATCAGTCAATATTGTTAGTCACTAAATTTGATCACCTTCTTGGTAAGACAATTCACTGTTTCTTGATACCGGCGGGGCGCGCGGAAAGCGCTCCGCGGCGGCAGGTCAGCGCCCTAACCCATCGGAGGAGCCTCGCGCCATGCGTGAAGACCGCAAGTGCGGCCCTCAATCTTGATGCGCTGCCGCATTGAAGCAGTGCAAAAGGAACAGATATACTTTCGGGCCTTCCGGAGGCCGCGCGGTGCCGCGTGGCCCGCCCGGGCAACGGTTCGAATCGCCACCCGTGGCCGGAAGCGCCCGGCACATGACGTGGCTTTTTTGTTGCCCGGACGATTGAGTTGAGGCCTTGAGCAGCACGGAGATCCAGAGGAGCCGACGCCAGGCATTGGTGGTCGTGCTCGGTCAAGGGTTGCTCGGGGCGATCGTTGCGATCGCCTGCCTCGCCGTGTGGGGGCCCCGCGCCGGCGTATCCGCGCTGCTCGGGGCCGGGATCGGCATCGCCGCGACGTCGCTGATGGCGTTTGCGATGCTGAGGCACGGTGAGGGTGCGAACCCGCAGCGTGTGGCCTGGAGCTTCTTCTCCGGCTGGGTCGTGAAGGTCGCTTTCACGGTCGCCCTGCTGGTGGTGGCTTTCCGGTCGCGCAGGGTCGATGCGGCGCCGCTGCTCGCGGCGTACGTGGCGACCTTCTTCGGGTACTGGATTGGGGCCGCCCGGATGGCCGGGCAGAACACGAAACGAACGTTCGGAGTTGCGGACTGATCATGGCCGGCGAAGCACCTGCAAGCAGCACCGAATACATCACCCACCACCTGGCGCACCTCAAGGTCGGCGAAGGTTTCTGGACCTGGCATCTCGACACGATCTTCATGTCGGTGCTGACCGGACTCCTGGCCCTGGGCCTGTTCTGGCTGGCCGCGCGCAAGGCCACCTCCGGCGTGCCCGGCAAGGGACAGGCGTTCGTCGAGATGGTGGTCGAGTTCGTCGACACCCAGGTCAAGGAGGTCTTCCACCTCGACCGCCGGTTCCTCGCGCCCCTCGCGCTCACGATCTTCCTCTGGGTGTTCTTCATGAACGCCATGGACCTGTTGCCGCTCGACGTGCCGGGCATGGTCGCCGGCTGGTTCGGGCTGCACTACTGGCGCGTGGTTCCCACCGCCGACGTCAACACGACGTTCGCCATGTCGATTTCCGTCCTGATCATCGTCATCTTCTACTCGGTCAAGGTGAAGGGCACGGGCGGCTACATTCACGAGCTCTTCACGGCACCGTTCGGCTCGAACCCGGTGCTGTGGATCCCGAATTTCCTGCTCAACATCGTCGAGATGCTGGCGAAGCCCGTCTCGCTCGCGATGCGACTCTTCGGCAACATGTACGCCGGCGAGCTGGTCTTCATGCTGATCGCGCTGCTGGGCGCGAGCTGGGCCGGCTTCACCCTCGGCAGCAGCCTCTCGATGCTGGGACAGGTCCTCGCCGGTTCGGCCTGGGCGATCTTCCACATCCTGATCATCACGCTGCAAGCGTTCATCTTCATGGTGCTCACCATCGTCTACGTCGCGATGGGGACCGAGCACCACTGACCCGTTCACCCGTTTAAGCAACCGCACGACCTGGAGACGACACATGGAAATGGCACAGTACATCGCCCAGATCCAGAGCTTCACCGCCCTGGGCATCGGCCTGATCATCGGCCTGGGCGCGATCGGCGCCTGCATCGGCATCGGCATCATGGGCTCGAAGTTCCTCGAGGCGGCCGCGCGCCAGCCCGAGCTCATCCCGACCCTGCAGGGCCGCATGTTCCTGCTCGCAGGCCTGATCGACGCGGCCTTCCTGATCGGCGTCGCGCTCGCGATGTTCTTCGCGGTCGCGAACCCGCTGCTCGCCCGTCTCGGTTGACGCGCGCCTGACGCGAGGACGTCGCCATGAACATCAATGCGACGCTCAT